>Ga0209208_10007722_pt1 | contig 14510 bp, 12 predicted proteins | sample S1TSphfallax_3_FD_187694 | JGI IMG/M metagenome (GOLD analysis project Ga0209208, IMG submission 187694) | Host-associated microbial communities from peat moss isolated from Minnesota, USA - S1T2_Fd - Sphagnum fallax MG (SPAdes) (version 2) | ecosystem: Host-associated > Plants > Peat moss >...
CGAGACGACAGCGGCGCGCAAGCCGGTGCTGCGCTGGAAGGCGCCGGTGGCGGGGACGCCGGTGACGGTGGATACGGCGGCCAAGGAGTGGTAGTTCTGTAACTGCGAACGCGGAGGTCGCAGTTGGTATCCTAGCTGCATGACTCACCAGAAGCGCGCGCTCGTTACCGGGGGCGCAGGCCTCATTGGATCGCATATCGTCGACCTGCTGCTCAGCGAGGGGTGGACGGTGCGCATCCTCGACAACCTTGAGCCCAATACGCACAAGTTCGGCAAGCCTGCCTGGGTGAACCCGGCGGCGGAGTTTCGCCTGGGCGAGGTGCAGGACTACGCCACCATGAAGGCCGCGCTCGAAGACATCGATGTCGTCTTCCACGAGGCGGCCTACGGCGGCTATATGCCGGAGATGGCAAAGTACGTGCTGGTAAACAGCTTTGGCACGGCGCAGATGCTGGAGATGATCCGCGACCACAAGCTGCCGATCAGGAAGGTCGTCGTCGCCAGCTCGCAGGCGGTGTACAGCGAAGGCGCCGCGCGCTGCCCGGAGCACGGAGCCGTGTTTCCTCTGCTGCGCCCAGCCGAACAACTGCGCGCAGGCGACTTCAGTGTGCATTGCCCCGTTTGCGGCAAAACGACCGAAAGCATCCCCACACCCGAGACCGCGCCCGTGGGTGGCGAGACCGTCTATGGCCTGACCAAGGTGGACCAGGAAAAGCTGGTGCTGCTGTGGGGCAAGCAGACCGGCATCCCTACGGTGGCGCTGCGCTATAGCTGCACCTATGGGCCGCGGCAGTCGCTGTTCAACCCCTATACCGGCGTCATCGCGATCTTCTGCACGCGGCTGCTCACGAACCAGCCGCCGGTGATGTATGAGGACGGCGGCCAGACGCGCGACCTGTGCTTCGTGGAAGACATTGCGCGCGCGAACCTGCTGGTGGCGACCACCGACAAGCTCGATGGCCTGCCGGTAAACGCCGGCAGCGGCCGCGCCACCAGCGTGCGCGACCTCGCGGGCATCATCGCGCGGCAGCTCGGCATTGCGATTGAGCCGCTGGCGCGCGGCGAGTTCCGTCCCGGCGAGATACGCTCGCTGATCTCCGACATCCGCCGGATTGAGACCCTTGGCTACGCGCCGCAGACGACGATCGAGCAGGGCATCGCGCGCTACATCGAGTGGATCAAGACCCAGGGCGCGGTGGAGGACTACTTCGGCACCGCCGAAGCCGGGCTGCGCGCCAAGGGCATCGTGCAGAGCGTGCAGGGTTCTGCACGATAAGCCGCCCCGGCGATGGCCGCTGGACTACCGAGTGCAGGGACTGCCGGGCGCGGCGGTTTCTGCTAGGCTAAAGGAGCGCGCCCGTAGCTCAGCTGGATAGAGCGGCAGCCTCCGAAGCTGTAGGTCAGACGTTCGAATCGTCTCGGGCGCACCACTTCCCTAACAAAACAACAACGCTAGCCCCAGGCATCGACGGTGACGGTGCGGGTGCCCTCGGTGGCGAAGCGTGTGAGCAGCGTCGCGGTGGCGGCGACTGTGGCGGCGCGGTCGGCGTCCGGCGCGCGGTCCCAGCCGTCGTGCAGCAGGAGGTTGGCGCCGCGGCCGCGGCGGCGCGCGCGGGCCAGGCCGCGGTCGAGGTTGGCCAGGATGCGCTCACAGTTGATCGGCAGCCAGTCCTGGCCCATGGCGTTCCACTGGACGGTGGTCAGGCCGAGTTCGGCGGCGATGCGCAGCACCGCCGGCCGGCGCGCGCCGTGGGGCGGGCGGAAGTAGCGGACGGGTGCGCCCAGCACGTCTTCGAGAGCATGATTGCAGGCGCGCAGCTCTTCGCGGATGATGCGCTCGGGCTGGGTGTGCAGCCACGGGTGGGTCTCGGTGTGGTTGCCGATGAGGTGCCCGGCGGCGTGGACGCGGCGCACCAGCTCCTGCTGCCCGCGGACGTACTTGCCCAGCATGAAGAACGTCGCGCGGGCGCGGTGCGCGGCGAGGAGGTCGAGCAGCGCGGGCGTGGCGTTGCCGTTGGGGCCGTCGTCGTAGGTCAGCGCGGCCTCGCGTGGATCGCGGCCGGCGATGAGGGTGCGGCCAAAGATCTGCGAGCCGGGGCGCAGCGCGGCGTTCGAGAGGGTGCCGGCGACGGCGGCGCAGGCGGCCAAACCACAGGCGAGCGTGAGTGCCGATTCAGGCAAAACGCAGATTCCCTTCGGGAATGACAAGAAATGGACAATGACAACAAGAAAGCTACTTCTTCTTCAGCAGCGCGAGCACTTCCTCGGCGTGGCCCTCGGGCTTGACCTTGGCGAAGACGTGCAGCAGTTTGCGGCCCGGGCCCATCACGTAGGTGGTGCGCTCGATGCCGGTGACCTTCTTGCCGTACATGTTCTTTTCGACGATCACCCCGAAGCGGTTGCAGATGGTCTGGTCGGCGTCGGCGAGCAAGGGGTAGGGAAGGTCGTACTTGGCCTGGAATTTCTTTTGCGCCTTCACCGTGTCGCGCGAGATGCCGAGCACGGCCACGCCGGCCTTCTGCAGCTTCTTGAAGTGGTCGCGAAAGCCGCAGGCCTCGATGGTGCAGCCGGGGGTATCGGCCTTGGGGTAGAAGAAGAGCACGACCGGCTGGGCGTCGAAGCTGCTGAGGGTGACGGGGGTGCCGTCCTGGTCGGGCAGGGTGAAGTCTGCTACGGTGTCGCCGGCTTGCATCGAGCGGTTCTCCTGAATGCGGTTTTCCTGAATTCGGTCCGCGGAATACGGCCACGGAACGGGTGTTGCCCGCTAGGCGAGCACGACCTGCCGGGCCGCGTCGTCGAGGGCATCGCCGCCGAGCTCCTGCCCGATCGCGGCGAACAACGCCTCCGACGGGAAGTAGGCGTTGGCGACGTACTGGGCGAGCATGCGGTGGGTGTTGAAGAAGCTGCCGTTCATGGCGATGCAGTGGCGCTGCATCTCGGCCCAGCGTGGCTTGTCGGCAAAGAGCGGCGCGATGGCGTGCTCGAGGTTGGTATAGAGCGCGTCGGCCTCGGCGGCCTCGTCGTCGAGGTCGGGAATCGACCAGCCGGTGACGCCCTGGGCCGCGCCTTCGATCCACCAGCCGTCGAGCACGCTGAGGCTGGGAACGCCGTTCATGGCGGCCTTCATGCCGCTGGTGCCGGAGGCCTCGTAGGGGCGCAGCGGGGTGTTCAGCCACACGTCGACGCCGCCGGTGAGCTGCTCGCCCAACTCCCAGTCGTAGTTCTCCAGGTACAGGATCTTCAGGTGAGTGTCGTTCAACCGGGCGGCATCGGCGAAGACCTCGCGGATGAGGTCCTTGCCGGCGTTATCGGCGGGGTGGGCCTTGCCGGCGATGAGGATCTGCAGGCCACCGATGCGGGCGGCGATCTCCACCAGCCGCTGCGGCTCGCGGAAGAGCAGCGTGAGGCGCTTGTAGGTGGCCACGCGGCGCGCGAAGCCGAGAGTGAGCAAGCTGGGGTCCAGCACTGTGCCGGTGCGCTCGGCGACGGTGTCGAAGAGCCTCTGCTGGCCGTGCGCGTGGGCAGCCGCGACAACCTGCGGCGCGATGCCGTAGACCGAGCGCAGGTAGTTGTTGTCGGCGCGCCACTCCGGGATCTCATCGTCGAAGAGCTGCTGCATGTGCGGGGCCAGCCAGGTGGCCGCGTGGACGCCGTTGGTGATGGCGTGGACGTGGACCTCCGGGAACATCTGCTGCGAGACCTTGCCGTGCTGCATGGCGACTCCGTTGACGTAGCGGCAGAAGCGCAGCGCGAGGTAGGTCATGTTGAGCAGGTTGTTGTGCAGCGCGCCAAAGCGGTCAATGACGGCGGCGCGCGCATGGCCCAGCACGTTCACCATCTGGTCCAGGCCGAACTTGTCATGCCCGGCGGGCACCGGGGTGTGGGTGGTGAAGACGCACTGCTGCTTCACGGCCTCGGCGTCGGCGTCGGTGGCCGCGCCCAGCGGCGAGGGCGCCAGCCGCGCCTCCAACAGGCCGACCGTGAGCAGCGAGGCGTGGCCCTCGTTCATGTGGCAGACCTCAGGCTGGCAGCCCATCGCGTGCAGCAGGTGGATGCCGCCGAGGCCGAGCACGGCCTCCTGGCACAGGCGGTAGTAGGTGTCGCCGCCGTAGAGGTGGTCGGTGAGGCGGCGGTCCCAGGGGTCGTTGCCCTCGACGTCGGTGTCGAGCAGAAAGACGGGGATGATGTGGCCGGAGTGGCCGACGACATCGAAGCGCCAGGCCCGGATGGTGAGCTCGCGGTTCTGCAGCTGCAGGGTGATGGTGCGCGGCGCGGCGGGCAGCTCCTCCGGCGACCAGGGGACGTCGGTCTCAGTCTGGTTGCCGGCGGCGTCCAGATGCTGGCGGAAGTAGCCGCGGCGATGCACCAGCGAGACCGCGACCATGGGCGCGCCGGTGTCGGCCGCCGAGCGCAGCGTGTCGCCGGCCAGCATGCCGAGGCCGCCCGAGTAGGTGGGCAGGGCCTTGGCCAGGGCGATCTCCATGGAAAAATACGCGATCTTGCGGGCAGTAATGTCCACGGGCAGTTCTGCGGAGGGCGAGAGGCTCATGCGGGGGTTCCGGCTTCCTTATCCGGCGGCGACGAAGGCGATATTGCTCGAACAGCGACGGCAGCGGCCCGGGAAAGAAGCCGCGGCCACCCGGGCGCTTCGCCGGAGCTGTGTACTGTCTGACCAGTGGCTTCCACTGTAGACCAGTCTACCAAGAGTGCGGCGGTGAGGGGGCGAAAAACGCCCTCTGTTCGATAGCACACAACGGTGCGGTGTGCGACCGTGATTCAAATTGGCTATACAGGTGGGCTACGAAAGACGAACGGCCAGTGCCTAGGAAGCCGGCGGCAGGCCCATCTTCAGGTAGAGGCTGAGCGCCAGCGCGAGCGCGAAGGCCAGCACCGAGAGCGGCGCCCAGACGCGCAGCAGCCGGCGCGCGGCCTGGATGATGAGCAGCACCAGCAGCAGCACCAGCGCGAAGACGATGCCGTTGGCGATCAGGTCGTGCGCGGCGGTGACGTGGAACTTGAGCAGCGGGATGACGTTGAACGCGGGCGCGCGCATCTCCAGCAGCAGGCGCACGATGTCCCAGTAGCCGCCGAGCATCAGCAGGCCGAGGTAGGCGAGGAACTGGAGCGCGGTGAGAAGGATGCGTTTGACCAAGGTCGTCTCCGGGGCAGGGCTGGGCGCGGGGCCCTACAGCCAGTGTAGCAGCGCGGCGCGCGGCTTCTTGGGTTGCTGAAGCCGCCGAAGCTAGCGCAGGTCGGCCTCAAAGGCGGCGAAGCGCTGCTCCAGCTCGTACTGCTGGCGGGCGCGCTCGTTGGCGGCGAGGAAGCGCGCGCACTCCGCGCCGGGGGCGGCCAGGGGCTGAATGGGTCCGGCGCAGGCGGCGACGCGATGGGTGAAGTCGTCAGGTCGGTTGGGCGCGGCGCGCTCCCAGAGGCTTTCGCCGGAGAAGAAGGCGTATTCGAGCGAGGTGCGGGCCATGCGCTTGAGCTCGAGGTAGCCGAGGCCCTGCTCGGTGGCGGCGCGCACATACTCGTGGGTTAGGTCGATGCGGCTGACGCCCTCGTCGTCGGTGGAGAGCGCGACCGGCACATGCGCGGCCAGGTAGGCGTGCAGCGGGTGGTCGTTGCCCTTGACGCCGAGGATCACGTCGTTGGAGGTGAGGTTGATCTCCACCATGATGTGCTGCGCGGCCATGGCGTGCAGCAGCGCGGTGGGGTTGCGCTCATAGAGCACATCGACGCCGTGACCGATGCGCGAGGCGTGGCCGAGGTTGATCGCCTGGCGGATGTGGAAGTCCAGCCCGGCCGGCGGCACCAGCCCCGGGGCGAGCTCGCCGGCGTGCAGCGAGATCTTCACCGTGGGATACACCGAGTGCAGATAGTCCAGCATCAGCATCTGCAGGTGGTAGTCCTTCATGGAGAGGCGGCCGTCCTCCGGCATGACGAAGTTGATGCCGACCCAGCGCGGGTGAGGCGTGGCCTGGTCGGCGGCGACGGCCTCAAAGCCGAGCAGCGTCTGCGCGAACACCTGCTGCGCGGGGTAGCCGCGCAGCACCTGATAGAGGAAGTGCACCGCGACCCCGCAGCTGGGGCGGGGACGGGTGGCTCCGGGGGGCGGTGCTTCCGAGGAGGGCGCGGGCGGTGCTTCAGGCGTTGAAGCTTCGGAGGCGGGCGCGGCGGTAGCGTCGCAGCGCTCGTTGGCGCGCGCGGCCAGCATGTCGTCGAGCGCCTTCGCGTCCGTGGCCACCTCGTCGCGCAGGCCCGCGGCGAGCAACTGGTCGCGCAGCCTGGCGAGCTGCTCGCGGGTGACGGTGGCGTCCGTACCGGGCCAGCCGAACTTGTAGCCGAGCTTCGCGGCGTTGGCAAAGGGCGGCGTGGTCATGATCTCGAGGTACTGCTCGTTCTGCGCGGCGGCGCGGTGGACCACCTCCTCGAGCAGCGGGCCGGACTCCTCGGGGACGACGCTGAAGCGCTCGAAGGTAGCGAAGAAGTGGTCGTGGCCGCTGATGCCGGAGCTGGGCACGAAGTCGCGCATGGAGAGGCTGTCGACCATCCGGTCGTAGAGGTGCTGGTCGATGAGCGCGGTGGCTGCGGGAACGTTGCCGCCGGCGCAGGCGGCTTTGGCGCCGGCGGACGCGGCGGGCGCCGGCGCGGTGAGGCTGAGGCCGGCGGGGTCGATGCACAGGTTCTGCTTCACGGCCTCGGCGAGAAAGGTCTCCGCATAGACGGCGCCGGAGAGGTGCATGTGCAGGTCCGCGCCCTTGGGCATGGGGCGGAGGAAGGCATAGAGCGCCGGGGGCCCAAGCTTCTCCGCGGCCTCGAAGGCGCGCACGGCGCGCTGCTCGGCGGGGGTGGGCGCCTGCGCGGCGGCGGCACTCGACGCCAGCGCGAACACGAGCGCTGCGCGGAGGCCGAAACATCGGCGGCCAAAACGTTGCAGGATGCGGAGCATTGCGGGGAAGACCTCCGGGCGGCACGGTGTGAGCAGGGCCCTCTTATCCTAACCGGAGGCGCCGTGGAGCGCCGGTTGGCCTGGCGCGGACGGGGTTGCTATACTGAGGGTCGATGTTCTCGAAGGCCGCGTCGCCCGATGCGGCCGTTTTCCCTCCCCCTACAGGCAGGCGAAGCGAAACTCGACGCGGCCGGGCGCTCTTGGCGCACCCGCCGTTTGTTGCAGTGCCAAGGCCAGATAGCTCAGTGGTAGAGCGCGGCCCTGAAAAGGCCGGCGTCGGCGGTTCGATCCCGTCTCTGGCCACCACTTCCTCATTCGCTCACGCTCAGCGGAATGCGCGGCCCTGAAAAGGCCAGCGTCGGCGGTTGGCTGCAATCCCAAAGACGGGCGTCTCTGCCACCACTTCCTCATTCGCTCACGCTCAGCGGAATGCGCGGCCCTGAAAAGGCCGGCGTCGGCGGTTGGCTGCAATCCCAAAGACGGGCGTCTCTGGCCACCATTTTTCTTCCGATCCCAGAGGCCGGGATCGCGTTCTATGCGCTGTCTTTTGGATAGTCGGTCGAGACACTGAGATCTTTCCACTGCCTCGCCAATTCAATCTTCGCCAGGTCGTTTCTCTCGGCGGAGGCATAGGCGTCGCTTCCAAGAACGATGCGCAGGGGCGGGTTCCGCTCGGAGACGAGGCGCAACAAGGCCGCGGCGGCCTTTGCGGGATCGCCGGGCTGCTTCCCATGGAACTCCCGTTGAAACCGGGCGACCCTACCCACCGTTGCATCGTACTCAGGGCGGCCCTCCCGCAGTGCCGTGGACGACCCCGCAAAGTCTGTACGAAAGCCCCCGGGCTCGAGGATGGTCACCTTCACACCGAACGGCGCAACCTCTCTGGCCAGCGTCTCCGAGAAGCCCTCCACGCCCCACTTGGCGGCCGCGTAGGGCGCACGGCCGATCGGGCCGATCCGGCCAGCGATCGATGTGACCTGGATGAAGTGTCCCGAACCCTGCTCACGAAAGTACGGCAGGACCGCCTTCGTCAGCAGGATGACCCCAAAAAGATTCGTCTCGATATGAGCGCGAAACTCCTCCATGGGGGTGTCCTCGATGGGAGCGACATTGCCATATCCTGCGTTGTTGACCAGAACATCCAGCTTGCCGAAGGACTGGACCGTGGCCTCTACCACCGCGCGGGCCTGTGCTTCGTCGGTTACGTCCAGGGCAAGCGGCAAAACCCTATCTCCATACGTCTGCCGCATGTCCGCAAGGTCGCCCAGGTTGCGGGCGGTGGCGGCCACGGTATCGCCGGCATCCAGCGCCGCCTCAGCAAAGGCTCGACCGAGGCCACGCGAGGTTCCTGTAATCAGCCACACCTTTGACATCGCGTCCCCGCCTCTTGCAGTGCTTGCGAACCAAGAGGTCTTCTCCGGTTCCACTCAGTGTAGAGCCGTTCTCTCACAGGTGGAACCGTCTGGGATTTCCGATCTTATTCTTCCCATTCCCGCAGGGAGTCTGCGTTTGCCCTTCCCCACTGGGACGGCACCTATGAGGAAACATCTCTATCTGAGGAAACATCTCTATGAAGTTGCGGGTGACCCATCTCCAATGCAGGATCCTCCTCAAAATGGGTCGCCCCACATCTCGAAAGTGCTGAGATGTGGGGCATCCGGGTTCGTTACGTATCCGATGTGGGCCAGTCGCCCAGTAGGCGTGGGAGCCGGCCGCTACGCGGCGTTCTGGCCTTTGTTGTGGCGGACATCGGCGCCGCGGACCCAGAAGATCACGTCCTCGGCGATGTTGGTGGCATGGTCGCCGACGCGCTCCAGGTTGCGCGAGATGATGAGCCCGTTGAGGGCCTGCGGGGCCATCGTCGGCTGCTCTTTGATCAGCTCGCCGAGCGTGCGGAAGGCCTCGCGGTTCATGTCGTCGACCTGGTCGTCGAGCAGGAGCACGGCCTGGGCCATGTCGGCGTCGCCTTCGATGAAGGCCTGCAGCGCCTTGCGCACCATCGCCGCGGCCAGCGATGCCAGCTTGGGGATGTCCACCGGGAGCTGCACGTTGGCCTGGCGGCCGAGGTCCTGCACGCGGCCGGCGATATTGACCGCCTGGTCGCCCACGCGCTCGAGGTCGGCGTTGATGCGGATCACCGCCAGGATGAAGCGCAGGTCCACCGCCATCGGCTGCTCCATCGCGAGCAGGTCGAGCGCAAGCTGGTCGATCTCACGCTCCATACGGTTGATGGCGGGCTCGGAGAGCAGGACCAGCTCGCACAGGCCGGGGTCGCGTGAGGTGTAGGCCTCGGTGGCGCGCTGGATGGCCTGCTCCACCAGGCCGGCCATCACCAGCAGCCGCTCCTTCAACTCATCCAAACTTTGTTGAAAGCGTATGCGGATCATCCGAACCTCCCCGTGATGTAGTCTTCCGTCCGTTTGTCCGAGGGGTTGGTGAAGATCTTCCTGGTCTCATCGAACTCGACCAGTGTACCGGTAAGGAAGAAGCCGGTCTTCTCCGCCACGCGCGCGGCCTGCTGCATATTGTGAGTGACGATGACGATGGTGTACTGGCTCTTGAGGGTGTTGATGAGGTCCTCGATCTTGGCGGTGGAGACGGGGTCGAGCGCGCTGGCGGGCTCGTCCATCAGCAACACCTCGGGGTCCACGGCGAGCGCGCGGGCGATGCACATGCGCTGCTGCTGGCCGCCGGAGAGGCTGGCGCCGCTCTTGCGGCGCAGGTCGTCCTTCACCTCGTCCCACAGCGCGGCCTGGCGCAGGCTGCGCTCCACCACCTCATCGAGCACACGCTTTTTGCTGAAGCCGTTGAGCTTCAGGCCGCTGGCCACGTTGTCGTAGATCGACATGGTGGGGAACGGGTTGGGGCGCTGGAAGACCATGCCCACGCGGCGGCGGATGGCGACCGGCGAAGAGCTCTTGTAGATGTCCAGCCCGCCCATGCTCACCAGGCCTTCGGCGCGCGCGCCCACGGTGGTCTCATGCATGCGGTTGAGGCAGCGGACGAAGGTGCTTTTGCCGCAACCGGAGGGGCCGATGAGCGCCGTCGCCTGGTTGGCGGGGATGTGCAGGCTGACCGAGCGCAGCGTGTGCGTCTGGCCGTACCATGCGTTCAAATCTTCAACGAGGATGTCGACTCCCACTTACTGTCCTCCCTTGAGTGCGCCGCGGCCCGCGAAGATGCGCACCAGCGTCACCGAGACCATGATCATGACGATGAGCACCAGCGCACCGGCCCAGGCCAGGCGGTGCCATTCGTCGTAAGGGCTGACCGCGTAGGCGTAGATCTGCAGCGGCAGCGCCGCCATCGGCTCATTCAGGTTGACACCGAAGAACTGGTTGCCCAGCGCGGTAAAGAGCAGCGGCGCGGTCTCGCCGGCGACCCGGGCAAAGGCCAGCATGCAGCCGGTGATGATGCCGGGCGAGGCGGTGCGCAGGCTGACGGAAAGCACCGTGCGCCACTTGGGGATGCCCAGGCCGAAGGCGGCCTCGCGGACGGAGTGGGGCACGGTGGCCAGCATCTCCTCGGTGGTGCGGGTGACGGTGGGCACCATCATGATGGCCAGCGCGACGCTGCCGGCGAAGCCCGAGAAGTGGTGCTGCTGCTTGACGATCAGCGCATAGGCGGCGATGCCCATCACGATGGAGGGCACGCCGTTGAGCACATCGGCGGTGAAGCGGACGGCCTCAGCGAACTTCGAGCCCGCGCCGTACTCGGCCAGATAGACGCCGGCGCCGATGCCGAACGGAATTCCAAGCGCGCTGGCCAGGGCGAGGATGACGCCGGAGCCGACGATGGCGTTGGCCATGCCGCCGCCGGTCTCGCCCACCGGTGCGGGCACTTTGGTGAAGAAGTCCCAGTTGAGCGACGCGAAACCCTTATAGAGCAGATAGCCCAGGATGGCGGCCAGCGGCACCAGCACCAGCAAGGTGCTGGCGACCGAAAGCAGCGTCACCAGGCCGTCGCCGACGCTGCGGCGGAGACTCAGATAGCGCTCAAAGCCTTGCGAACGTACTGGAAGCGCGCCCATTACTGTGCCCTCGCGGTGTTGCCCTGGGTGACGGCCCACACCAGCACCCGGGCGATGGCGTTGACCACGATCGTGACCAGGAACAGCGCCAGGCCGATTTCGATCAGCGCGCTCAGGTAGAGGTCGCCGGTGGCCTCGGTGAACTCATTGGCGATGACGCTGGAGAGCGTGTAGGCCGGGGCCAGCAGGTTCTTGAGGATGTCGGGGTGGTTGCCGATGACCATGGTGACAGCCAGCGTCTCACCCAGGGCGCGACCGAGGCCGAGGATGATGGAGCCGACGATGCCGATGCGCGCGTTGCGCAGAACCGCGATGCGGATCATCTCCCAGCGCGTGGCGCCCAGCGCCAGCGCGGCCTCGCGCTGGTGGTTGGGCACCGCGCGCATGACGTCGCGGCTGATGGAGCTGATGACCGGAAAGATCATGATGGCCAGAATCACGCTGGCGGTAAACATGCCCAGGCCGAAGCTGGGCTCGGCGAACAGACCTGTCCAGCCCAGCGTCTTGATCAGCAGCGGACCCACCTGGTCGCGCATGATGGGCACCAGCACGAAGACGCCCCACAGTCCATAGACGACGCTGGGGATGGCGGCCAGCAGCTCGGTGAGGAAGGAGATGGGGCCACGCAGAAAGGGCGGGCATATCTCCAGCAGGAAGATGGCCACCAGCAGCGCCAGCGGCACCGACATCACCAGCGCCAGCAGCGAGCTGACCAGCGTGCCGTAGATGAACGGCAGCGCGCCGAAGTCGCCCGAGACCGGGTCCCACACCGAGGTGGTGAAGAACTTCCAGCCGAAGGTGTGCATGGCGAGACCGGAGTTATCGACGAGCACGTAGACGATCAGCAGCACGATGACGAAGACGGAGAGCGCACATAGCAGCATCACCAGGCGGAAGGCGCTGTCGGCGGTCTTGCCGGAGCTTTTGCCGAGCAGGTAGGTGCGGACGGTCGAGTTCTCCGCCTTCACCACGCTCGGGTCCATTCCAGGCACAGCCGCTGCGCTTCCGGGCACAGTTCCGGGTGCCTGCGGGGCCGGCACCGCGATAAACGTCTGCGGGAGGGGAATGCCTGGATGCTCTTCGCTCATGGGTTTCGTTGGAAGCACTGGAACGATTAATGTAGGGAAAAATTGTGACGAGGATGTAAACGCATCGTCCCGTGGCGGGGAGATGACCTGGAGCGGATTGCCTGCTGGCGCGGTTGCAGTTCCAGCAGGTCGGGCTTACAGCCCTCCGGTTCGATTTGGCCCGATGACCCAGGCCTACCCGCCCCAGCGGACTAAGAACGTCCGCCGGGGCACGGTTCGGCCAAGGCTGGTATAGAGCGGGCCTCGTCCCTAAGGCATGTCACAGGGCAAGCGGCTAGTGGACTAGTGGATTTGGTTGATGGTCTGGCGCACGCGGTCGGCCACGGCCTTGGGCAGCGGCGCGTAGTCCATGCTCGGCGCCTCGGCCTCACCCTTGTCCAACATCCACTCCAGGAAGTCGTGGAGCACCTTGCCCTTGGCCGGATCGTCGGACTGAATGGGAATCAGCAGCCAGGTGAAGGAGGCGATGGGGTAGGAGTCCGCGCCGGGGGCGTTGGTGATGGACACGCGGTAGTCGGCGGTCATGCCCTTGGCATCGGCCGCGGCGGCGGCGGTGACGCCCTCCACCGACGCGCGCAGCCACTTGCCCGCGAGGTTGCGCACATAGCCGTACTGCATCTTGTTCTGCACCGCGTAGATCAGCTCGACGTAGCCGAAGGAGTAGGGGCTGTTGCGGACGATGCCGGCGACGCCCTCGTTGCCCTTGCCGCCGATGCCCAGCGGCCAGCGCACCGAGGTCGCCTTGCCCACCTTGCTGGCGAACTCCGGGCTGACCTTCGACAGGTAGTCGGTGAAGATGTAGGTGGTGCCGGAGCCGTCCGAGCGGTAGACCGGCAGGATCTGGTGGGCCGGCAGGTTGACGCCGGGATTGTCGCGCACGATGCGGGGGTCGTTCCAGGAGCCGATCTTGCCCAGGTAGATGTCGGCGATGACGTCGGGGGCGAACTTCAGCTCGGCATTGACGCCGGGCAGGCTGTAGACCGGCACCACCGCGCCCAGCACGGTGGGGATGTGCAGCAGCTTGACCTTGGAGGCGGCCAGCTGCTCGTTGGTCATGGGGCCGTCGGAGGCGCCGAAGTCGACCGTCTTCTCCGAGACCTGGCGGATGCCCGCGCCCGAACCCACCGACTGGTAGTTGATCTGCACGCCGGGATGCTCTTTGGAATACTCCGAGAACCAGCGCGAGTAGATGGGGTTGGGGAAGGTGGCGCCGGCGCCGGTGAGCTTCTGCGCCGTGGCGGCCGGGGCGGTCGCCAGCGAGGCGGCCAGCAGCAGGGTGGAGAAAATTTGCTTCTTCATGTGTGGACTCCTGAGAGGTTCGGTGGACCCGTTGCGATTCAGACCGCTCCCGTACATCGGGAGCCGAACGCTGGGCTTAGACCTTCATGATGCAGGGCGAAGTGTTGTGCCAGTGTCGCTGCTCCGTGAACATCGTGTTACAAAAAGCGTCGCCCCACCCACCCAAAAAAGAACGGCCCACCCCGTGAGGGGCGGGCCGCCGTGGAAGACTTTCCGCTAGGGGAGGTAATAGCGGAAGCTGGTGTGCACCATGCCGGTGACGCTCTGCGCGGCGGTGAAGCCGGTACCGGCGGCATAGCCCGCAGCCGAGGTGGTGGAGTACGCCGTGGGGCTGGAGTAACCCTCCCAGGCCATGCGGTCCAGGTACTCGAAGGTGGCCTGGAACTGGAAGCGGCCCTTGGTGGGAGAGTTGAAGAAGCGGTAGGTGAGGCCGGGCACGATCTCGTAGAGGTACCGGGTCGCGCCGGTGCAGGAGGGTGACACCGCGAAGGCGTAGCCGCTGTTGGCCGTGGGAGCCGCCTGGGTGTGGCAGCCGGTGTCGTTCTGCGTGGAGGTGGCCGCATACCCGACCTGGGTGATGCCCGCGCCGGTGGCCACGTTGTAGACGGTGCGCTGCAGGTAGGCCGCGCCGACGAGGGCGAAGAGATCCAGCTTCTTTGTGGGGTGCAGGTCGAGCTCGAAGAGACCGCTGCCGGTCTTCAGGGGCTCCAGCTGACCGGTGGGGCGGACGGTCACGTCGCCGAGGTTGGAGGCCTCATAGCGCGCGATGCCCTTGCCGAAGACGCCCTTGATGGCCACGTCCGCGAACTTGGTGACCGGGACCCGGGCGCTGGCGAAGATGCCGCCGCCGGGCGTGCTGTAGTTGGTGCCGACCGTGGAGTCGGTGCCGGCGCCGGTGGAGAAGCTCGACTGCGGATAGACGCGGTCGCGGAAGACGCGGATGATGCCGCCCAGCTCATAGTGGCCGAGGCCGGGGTCCGCGGCTACCTTCAGGACGAAGTCCGGAAGAAGGTTGTTGGAGTAGTTCGCGGTGGAGTTGAACAGACCGCCGCTCACACCCGCGCCGCCGAAGAAGAAGTTGCCGGGGGCGTTGGGGGTCGCGGCGAGGATGGTCTGCGCGCCTTCGATCGAGAGGGCGGCGCTG
>Ga0209208_10007723_pt1 | contig 14507 bp, 11 predicted proteins | sample S1TSphfallax_3_FD_187694 | JGI IMG/M metagenome (GOLD analysis project Ga0209208, IMG submission 187694) | Host-associated microbial communities from peat moss isolated from Minnesota, USA - S1T2_Fd - Sphagnum fallax MG (SPAdes) (version 2) | ecosystem: Host-associated > Plants > Peat moss >...
AAAATGCCAATATGTGAAAGGGATCTGTATTTGTTGTTCAGGTCAATTAAATGGTGCATAAATAGCTAAAACTGAATGCAAAAAAGTATGGTGAAACATCTTTACATGTATTTTCTGATCAAATTGATTATGCAAAAGCACAAGCATCTACTCCTTATGGAATCTTAGGTGTCAAAGTGTGGGTTTCATATTTTTAACACGAAAAAAAGGACAAGTTGTGCTATATCCAAAATGTACAAGATTTCGTAAATATTAAAAAGGTAGATTTAAAGGTTGCAAAGCAGATAGTACACAACTTTGTTTTGGAAAATATGGCATGAAAAGTTGTAAAGCGTCCCACCTGTGTAGCTCACATCCTGACGATAGCCAACTTGAGCAAATGTAGCAAAGTTGGAGCAGAGTTGTGCAACCGTGATGATATATTTAGGCGCACTCAATTATTACTTGCATCATAGGTGTTGCTGCGTCTTGAAATCCTAATATAGGTTCCTGGACACAAGAGGAACAAGGAGGTTAATTGGAATGTTTACAAAGACAAGTTGAACCTTGCCACTAAGATTCATCTGCATAGAAAGAAGAAGAAAGTTAATGCATCCATGAAAATCCACTATAACTATGTTGTACATGGAAAAAGAATGTAATGTAAACATACATTGTGAATGGAGTTAGAGATTATCTCATATTGTGAGGGCTAGGTCTGGGTTGAGATCTTGGTTGCCACTATGGAATGCTAAGAGAATCGAGGGACCATGTGGTGGAAGCCAAGAGCCCTATTGGAGGTAACAACAATCAGATTTGGGCGGGATAGAGAAAATTGGAATGATCTTTGTCCAGTGCTCTAGACTCCACCAATAGGAGGGGTGGGAAGAACATGTGGGGTAGTAGCCTTTCTTTCTCTTTCACATTGTCAATTGTCTACAAACTCTCGTTCAAAAGAACCTCCATAAAAACATCAGAGGAAGGAGGTTTGATCACTTTCTCCTTCGACTTTCCCTTTCCTTTAGAAATCATTTTCCACCTCCCACCTTCAACCTATGTTTCTACAAAGCTTACAAGAGCCAATGGGGAGACCAAAGAGACATACATTATGAACCTATTTACATTGGCCTTTCGAAATATAATCTTGAAATGGGACCAATTTTTTTGGGAAAACATCATGATTATGCATTCACTAAGTTGGAGTAGACATTTTATAAGCACTTTCGGATGGTGAAAATTGATGAATAGGTGTACATGTAATTGAAAACATTCAACATGACAAAATGAAGAAGGTGGAAGTGTATTACGAAATATTGTTAAAGTTGGTGAACAAAATTTTGACGAAAACCACTAATTATTTTTTAACTAATTTTGTTTTATATTAATTATAACTACACCAATCATATAGTGGAGACATGTTACAACAAGGGGGAACTTGTGGTTATAGTCTTAGACATAATTGTTAAATCTAGTAAATATCCTAAACCCATGAACTACCCATGTCACATCTATAGGGATATTGGGCACAAGATGGTTGATTGTACAAGGTTTAGTGAAATGCAAAACCTATTTAAGGACAAGAATGTAAAACTAGCAAAAAATCAACTTACAGATATAAAAAAATACCAATTGCATTAGTTAACATGGTTGAGGTTACTATATGTAGGAAGAAAAATGAAAAGCAAGGGTTTAAGGAAGGGGAACCATTCAAAAACAAAAATGCTACAAATTGGAATAATGAAGAGAAGTTGAAAAAGTTGTTTGTGGAGATTATTTAGTAGTTATAAGCAAACAAACCATAAAGGAAGTATAGACTAATCCAAGGGATTAAAGTACCAATTGGGCAAGATTGTTTGACATTGTGTGGGTGGCTAAAGTACCTTTTGTGGCAAATGCATCACCTATGGTGTCTACTTAGATTAAATCTATTGAAAATAATCTTCATATCAACATACAAGGGTAAAACCAAATGTACTGTAACAGGAAAACAGGTCACCAACTTGTATGAACACTACCCATCTCCAAAAGTTTATCATGTAGTTATTGCTGACCTAAAATTTGGCTGTGCAAAGATCTAAATCAAAGAGTGCATGGCGGCTACTAATGGAGGCGTTGTGAAGTTGATCCTGGATAATTTTGGCCGAAATAAGGAGACAGTGCGGCTTGAATGGGAAGGCATGGAGCTGCATTGAATGTGCTGGTGACGGTGGCTGAGGAGGAGAAGGTTAAGTAGTGGAGAAGAGGAGTAATGGGAGGCTGGTTTTTTTTGGCAGACAGATAGACGGAGGAAGACGAGAGGAGCTGCAGCTCTAGAGGAGTGTGGCTGATTTTTGTGATAAATGTGTAGATCAGCCCTGGAGATAACTGAGATAAACAGATAGCTAGAGAAGGTAGAGGAGATTTTGGAGAGAATGTAGAGGAGCTTAGAGGATTGCTAGTTGTTGATTTCTTCCGCTGCATTAGTAACTAGAGCATGGCTAGCTCCTGAAGCTGGTGAGAGTTAGGTCGAAATTAAGGGTCGATGCTGTTGACAGGTGAAGTTCGGAAGGTGGCTGATGCACAGGAAGGTGCATGGATAGATAGCTTGAGCGGTCTGTTTTTGGAACACAATTTTTGGCTGAGTGGTTGTTAGATTTCTGATGAACATACTGGGAGAAGAGGAAGCTTGTGCTCGCGGGGTATTTTGTAAATGAAAGGTGAATGCAATCACACTTGTCGATTTTGTGTAAGCATCTATTGTGTCTGAGTGAAGATCAGGGTTGTGGTTAGATTCAAGTTTTGCTAAGAACTGAACTCTGTGTAGGTCCATCAGATGTTTCAGGTTGGTTGTAGAGTCTAGCACTCTCTTTTTGGTTACAGTACCTTGAACTTGGGGAAAATTATTAAAGTAACACATGACTTGAAAAGGTATCTAAGTTAAAAAATGAAACCAATGAAAACCACAATTTTATACAAACTCGTTCAAGGAACTTCTACATTTTGAGTCATGAAGTTGCCATGGAAAATGTTTTTACCATAATAAAAATAGACAACCATATGGTAATGATTCATGTACAAGTTGGAAAAACACACAATTGATGATGTTCTTCTGGATGGGGGGAATGGAATGAACATTATCACAAAGGAGCTCAAGAGTAAACTGGGGTTACTTAAACCCAAACCAACACCATAGAACTTGTGAATGGTGAACCAAAATGTCACCCGATGTATGGCAATGATCAAACAAGGTAGAATAGAATTAGGCATATGGCAAAGATTAAACAAGGCAAAATGCAAATGGTTAGTGAGTTGGTAGGATCAACACATTTCATTAGTTGAAGATTCGAATTACTTTTGGAGTGAAGAATTTAGAATGTAGTTATAGAGGTTGAGGAATTATGGGAAAGTTTTTTTGTTTACACATAAAGAAACTAAGAAAATTGCTAGAAATTAAAATATAAATAGTGAGAAGTTTAGAGTTCTATTGGGTTTCAAACCATATTTTTTCATGTTTTCCATTGTGATTTCTACACTTAATACAACATGTGTTTGAGATATTGAATTTTGAGTAAAGAAAGTAGTATGATATTGATGAAGAAACATGGAGATTACTTTGAACTAGTGTGCTTTTTAATTAAATTGAGACCTAACCATAGATTTTTATTATTGATAAAAATTAAAAAAATTGGGGAAATGAACAATAATTGCAATGAAAAAATTGTGTGAAAGCATTATACAAAGAAAATTATTGTGAATAAAACCTTAGATTGTGAACCTTGAAAGTATTTTTGAGAGTACGATTGTATTATTTTGTTAGTAAGTAAAAAAAAAAATTGGATAAAATTTGGGCCTACCATTTGGCAACCATTTCAGGGACAATTTTTTTTAAAGACAAACAACAACAATATTATGAGCAGTTTGGATTTATTGAGATCATTGTCTTCTATAAGATCTCAAAAGTCCAAAGAAGATATATTATTTTATTGTAGGTTTGGATTTCTAAATTTTTGGAAGTAAAAGACGAAGGTTTAAGTGAGAAAGGTTATAAGGACTTAAGTTGAAAAATATATTGAGAATTGAAGGAAATTTAGGATTTATAAAACATTTGCAAAGGCAAATGGATCAAGAAGCCATGCATCAAAACATGAATTCCAATCTTGAAGAAAATCGAGATGTAGACCAATAAGTGTATGAAACACCATACATGGGTATAGTTTTGGAACCCATAAGTTTGCAAACAAAAAAATGACATGGAAGACATTAGGTGTCTTCAATAGGAATTGGAATGAAAAGAAAAGTATGGACATGGGGTCCATAGAGATGTCCTAATTACATAAGGCAATTTCTAGTGAAGGGGATCAAGTTTGAAGTATACCCAAAAGAACATGATATCCATGTTTTTCAAACACCATTTGTTGTTCAAGAACATTGAGAAGAGAGAAATCCAAGGGACAAATTGTAATTAATGGACCTTGAAAATTCTTCAACTTTAGAATATGTGAATTGTTAATGGCATGATTACAATAAATGCATAAACGCACCATTTGTGTATTAATCAACATTGTTAAAATATCATGAACCAATAGAGGATTGGGACATGGAAGATAATTACAATCCTAGTATCCCAAAGTGGGCAAATGCAAATTATCTAAAACCTTTATATATAACAATGCACATGTGAATGTTCTAAAGGAGGCATTACCATTTCAAAAGGATCACATAAGCAAAGGAATCAAAAGAAAAATAAGAATCCAAAATATAAAAATTACGATTATGAAGATTCAACGAGGTTGGTTTAACTTTTTTCCAAACTACGTGCTTTATATAGAGTTAGAAGACATGTCATCACAAAATGTCCATAGATTGATAGTGAAATGAAGGATGGATTTATTAGACATGTGGGACAACAAATGTTGAACATAGAATTTGTAAAATAACCACGTATGAGAAAATAGGTTCAAAACCATTTAGAAGAAAAAATGTAGGGAATTGGTTTGGGGGAAGAACAATTTGTACAAAATAGACTGAAAATTCGTAATTCTCTTAATGTGAATAGGGTAGAGCCATTTTTTGTAAGACCAAATTCTATACCATAAATAATACAAATGAATATTATATAATTGGAGGCTAGGTTGTTTACAAAGTTAACACCATCATCAAGAATGATTAGAATGATGGGTGGGATACCTCATATATCGATAAATGTTTCACAAGAACAACAAATTTGATTTGTGATGCTAAATATAATTATTGTAGCATGTAAGTTTAGACAAAAGTCTAAGCCATTAAGAAGAAGGAGTAAAATTGAAAATGGCCAAGCTACATACCAAATACTAATAAGTACAATCAATTTGGAGGAAGAATAAACCAATCCTATGAAATTCCAAGCGAGATAATACTACCCATTTCAAAACCTCAAATGGTTTACACAACATCAATCATGACAACCCAAGCAAATAGATTATGGGATGGCCACCACTAATTCCATTAAATTATGAATGATAGAGAATTGGATTGGTGGTGAATCTTGGAGTAGGGGTGCTTAGTGGCCATGCCATGTTGATCAGCTTTGAAGTATCCATATTACAAAATGATGAAGATTTAAATGTTCATGTGAAAGTGTTTCATGCAGCCGTTAAAGCAAAGGGGTAAACCTTTGAAGAAATGTAAATCATCAATGCATTTAACTATACATTGAGAGTGACGACATCATATTGGTCCCATAATTACATGTCAAAAAAAATTTACTATATATTTTAAAAGCTAACACAAGCATTTTGTAAATGTCGTCAAAAGATTCAAAATGATGAACAAATTTACATGGAGCTCAAGAAAATTAAACAAAGAAAGATTAAGCAAGTTGAGGTGTATTACAAACACATATAGAAGTTGGATCATGCCAAATTGCAAACTCCAAACATAGATAGTTTTTTACCCATTGTGTTTTGAAGATTGTAGTCCTATATGAGGACTACAACCACACAATTACAATGAAGAGGAAGGACCATGTTATAGTTGCATAAGGAGGTGGTTATGTTATGTGAATAAGGGATGACACCTATAGAAACTCAAAGTGCATTGTTGGTACCATATATTTCAAAATATGCTATAACAACGAAACCACAAACAAAAACATGAAAGACTGGCAAACACTACACAAATCGTGGACAAGATGACCACAATATGGATACATGTAGAGTAAATAAGAAAGAGGTGCCAATTGTAGAAACAAAAGAAGCTACCATTCAACTTGAGAAAGGTTAGAAGAATAACTCATATGCCTACCACATCTATGGTTTAAATGGGCACAAGATGACAGACTATCCCAAGTTTGCAAATATGCAAAAGATGTTCCAAGGGAAAAATGCATCAAGTTTAGAGGTGAAAGTGATAGTTGAAATCAAAACAATCAATGTAGATGTGAATGTTGCTATAAGAAGCAAAATCATCGAAGATTAGGTGTTCCAAGATAAATAACCACAAAAGAAGAAAAGTACTACATATTGGGAGAAGGAGGAAAATTTTCAAAAGACGATGGTAAAAACCATTTAGTAGTTGTAGAAGGCAAAAACTACCAACCAAGGATCTTTTACATCAATAGAAGGATGGAACACAATGTGGCTAGGTATGCCTGATACTACACGTTCTATAAAACTTTCAAAACCTTAAAAAATTTTAATTTCCCAAAATAAGTTGATGTCAATAGAAGAGATATTTTAGGATATCAGTAAACATATATGTCATAAATTAGTTAACTTTGATTTTGGGACAATTATTACAAATCATGGCCCCTGAATTGAAGAGATATTTATGGTAGAAAATGAAACCATGGAAACCACATAATGTAGTTAAAGCAATTATAGAAAAATAGTACCGTATGTGGTACCAAAAGTAGCAACATGCATAACATGATAACTATATGGTGGTTATTCAAGTATAGATTGGGAAAAACATTATAGAGGATGTTTTGTTGAATGGTGGGTCTAGGGTTAACATCATTACAAAATAGTTGAGATTGAAATTCGGGTTGCCAAAACCAAAACTCACACCATATAATCTAAGGATGGCATATCAGACCATTACAAAGCCAATGAAATTGATTTGTGATTTGAAGATATATGTTCATGGCATACTATATTTTATTACATTTATTGTGTTACAAAATAATGTAATAAACACTAGTTATTCCATGCTACTATGGAGACCTAACATGGTCGAGGGATGTTAAAGTAACCCATGACTGGGGGAACAACATAATGACCATTCAAGGGAATGGAATGGTCAGAACCATAATGGTGATTAAACACCTAAAGGAGTAGAGGTGAAATGACCAAAAGTGTTATTATGCGATGATTACCAAAATGGTGTCACTAATGAAGAAGAGGATATCATATTTGCTATAAAATTAGAATTATTTTTTATAAGCACCATTGGTTTTCTAAGTACATTTTAGTATTTACGAACCACATAATCTAGCCACATAACTATTGAAGTTAAGAATCATAGTACATAAATGAGTAATACAAAAATTATTTCACTAGAGGGAGAAAATATAAACATATATGAGCCAATAGTTATTATAGAATATAAAATGTATCCAAGAACATACTATAAACACTAGCCAGGGAGTGTTTAGATAGATGAAACTTCGACAAAGGTTGAGGCTCAAAAGTTGCAAATAATGAACTAGACATTGACATAAGAACAACAATTAACAAATTTCAATCTAAGGACTCATGAAGAACCACAAATGATGGAGGTGAATTTAAACTTATAGCCAAAGAAGGTGTTGGAGTTGGAGGCATTTTTTACAAAGTACAAGGATGTTTTTGCATGGATGTACAAAGATCTAAAGGGTATTCCACCATAGTTAGTTCATTGCATAATTTAATTGGATACAACCATACCATTGGCACATCAAGGCAAGTATAGGTTAAATCCAAATTATGTAGTAACATTGTAACAAAACATTGATAAACTGTTAGTAATAGGTTTCATACAACTTGTGGAAGAAGCTACATGGCTATCACCAATTATGGTAATACCAAAGAAGAATGGGAAGTTCGTAATCTATGGAGATTTCAAAAAGCTAAATGTAACAACCAAGAAGGATCCTTTTCCATTACCATTTATAGACGAGGTATTAAACACAATGGTAGGGTGTGAGGCATTTTTATTTTTGGATGGCTACTTTGGGTATCATTAGATATCCATAGCTTCAAAAGACAGATACAAGATAATGTTTGTCACAAATCGAGGAGAGTTTATTAGGAGGGTGATGCCTTTTGGAGTGAAGAATGGACCTCCAACATTTCAAAGAGTTATGACAAAAAGATTCAAATAATATATCAAAACTTTCATGAAGATATTCCTAGATGATTTTATAATTTACAGTGACATGGAGATTCATTTGCAAAAGTTCAAATCATGCTTTTAGAAGTGCAAGGAATACAACATCAATTTAAACTCGGAGAAACTTGCACTTTTAAGATAATTTTTGGAATCATTATTGGATTGATTGTTTCATAAAAAAGGCAAGTTATTAGATCCAAAGAAAATACACACAATAATGAGTATGCATGTACCATAAAATTCACAGCATATTCAAGTATTCAATGGCATGTGGAATAATTTTACAAATGTTTTATGGCGATTATGGCTCCGATTATTAAGCTCACAAGGAAAACAAAAAGTTTTATGTCGATAAAGGAGTGTTAGAAAGCTTGGGAGCTTATAAAGTTAAAATATATTGTTCAACACCAATTTTAATAACATTGAAGTGGGACGTGGAATTCCATGTTCACACATGCATCATTATTGGCTATGGTGGCTTTATTGGCATAGAATATCAAAAGGAAGAGTGATCAATTAGTAGTGTATGCTTCCAAATTTCATAACAGTGCATAATAGATTTTTAGTACCATAGAAAGAGAAGTTTTAGGTATGGTTTTTGCATTGTATAAGTTCAAGCATTATTTATTGGGAAATAAATTGCGTTTTATGTAAATCATATGGCTTTAATTTATTTGGTAAATAAACCATAGATTTCAAGGAGAATAACTAGATGATTACTATTGTTTTTGGAGTATGATTTCATAATAATATATAAGCCAAGCAAGATTCATGTAGTTGCAAACGTTTTGTTCAGATTTCTTGATACCACAGAACTTTCAATCAGGAGTCCTCAAACAAACCACAAATGCTAGTTTATTATACACATAACCATAATGGTTGACAAATGTCATAATGTTTTTACAAACATGACATATGGAAGAATTTTTGTCAACATGGAAAAGACAACAGTTGGTTGGGAGGGTTGAACCATTCATAAAAGGATGTTTTGTACAGAATGGGAAAATACAACAAATTAAAGTGGTGTTTGTTGACTACACAAGTTCAGAAAGTGATGAAGGAGTTGCATGAGGGAACAATAGGGGTCACTTTGTAACTAAGATCACACAATTATTTTTTAATGTAAAGTACTAATGGCCCACAATGTACAAAGATGTCAATGATTTGTGTAGATTGTGTGATGCATGTTAGCGCACTGGAAGGTTGGCTAAGCTAATGACAACTCTTCCAAAGGAACCATTTGTGAAATGGGGATTGGATTTTGTGGCACTAATTAAACCGGTAGGAAGGTATACATGGAACAAATACATATTGGTGGCCATAGATTATGCAACCAAATGGGTGGAGCTCAAAGTGTTAAGGATAAACAATGCAATAGTAACAACTTAATTTATGTATGAGTGCATTCTTACTAGGTTTGGGTGTCCAATAACTATAGTCATAGATTAGGGGGTGTATTTTATAAATAATGTTATTAACATTTGACAAATCATTTTTTATTAAAACATGTCAATTCCACTACTTATTACCCACATGGGAATGGTTAGGCAGAATTCACTAATAAGGTATTGGGAACATTATTGATTGAGTTGGTTAGTGAGAATAATACATATTGGGATGAACATTTACCAACAATCTTGTTTTTTTACAAAACAGCATATAAGGTAACTACATGATATTCACCATACTAGCTTACTTATGGTTACATCTTTTAATGCCTACAAAATATATTCAACTAGTAATCAATAGTAACCACAAAGAAGGAAATCATGCGAGGGTTTTAACAAGTAGAGTTTTAGAGCTAAAGAAGTTGTAGGAAGACAAACTATAATATGGGGTCCATGAACTCTATAATGGGGCAAAAACAAACTACAATGTCCATTTTTGCATGTCACAAAGTAGAAATCTAATACATCTTATCATGGCAATGCCTCCTAACTCCAATTATTAAAGAATTTTATAAAAAAGGAATTCATATTTATAATAATCATAGTTATAGGAAGTTAATAGCAAAAAACCAAAAAAACCAAATGACCATCTTTTGGTCTTTGGGGGACTTTTTTAATTTGTGTTTCATCATGTGTCACAATCCATACACATATTTAAATGGACTCATAACTCTCGGAATATTAAATGAAATATGTTATGGTATTCTATCATAAGTTTTTTGACTAAAGTGAATTTTTTTTCTTATTGGGACTTATTGGGGACATGATTACAAATGGGAATAAACATTTAGGTACTTTTGAAAGACCCATAATTCATTATCCCATTTTTTATGTCAAAATTTTGAATTTGATGGAAAAAAATTCATTCAAAAAATTCAATAATGTATTAGGAAAGGAGGGAAAGAAATAGTTTTCGCAAAAGAACGATTTTTGGTTGACATCTTTATTGTGAAAGTTTTGATAACACTAAAAACTATGTAAAATGTACTTCTATTGTGCCACTTTTGGTCCACTTCAACTTTCTTTCACTTGGAATAGGGTTTTGTGGAGTCAATAGAAAATTATAGAAAAAAAATTTAGATTTGGTGATTTTGTTCTATGGTGTCCAAAAGGGAGTATAAGTCACATTTGGGGAAGTTTATTAGACATGGTTTGGACAATACAAAGTACAATATGTGTTGCCTAACAATACAATATTACTAATAACACTCACTAACTTTGAACCTAACCTTGTGTTAGTGAATATAACAAGTTAAAACCATATAAATTTATTGCATGAGTTGCAAGATGCTAAAGCCAGTTTACTAGGAAGAACCACAAACAAAAAATCAACCACCAAAAGGAGCCCAAGAGGATAGTTATATGGATGAAGATGTAGAGGACGAAATTGTGCCACGTTGACCACAAATGAGGGCGGACAACTTAGCAATCACAACCACATAGGAATTGGTTGACTTAGTAGCTAAGTCAGCTAACTATATTGATGAGTTGGGACATGTTTTAATACACATGGTAGAACAAATAAAGAATGGATGGACAAGTGGTTATGATGCTAGATGGATGAAGGAAGAAGGTCAAACTGCATTCGAACCATTGATGGATTATAACTACTTCCATGTGGACATACATGAGAAAGGCCATCATGAAATGAATGGGGTGCTTGAAAAAAGTGAACATTTAATGCAAACATGGTGGGCTGCCTTAAATGAATAAATGGGAGGAGGGCTTGGATGTCAAGCTTATTGACATTTGAAGTTTTTCTACAACATATTCGTGTCTGGCATTTATGATGTGTGTTGGAACATGAGTGAGGAGAGTGCACTTGAAAAATTGTAGAGGTTAGTAAGAAAAATAGAAGCATATAAAATTGCAAAGCATGAGTGAATGCAAAAACTTGAAGAAGAAAAATATGCAAAAGAATTTTTTTGTAAAACAACAAGACCACAAAAGGATTTGGAAAGACATGCAAGAGGATTAGTGTATAACATTGCGTTGTTGGTAGCAATTTCATTAAGACAATCACCATCATCATTTGAGTGTGAGGAGGGAAGAAGTTTTTAAGTAGGGATCAGTGTAGTAGTGATGTGTAGATGAAATTCATGCGTCAATATGATATATGTTGGAGAGGCTGAAAAGGGGCATTTTCAAAAGGAGAATGAGAGTTGCGATGGGACTTGGTGTAACAACATAAGAACCTATATTGGAGATCTAGGATTCAAGTGACGAAAATGCCAAAGAAGGTGTTGGTGCAGAATAATGATTCATTGAAACAATGCAAGAAGTTCGTGAAACCACATAAATCACATTGGAGGAAAAACAACCATAGATGGCAAGACAAGTAGACATGTTTAACTCACCATCTTAACCATGTTTGGGTAACTTACCAAGCCTTGGAATTGAAAAGAGAAAAGAACATTTGTGGAGGATGGATCAAAAGACTTTGGAAAATAAAGGGATTGGAATTCTAGATGTCACAAGATTGTTTTTCACCCCAACCAAGCAAAGTTATTCCAAACATGTGGAGAGAATAAAAATGTGGTTGAAGATGGGAAAGGGAGAAAAAACTTGGGCCCATAAGGCGAGATTAGTCACATTGTTAGACATTGAATGGAAGGAACCAAACCATGACAATTTGGTATAATTCCTGAAGACTTTTGTGATTAAATGGAATGAGATTTATTTTGGAAGGAGAGGTGTAGTGTATGTCATTGACAAAAAAATAATAATTGATGCATTTGGAATATGTTAGAGTGGGTATGTGGAGGATCCCAAGGGCTAGGTGATCAAACTATTGGTAAAGGAATTGTTATTTAGTCATGACATCAAACTTCCATACACAAATGTAGATTAATGCACTACTACAATTCATAGTATTTTTTACTATGTTTTTTAGTAAAAAAAAATCCAAAAATGACAAGTGTAAAAGAACCACCTTATCAATTTGGATAAATTGTTTTGGACATGTTAGTGCAATTAGGCAGTTAATTTGGACATTGTCAATTTGACTTGTAGAGAGACTGACAAAGTGACTGACTATTTGATTGGTAGATAGTGGACCGTTTGACTAGGTCAATTATACCTAAATTAAAATAATTTTCTAGATTATTATTTAAAAAATGTAAGTAGTAAATGGTTTAAGTAGGTGTAAAAAGGCATTTTAGTAGGTAGGTATTTGCCTAACCTAAGCTACCTTCCCTTATTTAACCTCACTTAACCTAACCTAATTTCATTGAGCTACCTTAGTTTAATTTACCTACCCTAACCTTCTAAACATGCATATAGGTTGTAAGTATAAGGAATTGAACCCCAACCCTTCACAATGATAAACCAATTAGTCCTTACCAATGGACTATACCATCAGAAGTGTTTAACTTTTATCAAGTTTTTTATTTCACATGTTTATTTCACATCATTAAACATAATAGGTAAACCTAGGTGAAAACTAGTGGTTAAAATTAGGTTAAACGTAATGGCTAAACCTAGTGACTAAACTTAATGACTTAAAATAATGACTAAATCGAGTGACTAAACTTCATGATTTAAAATAATGACTAAATCGAGTGACTAAACTTAATGATTTAAAATAATGACTAAACCAAGTGACTAAACTTAGTGACTTAAAATAATGATTAAATCAAGTGACTAAACTTATTGACTTAAAATAATGGTTAAACTTAGTGGTTAAACTTAATCATTAAAAGTAATGGCTAAAACAAGTGCTTAAATTTAATGACCGAACTTAATGATTTCAAATAATAATTAAATTTAGTGGATAAACTTAATGACTTAGAGTAATGGCTAAATCTAGTGGCTAAATTTAATAACTCAAAGTAATGGCTAAACCCAATGGATAAATTTAATGACTTAAAGTAATGGCTTAACCTAGTGGTTAAATTTAGTGATTTAAAGTAATGGTTAAATCTAGTAGTTAAACTTAATGATTTAAAGTAATGGCTAAACATGATGGTTAAATGTAATGACGAAATTTAATGATTTAAAACAATGGTCAAACCTAGTGGTTAAATTCAATGACTTATAATAATGGTTAAACATAATAGTTAAACATTGATTAAACATAATGATTAAATATAATGGTTAAACATAGTGGTTAAACCTAGTTAATAAATTTAATGGTTAAACATAGCGATTAAACTTACTTGATAAACCTAATGACTAAACATATTTCCTTGTTAAACTTTGGTTATATCTAATGGTTAAACATAATGATTAAACCTTGGCTAAAAACCTTGGCTAAATTTAGTTGTTAAATCTAGTGACCAAACATAATGACTAAAACTTAACTAAACCTAATGGGTAACCCTAGTGACTAAACATAGTAGGTAAACCTAGGTTATATTTAATGACTATACCTAATGGTTCAACTTAGGCTAAACCTAATGCCAAATCTAGTGGTTAAACATAATGGTTAAATTTAGTGGCTAAATTTAAATTAAACCTAATGGTTAAAATTTTGGTAAACTTAATGGTTAAATTAAGTGGTTAAACATAATATTTAAATTTAGTGGTTGCATTTAGAGGTTAAAATTAGGTAGGTAAATGGGTGGATATGTAGGTAGATAATATGTAAGTTGGTGGGTAGGTAAATAGGTAGGTTGTATGAAGGTGAAAAAAAGGTAGGTATGTAGGTAGGTAGGTGAGAATGTATAGGTAAATAAGTATGTAGGTAAATAATAGGTAGGTGGGTGGGTGGGTAGGTAATCGGTAGGTAAATATATAACTAAATAAGTA
>Ga0209208_10007725_pt1 | contig 14505 bp, 15 predicted proteins | sample S1TSphfallax_3_FD_187694 | JGI IMG/M metagenome (GOLD analysis project Ga0209208, IMG submission 187694) | Host-associated microbial communities from peat moss isolated from Minnesota, USA - S1T2_Fd - Sphagnum fallax MG (SPAdes) (version 2) | ecosystem: Host-associated > Plants > Peat moss >...
CGTCGTGATTGCTCCTTCATTCTTCTTCTTCCTCTTCTTCTTGTTGTAGCCGGTCGTCGACGCTCTTACAACACTGCGCTGGCGGCTAGTTGTTGTAACTCAACAGCGTGTAAGTACGTATCGTTTGTGTGAAGGAAAAGGAAGAGGAAGAGTAGGACAGGACAGGACAGGACAGGACACGATGGTGGAGCAGCTGACTAGCGATCAGATTGCAGAGTTCAAAGAGGCTTTCAGCCTGTTCGACAAGGATGGGGATGGTACGTGACATACCTTTTGTGGTGTGGTTTTACAACAGCAGCTCACTCTGTGCTTTCCTCCACATACATACATACATACTCTGGTGCCTATATGTCGTCGCTGCAGTAGGGAGAGAGGTCACACACAAATTCTGTGGGGGTTTTTTTTTTGTGCAGGAAGTATCACGACCAAAGAACTGGGAACTGTAATGCGCTCATTGGGACAAAACCCAACAGAAGCAGAGCTTCAGGACATGATCAGTGAAGTGGATGTGGACGGTAATGGCACCATCGATTTTTCGGAATTTCTGAATCTCATGGCAAGGAAGATGAAGGACACAGATTCAGAGGAGGAATTGAAAGAAGCCTTCCGTGTGTTCGACAAAGACCAGAATGGCTTCATTTCGGCTGCGGAACTTCGTCATGTGATGACCAACCTCGGGGAGAAGCTCACTGATGATGAGGTTGATGAGATGATTCGAGAAGCTGATGTTGATGGAGATGGACAGATCAACTACGAGGAGTTTGTGAAAATGATGATGGCCAAGTAAGTAAAGCAAACAAAACACACATGCCCTATGAATTGTTCACTAAATGTAATCTGGGAAGAAGAAATCCCATCGCCTTCTTCTTCTTGTACTTGTTCCTGCTTCCTAGCTAGTGATAACTATAAACTTGATTAGGTATGGATCAACTCTTCCTCTCTGCCCTTTTCTACATTGAAATGATAATCATGGTTTCACTGCTTACCAATACTCTGAAGGCATATATTGTCAGGTCTAGATTGTTGGGTCTAGATGTGTTTCAGCTTGTCTGGAGATCTTGTTGACAAACTGACCTGGACAATGTAAAGACAAGTATGTGAATTTTGGTGCATTCACCTGACTAATGTTGAGGAACACACAGCACAGTCTGTGATTTTTGTAAACACTTTGATTTCACAATTTGACAATGACTACTACTAGTACAGTGTCTCCTTCAGCAACTTTCTAAATCCCTCAGGTCATTCTTTTGGCTGCAAGCACTTGCATCTGCATCATCAATTAACATGCATGATCCAGATTCATTGAATTCATCAAATTCCGAGTCAAATTGCCCATGGGTCTTTCAGCAGATTTTTAGCAAAGGTCATTTGATTTCCTCCTTATCCTGCTTAAAAAGATGTGAGCATGTTTGATACAATGTGAGTTTCTGTTGTTTCTTTTTATTTGTGAACTTGCTTTGCTACCTCTCTTGTACGAGTACATGATTTTGCTTGAGGATTTCAACAACTATGATGGAATAATGTAGATACCCATACAATACTTTAGGCCAAACTTTCTGATTTCTTCATGATTGAATGCCAGACCTCACATATATTTCTCTGCAATGTTGCTGACATCCAGAGCACACCACCATACCACCATGGGTTTTGATCATCATCAAATGAACCCAATATCTGAACCATCAGACCATGTTACAAAACTAATATCAAAAACATTCAAAGATCATTTTCATCAATACTTTTTCAAAACTGCTTTCTACTTTGTACAAACACTAACCAAATAGCAGGTGATATCATTCCATTGTAATGATAAGCTGGCAATAGTTTGTTGTAGCAGAATTGCTTCTGTGACTTTGAAAACATGGCATACCCTAGCTTCCTTGCCCCAACCATTGCCGACATGAACACACAACCAATGTGATCCTAAGAAATCAGCTATGCCTAACACTAGTGTCACTGTCTCAAAGGCATGATATTTGATATCTGGCTATAGGTGGTGCGCTCTCCAGCATGAATAACAGTAGAGAAAGCACAACAAAGTGAATAATATTTATAGCCACATTGCAGAAAGACTAGGAGCAAAACATGACAAAAAGGAGCAATAATTCATTGTCCAATTTGAGACACAGATGCTAAAAATTTGTCTTTTGGGGATATTATATTACACACATATGTGCAGAGGGGAGGAACAAAAGTTTGATATGATGAAACTTGAGAGGGCTAACAATTGCAGGCTGGAACATAGCCCAACACTGACAAAACCTTCCCATGATTTGGGTGGAAAAACTGGATGAAAACCTCAAGATATATCCTATTTGAAGAATTTCGAAGCACCAAATTCCTCCTCACTTGCACCCAGTCTTCACACCAATCTCCCCTGTATTTCTTGAGCAATAGCCGCACTGGATGCCAAATTGACCCAAATCCTTCATTGACTATCATCTTTATTTGAAGGTGGTTTTATGCAAGGCAAATTCAACCCTGATGCACTGGCTGCAGAGAAGAAAGACTCAGCAAGTGCCTTTGCAAGACTTGCAGCATCTGGGGGTTGCAGCTGCAGCTGTGGTGCTTGTTGAGTAAAACTTGGTGGAGGGTTTATGTCACCAAAGCTTGCAGCTAAGGCTGCGGCATACTCAGGATCATCTTCCTCATCATCAACCATGCTGTCAGCAAGACTTACAGAAGCAGCAGCAGGAGCTGATGGCAAGCTGGCAGCCAAAGCAGCTGCAAGGTTTGCACTATCAATTTTCAGCTTCTCACCATCAATTTTCTGTGGTGAAGAAGCTACAGTTGTCTTTGACTTCTCTACATCTGCTTTTTTTGCAGCCCTGTGAGAAACACAAATGCAAAACTCAGAAATATGACACACATCTACATTTCAGGATGAAGAAAGAAGCCTGAGATCTTTGGGACACCCTACTATCAAAAAGAGAATGCTGAGAATGCTGAGACTGTTGTACAAGTTTAGCAATTTTACAGCACCTGGTAATATTATCTGCCTCTTCAGGAGTGAGCCATCGGCCATAACCACCATCAGTAGCCCAATGGTTTGGGCTAGGAAGGGATCCTTGGACGACAAAGATGCTCCAGCCACTAGTCTTGAGTGTATCAAGGTACGCAGAAAGGTAGAAATTTGAGAGATGCTGCGGAGCAGGGTACAGACTGTTGAAATTGTACCATCTATCATCAACTTTTCGAATACAAAACCAATGTGCCTGCAAGAAGAGGAACAACACATTCCCATTTTACAGACTTTGGCAGGCATACATACCTGTTGTGACAGTAGTGTCCAAACAACAATCAATCTTGTTGCTCTCTCCAGGTTGCAAATGTTGTGCTAAACCTCAAGGATGATCAAATCCTAATTCTATCAGCTGTTGAATACCTAACACAGAGATGGCTGCACCATACACCACTTTATTCTGGAGCAATATGAGAGGAATTTCAAAACCAGAAAACTCGAATTACTGCAAAACCCTGGAAATCTAAATCCTGGAAGAATGGTCAGATAAAAGTTAGGTCGCTTTTGCAGAAGATGTGAAGAATGCAAGAAAGAAAATAGCAGCAGCAGCCGTGACTGGCGCACTTACCTGTAAGTTGCAAATGAAGGCTTTCTGTTTGTGGGGAGACAGGCGTGCTTCTTCAGCTTCAGGAGCTTCCAATGAAATGCACTGCAAGCTCCAAATCTCCAAGGCACGGTTCAAGACTTGGATACTGAAATTACCATCAGCTGCCACATTGGACGAGCCTTCAGCCATGAAGTTGAGGTAGTGAGAAGAACCAGCCCCGCTCTCAAGCATCACTTGCTGCTCTTGCTGGTCCAGATCTTGAGCCATGGATGCGAGGTCCACTTCTGAGAAATAAGGTCCTTGTAATACGGCGTTCACACAATGCACGGCGCAAAGCCTGGATTCCTGAACCTCATGATACAACAACGATTCTACCATCACAGCACCAGAGCCTCCACCTCCCTCTGCCATCGTCTACTAAAGCCTCAACAAGAATCCCTGCCGCTACCGACCGACGAAATTACGAACCAACAACAAGAAGAAGCTCTTCTGTTTCCGCCTCTCCCCACTCGGCAACTCCCCGACCTTCCTTCTGGTCCAGTATTCGCCAGAAACCACCGTTTTTTGCGAATCCAGTTCCAAAACACAGATTGAGAGATGGAATTCAACTGCTTTTCAAAAATCGAAGCTCCTCCTCTCGCGACAAATGCAAAGGATTGACGCGCAGCGTACCTACTAAACAGCAGCGGCAGCAAGCGCGTCGCGACCGAAAGCCCTAGCTGCACGATTCGTCTCGAGTCGTACTATCAGAAAGAGTCGGGGCGGTTATCAGAAACCACATCGGGAACAGAACCCCGGTGGTTATCAGGGCGGTTCTTGGGCTCCGTAATAGTGTTTTTATTTTTGGGACAAATTTTGTCGGTTTTTCTGACCAGAAAGTTATAAATTTTTTGGAAATTTTCTCCCTAGTGCAAATTAGACTATTTTTCTTATTTATTTTTTCCCGAAATATTCTCCAAATTCTTGATACCACAAAAAAATGAAAAATAAAAAACCTTGGTCTGTAACCGTGGGTTTTCGCATATTATCCACGGTTGCCAGAAAATTGGGAAAAAATCACGTCGGTAACCATCCTTTCTAACCACCAGCCCGTTAGTTCTTTACGGATTCTTTCTTTCTGGGAACCGCCGGTTCTCTCAGTGGGGCTTTGATATTCTCTGAGAATTACAAATTTTGGGGGGTTTTTGCCCAAGGGAGGAGAGCAGGGTGTGGGGAGTGGATTTTTATTGTTCCTTATGTGTTCTCAATGGGTTCCTAGCATGTCCCAAAGTTCTCAATGTGTTCCCAATGGCACCTCACTTTCTCTTATATCCTTTGCCCTGAGTTCTGCTCTTGTAATTTTATACAAGCTGCCCAAAGGGCAGGAGACTACAATATATCTACTTTGGGACTGTTCAAAGGTTGATTTTATTTATTTATTTATTTATTTATTTTTATGATGCCCATCTCAAAAGAAAGAAAATTGAATTGTGGGGTGTCCACAACTAATTAGTATCTATGAGTCACATGATATTGTAGGACCTAGCCTAGTTAGGCATTGATTAACTAGGGCTCCTCTTTGCTTCGCAATACCAACGATGATCAAGTCATGGAAAAAAAAAATCATTTTGCAAAAAATTAAATTCCATTTGAATGAAAATATTCAACAGCATTGTAGGTGAGTTGAATTGAATTGAATTGAAATTTAGATTTAATTGAATTCATTTCAAATTCTTAAATTGAATTTAAATATATTGAATGAATTCTAAATTTCAATGAATTTAAATTCAATTGAAGAGAAATGAGATTCAAATTGATGCAAAAGATAGTGAAAATTTGCTTGTGATTATGGAGTTGAAAAAAAAAAAACACAAATCCAATATTAAAAATAAAATTCATTTAAAAAATTTGAGAGTTAACTAAAGAATTTTCATTTTGGAATTGTCCAACAAATGACATATGAAACCTAAAGTTGTTTTACTTAAACTTAATCATCATCATTACTTTTTGAAATTTTCAATTGTTTTAAAATACATGCTTACCATGTCAAAAGTTTGGAAGAAATTATCACGCATACTAGCTTCAATATTTAGTATAATGTCAAAAAAATTAATACTATTATTTTTACTGCCAAATGAAAATGACAAAATAAAACAAATTATGAGGCACATCGCTACCAAACTAGGCTAGGTACTACAATATACCCTATGTATTACCTATCTATGTTGATTCAAACTCATTTTGCATTTAAATTACTTGACAACTACAAAGTTATATCATCTTTTGATTTTTAAAAAACTTGTCATAAACTTTAAAAAATCAGAAATGAATTTTAATCTAAAAAAGAAAATTTATAATTTCAAAGAATGAAGTTGTTATTGGGATTTTCAAAAGCCAATTTTTATTTATTTTTAAATCAAGAAAGGATGGGCAGGTGATAGGACAGCCACCTCCATTGGAGGCAACTCAAAGATTCATATAAAGTAATGACAACTATAGATGTTCTCAGTTGTTAAGAAGGGTTTAGGGTTTAGCCTAGGTTTAGGGTTTAAGGGAAGGCAATGTTGTCAATGCCTTTCACCTTGGACCTTAGGCTTCACCCTCAGTTCACATGACATAATGGATGGCACCTTGTGTGTAAAGTGGTTACTCTCCTCGCAATCAATTTGTTTATAAAAGTAAAATTCTACTAGTTTTTACTCTAGGCAAGGAACTAGAATTGGGCTCTTCTTGAAACTAGGTCCTAGTCAAAAGGCTATAGCCCTTAGTTAAGAGTGAGTTCTATGCTGGTCATTTCAATAAATTTTAATTCTTTTGACAAAAAAATTGGAGGAACTAGAATATGAATGGTTTTTTATAATATTTCGTAGGATCATTATTTGTGAAATTCCAAATGTTGTAGTTTTTCGTTTGGTTGTCCGTAGGCAATTGTAGAAACAATTTGGTTAGAAGTAAACACTTGAAGCAATTGTGATGATTCCGTTTGAGGGTTGAAAATTTTGAGAAGAAAGAAAGAATGTTATTTTTTTGGTTTGTGCATGACAAGAAAAAATCAATGGTCATTCTGGCCATTTCTTTCTTTCCACTTTTTTTGTCTATATGTCCTCAAACCTTTTTTGTGTTTGTTTTTTTGTTTCCAAATAGATTGTGATGAAGAAGGTGCAAGAATCGTGAGATGTTCAACAAAATCAAAGAAGAAAGACAATAAAAAGGTGTTGCCATCATTGGCTGTTATTCTATGGCTTCCTCCATGTCACCACCTTTGTCATCACCATTGCACAATAAAATGGAATGTGAGGAAGATGAATCCTTGCAATAGTGGCAACACAAGAAAAAGAAAGTGGTGAACTTGTTGAGATATCTAGAACGAAGCTATGTGTTATGCAAGTCTTTGTTTGGTCTACGAAGAATCACAATCTTGCTATGAACCTTCTTGTAACCCTAATTTTTATTCACGAGTTTTTAAATTGCAAAATTATAGGTTTGGAGTTGTTTGATTTAGTATATAAATGACTCAAAGTATGTGAAGGAACATACAATGGTTACAAAAGGTATTTTTCCATTCTATTCTTGGTTTTGATTTTCATTGGAGTGGTTGTCACAATGATAGTTCTAATTTTCTACTACTATATTAAAGGTTTGTAGTGTTTTTTGGTGTGATTGGTAGCTTGAAGAGGATTTATAGAAACAAGAACACTAGCAGGTGAGCAGGCTCAAGTGAGAGATTATGAACCTATTCACTTGAGCAAGAAAGAATCTTTGAAAATATTCCATGCCATGTCATGAAATATTTTTGGTATATCCGTTCATCCCTAGTGCAACCAATATTCCGAATGTCTAGGGCTCTTGGAAAAAAAAAGTTTTTCATAACTATTGAAATGGGTGGTAATTGCATGGTTGAAAAATATTTGATGAAATTAAATTATCAAAATCTGTAAATATTTGCCAAACATGTCTTGAAATGGCAAAGGTATTATGATATTATACATGAGACAATATACATGAAAACATGTAATGATTATCAAAAGTTTTATTGCTAGTATTGGCCTAAATGGAAATAAATTTATGAATAACATTAATGTATATTCACTAAAACAAAATTAATATAAATTTCTTGGAAACTAGAATCCAAACTTCCTACATAGTTCAAGCAACAACTGCAAACTTCATGAATGACAAAATCACAATTGATTTGATGCAGAAAAATCATGATGTACTATCACAAAAGTTTTAAAGCTTTATAGTGGTTCAACAAACGTTCAACTTCATTCCAACTCCACGTGCAGTGATGAATGAACTCGTCTATGAACCCACAAAACATAATCATTTATAAGACATGATACACACATTTACATTGCACATACACCCCATGACCTCTCATAGAACTTGGTAACATTATGACAAAGTAAACACATGAACATCCAAGGAAATTTCCAATAGTCACATCATATCCTTTGTCATCTAAAATAATACTATAAATTCATCCATACCTAGGTGGGGGGACATCAACAATAGGAAACTTAGTGCACTAGAAAAGTAACTTCCCAACCTCCCAATTTTTGGTGTGTTGTTGTGTTAATTTGAAGATTGAAGGACATCTCACCTTCTTGCCACCACAAGTTATAGGGTAACAACTTGCATTAGATGACCTCATAAGACTATGGCAATTCACCACCACATGCACATGGGAATTGCTCAAACTAGAAGATTGGGAACCAAATACACTTCAAGCATTGTTTTTACATAGGTGGTCCATTGAAAACCCTGATTCTTCTGATTATTACTTCATTTTGAATTAAGTTAGTACCTTCTTGTTTGGGCCATATAGTTGGAACAATAGGCCTAACAATTGCAAATTTGCATGTTGTTCCATTGATGCAACAATTGAAGTCATTAGCACAAAATCAATGTTTATGGTGCTCGAATGATCCGTTATGATATTCAACCCAGAAACCTAAGTAACATGGAACAAAAGTTCCACATACAAATTTGTAAATGTTGATCCTTACTTTGCATTTGAGCCCGGTGGTTTTTTAAAGTGCAAAACATTGAATTGCAAAATTGGGCGGGTGACATTCAATATGCCATTGGCTATCAACACAAATATTTTCTTTCAACTCCAAGCTACCTCAAAATACCAAAGGTAGCAAATTACAAATACCAGAAGGCGGTTGTTGCATGCATACATCCTCTACATTATTAGGCACAACATTAGGAACAGTTATTCGTGGACGAGAGAAAGTCACATGATTAAGACAATGGGAATCATTGTCTACACCATGAGGACACTTAAAAAATTGTTTAGCAAACCCAAAAACCTCTTCTCCTTCCTCCAAGTGTGATAGGCAATTTGTGAAGCAAGATTCGAATGTGTAATTTGTAACAACAACCGCAAGTCTAGCAAGATCACTTAACATGCAAGCCCTTTTCAATAACAATTCATTCCTATCCGGACCATGACCAAGTGGACCACCTTGTAAGTATTTTCTATATATAATGTAAATTGTTTGAAAACACAAACGTAGTCGTTGGACGTCATTGTGTATAAACAAATGTTGCATTTTCCTAATTATTGTAAGTAGATGTTATGGATAATTTCAACGAGATTACAAGTGGGCATGTCGACCCATTCTTCATCATTAAACTTCTGCAAATGAAACAAAATTGAAAATCAACAAAATCAATAATCTCACAACATAAATGGAAACAAATATGGAAATAGAATGCATATGGAGTTTGATTATAAGTGGATTTCCAATTTTAAATTAACATAAAAGATAAGGAGTCATAAGAAATTTGTAGGTGAAATGTTCACATGGACCATGAAACTTCCCCATTGTTTGATAGGAAAATGCCAGAAGTTTAACCAATTCACAAGTTCATGGACACCTACCTTGAAAGTAGCCCCAAATGATAACCACCGACAATAGATTATAACATAGAGACCGTTAGCCTCCACCAAGGATTTTGCATTCTTGTATTGGTGGCAAGGACCTATGTGTCGATCTTGTAACTCAAGTTTGATCAATTGTTTGGTGTGCCTATCAAACAATTGAGTCAAATAGAATAAACAAGTGCATTCCTTATCAACCATTGTGACAAAAAAGTCCCTAGAACCATAAACAATTTTTTAAATGTTCCAATTGGTTTGTGCATTGTCAGCCATGACTCCTTTAAAATTCAGTTTTGGAAACTCATTCTTCAACATCATTTCATTAAACTTTGTCCACGTCATATGCTGAGCTTCAATGTCCTCAAACTTCATGTCACAAATTACAATGGTCATCACTTTATAATAAGCAAGATTGTACACATGACAAACCATAGTTGTCCAATTGACAACATGTTTCAAATGATCAAACATGATCTAAACATTTTACAAATCCCCTACAAGTTGCACTCACTCCAAGCTCGCTCCACTCCCCACATCATTTATAAACATTTTGAAAATGAAAACCTTTTATCCTACAACTTATCCTAGAGAACAACACTCTTGAATATAGTCATAACAACTTTTGGACTTCAGTTCAAGGATGTTATCAATATAGTGTACGCCTTAAATGATGCTTGAAAGAAATAACCAAGTTACAAACATTGGGCGAATTCAGTTTAGAAAACTTGTCCTAGATTTGCTTTAGTTGTTCACCCTTTAAAAGCTCCACAAGACCATCGCCATTCTCATTGAACAGATATGTAGCCAAGAAAGTTTTGCTAACACGTAGCAAAATTGCAAATATCTTGGCATTAGGTGTGAGATCGACCTCCTCTATGATCAACCTTCTAGTCTCATTCATAGACTCCATGCACTTGCCATCCACCACATGATGTTTGTGGACCCCAAGATGAATCACCGCTCTTGAAATTGATTTGAATCTATGCACAACATAATAGATTCATCCACTACAATCCGTGACACAAAGAAGAGGAGCATGATAGAATTTGCATGCAAGGGATGAAGCGGATGGAGACAGTGCAATTTGGTGTACGATTGGAATATGTGTGCATTCATTGCACCAGAACATTTCATTGCAAAAGGTAGTGTGCACAAAGTTCTCATAGTCATTTTGCACACAACGCAAGTGACCCAAGCAATGAGCCTTCTTAAAGTTAAGCCCAAAACTGTTTTTGATATTAAGCATGATGACCTTGCACTAAGAATGGCCATCATACTTTCTATCCATGCCTTGAATTTGCACGAGCTTGTGAGCAATCAGAAGCACGGGTGGCAATTTGAAAAGGACATCTCCATTAAAAACAATCGGTAAAAATTAAACTTTTTGAAAAGGTATCTTGCTATAATCCAAAATTTGCAACTTGTTGGAGGTATGTTTAGGGAGTGCCATAGCATAGAGGCAAAAAACAACAAACTGAAAATTGCTAGCCAAGCTAGAAGGTTGTGGTGACTATGAGGCATTAGATTGAAAAATCACTATCGGTGACTTGATCAAAGAAGGAAGGGGTGTCAAGTCATCACTCAAAAATGAATAAGATAGTTCAACGACAACAAAAGATGCAAGAGCATCTGAACATGGAAGGAGAATGTTCGAAACCTCATACTTATCTTTCACAATCTTGACAACATAACCTATGGTTCCTAGTGTGAGAATGATGTTTTGAAAGTTGTGAATCAAACTATCGCCAACGATGCAATAACAACCAAAACCAACCACCCATCGGTGTTTTTGAAAGGACATGGTAGGAATCTAGTATAACAAACTTGGAAACCAAGTTATTAGAATCATACAAGATGTCCTTGCCTAGTGATGACATTCTTCATTTTGCAACTTAAAATTCTTTAAAATTCTTCATTTAACACCTTGTCATAACATTCTTTACCCGCGAATGTTTACTAAATTACACTGTTTACCAATTAAAATTCTATAAAATTCTTTAAAATTCTTGCTTCTTTGGGCTTCCATAACATTCTCGCACCAAGAATGTCATAACTATGTGTCCTTGAATATGTGTGAAGAACCTAGCTGAAAAACAAACATAATGCATAAACATTGTTTAGAGATAAAGATCTTCCTAACTTGTCAACCATGATGATGAGGTTCGAGCAATCAACACCATGAAATGTCACCATATTATTAGGTGCACAAGGATGGGATTGAAAGAATTGAAAGCAAAAGAAAGAAAAAGAACAACAGAAATGAAAATAATTGAAGGGCACAAACTAGAACAATTTGGAACATGGGAAGGAAGAACATTGGAAATATGATCCAAACAAACAACCAAAAAACCATGGAAGATCAATGTTAGCAATGACTATGATTTCTAATGGAATGTGGTGAAGATTATTCAACACAGAACATGGTGGTCAAACAAAACTTTGAGAACCCAAAGAATAATTTCAACAAGCTAAACATTGTGATATGAATTGCATAATTACACCAAATTTGAAGCAAAAAAATAAATTGGAGATTAATGTCGAGAGCATTTTAAAAAGACGAGAACCCATAATGGCATGGATTTGATTCAGAAAGGCCATATCAAATAGAAACAAAATTACCTACTAACAAAAAATATGGAAGCGAGCTCGTTAACACAATATAAATTTCCTGGTATACATTTTTTTAATTATAATAAATAAAAGTTGCAAAGTGTAATATGCATATTGAAATAAGTGGAAGAAAATAATTAAACCAAAAGGTAAAAACAAAATAGTTAAACCACATAAAATATGTCAAATCAATGATGATTTGTGCAATGGAAACAAATCATGTGAAATGCTATTGTTGAAATATTATTATTGATAGATAATACAATTACCATAATGAAAAAAAATTTAATAACCCACTACCAGCATCATCAAATTCCAAGATGTCAAATTAGAAGTTGTCAAACGCCAAGACTAACAAGTTTTATTCTATAACAAGATTATATATTGTACAAATAACACTTGACAAGTTGAAAGCCAATTAAAAAGATGGAAATGAAATTATATTTGATTCGTTAAGTTTCAACTTGACAATCATGTAGACGATGTTTTTCTACAAGGACACATTAAATAGAAAAGAAATGTACTGACATGTAAAATATTTTGGAGAAGGCAACAACAAGACATTTCAGGGAAAGGATGATTCTTGCATATAGGTTAACTTAAATTAGATACAAGACAATATAATACAAAAGGGAAGGGGAAAAAATGATGAGTAATAGAATTATACATCGTACAAATATCACCTAATAATTGAGGGCTGATTAAAAAGATGGAAATGAAATTATATTTGAAGTGCTATATATCAACACCCATAAAATATAAGATGTTTTTCTACAAGGACACATACACTTAAAAAAAATGCAACGGCAAGAAAAACATTTTAGAAAAGGTGTCGACAAGACATTTCAAGCAGAGTGATTCTTGTAGTTAGGTTAATTTAAAATAGGTACAAAACAATATAATAATAATAAAAAAGGGCAACGTGTGGGGAAAAAAATTTAGAAACAACAAAATAATGAATAACAAAATCACACATTGTACAGAAACCAATGGGCATAATAAATGCCATAAAAGATGGTTAGAAAATTGTATATGATTTGATAAATAATAGATACCATAATATCAAAGGTACTCTATGTAGATACTAGTGGTGTTGAAATATAAACATGGCACAACGTTCATGGCAAGATCATATAAATTGTTAAATATGTGTACACACAAACATAATGAATTATAGATGTTTTTTAAAGCATTGTATACGTGTTTCGTAAATAGGTGTTGCAACCCTAGCCTTGGGCTCGCAACCAAGGCAAGGGCTTGCAAGGTTGCAAGCTAAGAGAGGAAGCATGGAAGTGAAAGCAAGTGTGAGGGAATGAAACCCTCACACTCCCAAGGGAGCGTCCACCTTGGGAGTTGGACTCCCGGTGGATTCCCGAATGTTTAGAGAACAATTGCAAGGGTCAAAACCAAATGGATTGAAAAAAAAATTATACCATTGAAAAGATATTGAAACGTAGATGTCTAAAATGGGCTCGTATGACCCATTTGGACATCTAAAATATAATTTATGGCCAAAAGAAGGGCCAATAGTCAAATTGGTAGTTTGACTCCCGACCACTAAAAGTCAAAAATTGACCTGATTTCCTTGCGTTCAGGTAGCATGTGATATACCATTGAAAAGCTCTCGACAAGGGCTAAAACTTTGCTTTAGACCTCATCCCAATCAAAGGTTTGCACGCAAAGTTATGGGGCCTCAAAGTTGCGGGAGTCTCAACTTTGGCAATTTTGGGACTCCCATTTGGGAGTCCCGAGACAATATGCCATTTGGATGTGGGCCTTGTGGAGAGGCACAAAGTATATTATAAGGGGGAAGGTGGTGGCTTCCCCCAAGTCTGGGTCGTGGTGAGTCTTGTGAGTCTGAGTTGCCCGTGGCTCGTTTTAGCACCAAAAGTGTTCCAACTATGCACTAACCACCTTGTGTTGGTTTTGTGCAGGTCCGTGTGAGTAGTTGATGCTTGTCATTCTTTCTAGTCCCATCCTGGCTCCAACACCCCCCTCTACCCCTCCAAAGTGCTATGAGCCAGGGAGTGTGCCCCGATTCCTTGGTCTTTCGTTATTTTCAGTTTAGACTCACATTTGAGTCCATTAAGGAGTTTGGGAGTGCGTCAATAGGTGTGTATCATACATAGATAATGTGAAAGAGCTATGCAAGTGAATTTGTATAATTAGCTATATCTATTTTTATGTGGAAGATTGAAGTGAACCTAAACATGGAAATATTTTTAAATAACAAATGTGTATACATGTGTGCACATTTTCAAGACTATCCCCATTGATATGTGAACCATATGCAAAATTGGAAAATGAGCTTCATATACCATAAAAAACATATGTACCATGTCTACCATATGAACCATATGTACAAATTTTAACATTTGCCACATATCTACAATGAGTATCTAAATGATCCATAGACCTACTTGAATAATAAATATTTCCAATATTGAAGTGCCA
>Ga0209208_10007726_pt1 | contig 14505 bp, 12 predicted proteins | sample S1TSphfallax_3_FD_187694 | JGI IMG/M metagenome (GOLD analysis project Ga0209208, IMG submission 187694) | Host-associated microbial communities from peat moss isolated from Minnesota, USA - S1T2_Fd - Sphagnum fallax MG (SPAdes) (version 2) | ecosystem: Host-associated > Plants > Peat moss >...
TGGGAACCCAATACAAAAAAGGTGAAAAAAATTGCTAATGTTATTTTTGGTGAAACAATCACCTATAACAATTTCACTCCAATACTTGCACACTTTACTAAGCTATTTACAAGTGGGAGCAAAGCAAGCTCTGACATTCATGGGAGTAACACAACCTCATATAGTAGGAGTAATGGGAACAAACCTCCAAGAATAGGACCAAAACAACTTCCTATCATAAGGGCATCACAACTTCATACTGTGGGAACAGCTACACAACTTCATGTATTATGAAACAAGATGCTACTAATTGTAAGAAAACATAGATCATACATAATGATCAAGTAGTGGGAGATACTTTTGATCTTAAAACATTAGACCATTTTCATGACTTTGGACAACCCATTTTGAAATGCTATAGGGACATTCATGACATCATGGTGACCAACACACAAGTCACAACACTAATTACATACACAACTCATTTGTTGGTTTGATGGAGTCATGTCAAGAACTCTTAGAGCCTCAAATTTTCAAAGTTCAACTTTCAAATCTCCTAATGCTTCATCATGGAAAGTAGCCATGGATGAAGAATATGTTTCCCTATTCTAAAATGGAACATAGGAACTAGTACCATTGCTAATATGGAGAACCATTGTTCATTGCAAATGGGTTTTAAAACTCAAATATAAGTCCAATGGCTCCATTGAACATTACAAGGCTCGGTTAATTATAAAAGGATATTAACAAAAAGCTAACATAGATTTTACAAAGACATATTCTCCAATGGTGAAGTGTGATTATATTTGAGCTATTCTTGCAATAGTTATTACTCACACAAAATGTATGTCCATCAGTTTGACATTCGTATTGTTTTCCTCGTAGAAGAAATATACATGATACAACTTGAAGGTTATGTGCAACTTGGGGAAGTGACACTTGTTTGTAGACTCAAAAAAAGTTTATATGACCTTAAACAAGTAGCTCCATGCAATGGAACATCAAGTTTCACACATTCCTAAAAGAGTATAATCTTGTGACCAATGAAGTTGATCCTTATGTTTATCATAACCAAGGTGTGATGGAAACTATTTGTGCCATATTTGTGGATGATGGAATTTTGTGTGCAGTTAAGGAACAAGAAGCTCACAATATTTAAGTTTTTCAATTGGTTACAAAGGGAACTTTAACAAAAACAATACTTGATTAACTTTGTGGCAATATGCCCATACTTCGTGTACAAACCCACAACAAAACATTGCCATTTACTTTTAAAAATATCTTAAAGCAACAAAAGACTTTTTGAAACTCAAATTTTTGACCATGCAAAAATATAATTTTCAAAATATCTTCTATAAGAAACCAAAATCCTTCAAATATTATAACTCTATGATTAATCTCAAGTTTCAACACAAGCCAAAATATCATCTTTCAAAAATCCTCATATAAAATTAAACCTATTACCTAGGGGTCAAAATCCTTTAAGGTACTATATTTTATAATGAATCTAAACACAATATCCTTGCCTTGGTAGGCAAGGCCAACAAAATGATGATATAAATTAAAGAGTTGAAATAGTCAATGTTACAAATAATCACATCCAACCTCTTGCAGTGATGGTTTGTCATGCACAAATAGTTGATGTTGATGCCAAAGAGAAAAGTCCATGCATTCATTTTGTGTTGTGAACTTCTCTCCATACTATGAGGAGCAAATCAATTTTTGTTGGAATAACAAGTTGCATTATTATTTCATTATGGGTTTTTTAATTGGTTAAATAAATGACTATTGTCATTTTTTACTACAATTGTAACTACTGAGTCACAAAAATCACTGTGTAGTTGCAAAGGCCATTGAAATGTCATGTGATGTCATGGTTTTGCAACTATAGTTAATATGACGACTAGTGGGTTTTTTTTAGATAAATATATTATTATTATTATTGAAATTGTAATAATATGTTCTAAATAAATGTTTATTAATTAATTAAAAATACCCTACTTTGCAACTAACATAACAATTTCTAGTCTCACAACATGGATGATGTGGCATTCCATGTGTACAATGCCAAAACATGTCTTTTGCGACTTGTCCTATTCGATTACAATGGGATAAACAACTAGAAAATGGCATAAGTGACTTTAAAATATTTTGATTGTTGCAACTAGAATAACAACTTCTAGTTTCACAACATGATGATGTGGCATTCCACGTGCACAAAATGCCAAAACATGTCTTTTACAACTTGTCCTATTTAATTACAATGGGAGAAATGACTAAAAATGGCATAAACAACTTTTTAAACGATTAAAAGATTGTAGTTGAATAGGACCAATTGTAAAAGACATGTTTTGGCATTATGGTGGTAGTAAAATACTTGACTATTAGTCAATATGATGACTCATACACTACTTTCGATAAAATGAGACATTTATTGGTCCATCATTATGTTAAAAATGATGTCGAATTCCTCGATGTACCCCTTTGCATCAAGATGCAAGTCCAAAAAAATTATTCACTACAACAAATCATGTCCTTTGAGTCAGACACAAAAATGATTATTTTTTTTTCAACTACATTTATAATTACTTAGTCATAACAATCACTAAGTAATGGCAAAAGACATTAATATGCCACATGGCATCATGGTTGTGCAATTGTAGTCAATATGACAAATTGTTGGTTTTTTTGGTAAATATGTTCATTAGTTAGTTAATTGCAAGAACCATCCATTTTTGCAACTAATAACGACTTGATTTCCCATGATGATGACATGGCATGTTATATGCCAACAAGATGATGTGGTCCTATTTATCAACATCATGATTCATGTCATTGATCTAATGAATTAAACTCATTTATTAATTAGTTCAGAATATTGTTGTCCTTTGTGATTAATAACGACTTGGTTTTCCATGTGATGATGACACAACATACCATTTGGCAAGAAGTTGTCACAAATTCTTAAGGCAATCCATGATTTTTTATGACACCATAAGCCTTTTTTGTTTTGAATTTATGCCACCAATATTTATCATGGCATGCCATAATTTTTTATGTGCCATGAGATTTTTGAAATCATGAATTTACATGCAAATGTATGTACAATTTATTATTAATTTGTAATTATGACTATAATATTAATAGTCATTTTGAAAAAGGTGACACATAACTCCTTAGATTTTTAACTACTTAACACACTAACTTAGGTCAACATACTTATTAAGTTAACCTACTTCGTAATATAGGCTACCTTGTAAGTTATTTAACTAAACATAAGAAATTTATTACATCTAGTATGTTTAAATATACCTATAATTTACCCTACTAATAGGTTAACCTAGGTAGGCTTGCTTAGGGTCCTAACTTTTGGTCTTTTGCCAAGTCAACTTAGGTAGTTTCATTACAAGATATTTTATCAAATTTGTGCGATTAAATGCAACTATGATGCTACTAGATGCGACTAGATGCGACATAATTATCTTAGGATAATTTCTTTTTTAGCCTAAAAATGCCTAGATTAACTTAGGCTATTTTAATAAATAATATAGGTTAAAAAACTAGTTCATTATAAGTCAACCTACAGAGTTCTAGCCGATCTAAGCTAGGTTGGTAAGTAGTAGGTAAGTTGACCTAAGTCAACCTAGGGTGAGTAAAGTAAATTCAAGGCTAAAATTTTTGAACTTTATAATTGTATGTTAAATATAATTAGTAAAATAAAATGTGGTAGTGTAATGGATGAGGACTTAAACCCCAAAGTGAAGGTGAAAAGTTCAAGTCCTCACTTTTACAACCTACGAAACCTAGGTCACTTGGGGTTAGGTAGTCTAGTTTAGGCTTCTTGGGCTAGAAGTCCAATGTCTGTTTTTAATTTAGGCCACATAGCCTAGGTTAGGTAGCCTAAGTTACATAACATAGGTAGCTAGCCTATTTAGGTCAAGCTAAGTTGACCTTTGGCTAGGTGAGTTAGGTTAAGTTGACTTTTGATCATGTGCAATGATTCAAAACATGTTTATAGATTTTTTACACATGTTATCCATCCATCAATGTATCTTTTGTAACATTTAGTTGAATAAAAATGAATAAGTTGAGATGGCATGCACTTTACACATCATCCCAAGGTTAATGATGACATGAAATTTCATTATTATAAAAAATTTGTAAAATCTTAGTCATTAAAATGATTGGGCTTTGCAACTAAACGTCCCTTGCAACTAAATGGGTGAAACAACATGGGTTTAGCAACTCACTAATCCCTTTGCAATTTTGTTATTGTGTCTTTCAATGTACATTCATTTTGTTATGAGGTATAAAACATATTAATCTCATGAATTATGGTTTTAGTTGCAAAGAATTGTTTGAACTCTTTGCTACAAAACTTTCCACCTTAATTAGTTCTTAGCATCATGATTGTGCACTTGATTTCTTTATGAACTATCTTGACTAGAATCTTGAAACAAGAAAGTGCTTTTGATTTGTTCTTGATACAATAGACAAATATGTATCATGTACAATCATCTTTGAACAAAAGATAATAACATGCACCTCCAACTAGTTCTTCTTGCATAAAGCCACAAATATCATCGTGAAAAAAGGTTCCAGGTATTGGAGATTTTTATTTTTTATTAGATGTTGTATATGATGCCTTATGGGTCAAAACAAGACAAAGTATACCAAAAAAGTAGACATCTCCACTTTAACCTTGCACCTCTCATATAACTACCATAAAGTAACATCAAATTAAATGAAAGTATGTGTCAAATAACATTAGTTGGTTCTATTAAGTTTATAAAAATCTAATTTAAAAAAAATCAAAAGCAAATGAATTTTTAAAATAAATAAAAAATACATTTGAAACCAACTAAAAAATATGTGTTCAAACCTGCTTTTTGGTTAGAAAAATTAATGAAATTGATATGTAATAAGTTAGGAAATGATATGTAATATGTTTTAACAATTCATCAAAAAAAAATCTATTTCCTTTTTGTAAAAACCTACTTGACACCTATTTGACACCTACTTGAAACCAAAAGCCCATAGTGAAAAATAAACATCAAAAGCTATATGTACTTTGAAAAACCTACTTAAAACCTATTTTTATAGTTTGAAATATGAAAATCAATGCACATTAGGGTAAACATATATTATATTTAGTCATTGAAATGAAAACATTAAATGTTCCACAATTCTATAATGGGTTTTGTGGTTATTGTAAATCTATTTGTTCCAGTTTTGACAAGGTAATCAAGTTGTTCACTTTATATTGTTTACACCCTTATGTTGTTTTTTAAAAACACAGCCCTTGCAAAAGTTTGGTGCATGATCAATGTTTGACATAATGAACCCTTATAGGCTTTGTGTTCATACATGTGTCTTAATGTGTTTAGATTCATGAACATGTCCCATGTGCTCATGCCAAAGTTGAAAAGTCTTTTTCCATGTCCCCTTCATGTTATGAACAAAATTAATATGAGATTTTGGTCTCACAACTACTATGTTAAATTTGTAGATAAGCCATTTTTCTTGCACTCTTTCTAGCACGATTGGACCTTTCCTTTTATTTCAACAATGTTTACATCTATCCTTCACATTAAAGATAGATAAACCAATGTTTGGTGTTTGACCCATGGAAAATAAATTCCTATGTAGTTCATGAACATATAGAAATTTCTAGAAAAGACCATGCTTATGTTTAAAAACTACATTTCTAAGAACCTCAATTTTTCCTTGACCCTGCACCCATAGTTTGTGGTCATTTGTTACTATGATTGGCCATAGACCTTCTGGAATTGGTTTTGAACCAATCTAAACCAATCTAATTTATTAGTCATGTATTCTATGGCACAAAAATCTACATACCATGTTGCAACATCTGATTCTGTTATTTCAACATGAAAAATTGTAGCAAAATTCATTATGTGTGTTACATGTGTTATATTGAACCAATTTCTCCCAATTTTAGATGCATTAAAAGATCCAATGGCATTTGGATGTTCAATGTGCAATGCACCATTGAAATCAAAATGGTCATGTGTAGAAAATGCACATACCTTTTCATCGAAAGAAAAATCTTTTATTATATTGGCAATATTTGCATCACTCCTTTTAAAGTCCTTCAATTTCCTCTTAAAGGTTGTTGGCATTATGTTGACTAGTGTCCAAACTCCTCGTAATTGAAACATTTTGTCTTTGTTTTCAACTCTTTGATGTATTGGTTGTTTCGTTTGTGTTGTTCAAACTTGGAACTAATGCCTATATTCAAAGGGATACCTACAAAATGTGCAAAATGTGTAAAGGACTTTTGGTCTTTGCCACTTTCATTGCCTTGTATCTTTGTGAAATGTTCTTGTTTGAGCAGTCATGCTGTGAAACCTCTTATTGTTCAAGGAGTTGTAGGCAAATTATCCCAAGTACACAATATTGTTGTACCTTAGTGGGAGGTTACAAATGATTTTTGTGATGATCATCTCATCTATGATTAATTGTCAAATATATTTAAAAACGTGTGCCATATTTTCAACCTTTGCAACATGATCAGTACTAATTATCTATTTTAATAATGCAATAATAATAAAAATTTGCTATAAAATTTGCAAATTTGCAATGGTCTTTTGTTGATGCACAATGATAAGTTTATCCCACATTGTTACATCAATGGCACAATTAATGAGCTACATCAAATATTTGTTAAATACTTTTGTGTTGATGAACATTTGAGCATAGTTGTTGTGATCATCCCATGCCTTTGCATATGCTTGCAAGGTTGGCCGCAATTTTGTTTCATCAATCACTTGCATAATTTTTTTGTATTGAAAATGATTTCCATTTGGAATCACCAAAGTGAGAAATTAAATCCATCAAAAATCTTGGAATGTGTGTTGTCGGGCTTGTTCATTTTAGTTTTTATCTTCTATCTATCTTTCCTTCACAAGCATTTGTGGGCTCATAATCTATTGAATTTTCTCACAAGCTCAAGGAAATAATTAACATGTAATGAGAATAAATGCAACAATTCTTATCTTTATTATGTTATCTATAGTGCAAACTTATTGTAACATGTAAATCAAATGTAGTGGTGGTTCACAATGTTTATTATGTTAAACTACACTGCTTTACATCTTTGTAACTTTCTACACCTATAGGTCACAACTATTAAATAAATCTTAAACATAACGAGGAAAGAACTTAAAATATGGGAACAAAACAAGAGAACGAAATGATCAAATATGTAATGTTTGATTTGTTTCTCTCAAAGGTTTATAGAATGATTCACAGATGGATAAACTTCTTTGTGTACTTAATACCCATGAGCTCAACTATATGACCAATGTATTGTATAAAGTCAATATGTTAGCTTGTGCCTTTGTGTTCAAGGACGAGAATTCATGGCACAATGATGTTACATATTTGAATGTTCTAGATATCCCTTTTGAACTTTTGAAGGATGATTTTAACACTAAAAGGTCTTCTACTAAAATGTAAGAAATTTGCTAAAGCTTCCAATGGTGAAGGTACATAATTTTTTTTATTAACATTGTAGGCTTGATTACAACTTTGTGAACTTGATGTGAGGGTATGTCCAAATGGTCATGAAAACTACATGTACAAACATACTCTTGGTTTAATTCAACTCTATATAAAGTTTTCAACTTTAAAATTGTAGCATATTCACAATTAGGTGGAAGAAAAATGAACAACCAAAAACAATAGCATAACAAAGTGAATTTGGTAAACAAAACAATTGAGTACTTGCCTTCAAACATTATTTCTAGCAACAATGCATGTAAACATTATGCCAAAAACTATAGTAGTTCATTCCTTTTGTAGTCCTTTCGATTTTTTCATATAAAGAAATTTTTATAGAAGGACACTCCAAATCTTATATATAAATTCACTACGTCTGTTTGTGACGAAGCTCGGGTTCGTCATAGAAAGACGACTGGGCCCGGCCTGGCACTCCCGGCCGGTCAGTTGCCTGCCGCGGGGGGTGCCGGGCCGGGTCCGTCACAGAAGGCTGGCGTACTGTCTGTCAAAGTCCTAAAATCTAGTTCACTTTTAAAACTATCCCCCCAGTCTCGAGGGCCCAAAAATTATTCAAGACCTCAATCACACACTTTTACTTCTTTACTTACCAATCCAGGTCCCAAGTCCCAACGCCTAGGCTTCAAAGACTCGAACAATAAAAAAAACCTGGCCCGGGCCTTCAAAGACTCGAACAATAAAAAAAACCTGGCCCGGGCCGGGCGGCACCCAGGTGTGTGGAACCGCGGGAGTAAGTATTAAACCGGGTCGGTGACAAAGCTCGATCTCCGCACGAAGACCTAGGTCCCGAGCCATAAACCAAGCTCTTTGCCACGAGTGGACCGGAACAGGGCTCATGTGTTTCCGAGGCTGTCGTCGACACCGGCCCGAGTACCCGAGCTTGGTCATCTCTCTCCTTTCTCTCTGTAGCTCAAGAAGGGAAGAGTGTCCGAAGGTCATGGGTACCCACTAGTCATGAATATAAATTGTTGTCAATAGTTTACCTATCACATTAGTTTTGAAAAAAAAAAAAATTAATGACAAAACTAAGAAACAAAAGGTTCAATTTTTGAAGATTTTATTCACAATTTTTTTTTTCCTACCCTGTAAAATCCATAAATTGAACATTTCCAAATTAGTGTTCCAAAAGGGAGGAAGAAACCCTAATTTGGAAACCCTAATAGTGCAGGGTATATTTTTTTCCACTCGATAATCGACATACTCTAACATGTGAGGTAGGTAGTTGCAGAAGGGAGGGAGAAACCCTAATTTGGAAACCCTAATTTCAGCGCAACCTACGTTGCGCTCATTATGCTGTTGGGTTTTGTGGTGTTCGTGCCCACGGCATTCTTCGAGCGGCCGATGGATTCTCGCGGGAAGGATCCACACGACTGGCTGAGAAGGTCGACGCCCTTCTCGCGTCTCATCAATCCCGAGCTCCATGCCAAGCCCAATTTGACAGTGGGCGCAATCGGAACCGGAATCTTCATCTTCGTCATCGCCAACCTCGCGTACCAGAAGTATAGTTACGAGCGCCGCCAGAATCCCGTCGCTGCCAAAACTTCGCCCCGCCAAACAGTGGAGCTTGTGCTTTCCGACAACGATCAACGCTCCTGAGATAGTCTCTCTTGTTTTTTTTCTTTTGGGTCCGATTCGGGGTTTTCGAAGCGGCTTCCTAGACATCTTCTTGGATGCGAGGGTAGTAAGAGAGCGTGGGTGTTAGGGATCAGGAAACTCTAGCTCTGCTTGCCTTTTAGGGTTCCCTGTTGCACAACATTCATGGAAGAGATGGGCATTCTAGATGTATATAAAATATGTACGTGCGCCAAAAATGGACCAAGGCGTGATTACACAAAAAGAATTTTTTTTTGAGGAGAGTATGCCACATCTTCTTTGATGGGAGGTAAGTAACAGAGCATGGGTGCTAGGTTCAGGAAACCCTAGCTCTTCTTGCTTTCTAGGGTTTCCTGATGCACAACATTTGTGGAAGAAATGGACATTCTAGATTTATATTTAATATGTACATTTGCTCCAAAGTGGATGATGGCATGGTTACACAAAATGACAAAAAGATTGAGAGAAGTGTGCAAGATCCTTTTCAACTTCTTCAAGAATCACAGAGAAAGTTTTTTGCTCAAGTTGTTTTCTCCCATGTTAATGGAGTGTAGTACTATTGTGGAATCCTTTGATAATTTCTCCTGATACAAAGTTCCTGTGAAGAATTTGAGTACTGAAATTTGTTTTCTGTGTGTGACATAATTTTAGGCCAGAGAAAAAAGGGCTTGGAGATGGTTGCCTTGAAGAAGTCTGGATTTACAGGAGAATTTTTCTTCTCTGTGTTGAGATCCAAAGCAGAGGATGTGGATCAGAATGTCATGATATTTTTGGTGGGTGTTATTCTTCTTTTGCCAATTGATTTCTCACCCCAGTTCTCTTTATGTAGTAGATGAGATCAGTGGTTAGCACATACATTATAGGCCAGAAGGATCAGAGCTGCAGGTCTCAGTGTCTCAGGTTCATCCTCATCTGCTTGCTGTTGATCTCCGAGGTCACAAAATTACTAAAATAAAACCTTCGAAGTGTCTTTTTTTTGAGTTTAACCAGTGAATGGGGAGTGTCCCGGTTTGTTTCACAGTACCCAATTTCTCCAGTATCTTGCAAGGTTAGAAAAGTCTCAAGTCAATGGGCACTCGCTTTCTGACTCCCACTTCCAATACCTCTTTTGCTGGCAGGGTTCAAATGTTCCCTGTATATGTTAATTCCACCTTTGCAGTTCCTGAGGACTTAGTACACAATGTTTATTGACAAGGGAACTATTTGTTGGAAAGTTGTGGTTGATTTGTCAGACTTCATAGTTTCATAATGAGCAGGTTGTCTACTTTCTGATCATGAAGCTACAGTGGTCTGAGAATTGGAAGAAGATCACCAGTAAGGGAAATTTTTTTTTCCCCTGGGATGGTCCAAGAAAGAATCTTGAAAGGATTTCTTCCCAGTTTTCTTTCTGAGAATGTGGGAGATAGTTATGACAAAATCTAGAGGGGAAACTCACAGCTAGAGACTGCCACACCATGACTGAGTTTTGACTGCTTTTGCAGCTTCTGGAAATGTGAGAGGAACTCATGATGCAGATTGTGTTGTTTGCTGGAAATTTTGGGCTGATAATAATGTTCTGATCTACACCCAGTGTCAGGAGTTGGTGAAGTCAGTGGGGGGACATGGCAGCTAGTCACTGCTATTCATGATGGGTGATGGTGACACTCACAAGGAGGGCATGACCAACACTCATTCTTGTAATGTTTATTTTGGTTTGGCCAGGACTATAACATAATGTGGACCTCTTCAGTGTTACTACAGAGTTTTCTCTCCAGTCTCGTTTACTTGTTGTATACATAATGGTTATAGACATTGGTATATATGTTGTGTATATGGAGAGTATTGTTGAATGAAATTTGTGAAAATTTTCTATGAATGCCCAAGTCATGGGTTTTGTTTTCATGATGTTGGCTAGAATAGAATACTGTGCTACTCCCTAGCTTGCCAATGTCTGAATATCAATTGGGGCTTCTTGTCCTACACAACAAGGTGCTTTGTGACAGGGTTGTATATCCTACCCTAATTGCAGGACTTGGTTGTCAGTTAGCCCTTAGCCCTAATTATGGATACTGACCATATTTCACTTGTGTATTTCCACAGGTATGCAATATAATGGGGTTGGAGGATTTGCTGCAATTGGCTTATGTAATGTTTTAGTCCGCCTTAAATGCAAAAAGCAATTCCTTCCAACCTCTGTATCAGGCAGTCTAGCACTATGAAACTGTCACAGGGGTTTTTTGATAGGTGTCAAAGTGGCCTTTATTTGCTAGAGTGTGCAAAGCAAGATGAACAATAAATAAAACCTGCAATCTGAGTACCAGTATTTTTCTAGGCAGGAGGCATTGTTTGAAATTGTCACCTGCAGCTATGAACACAATTGGATTGCACCCTGTGACAAAGCTGTGTTACCACTTTCCATATTTGAGGAGAAGGTTGCTGCTACATGAAACTACCCTGTTTCAAAAACTCATGATTTAGTATCAACCATGTCAAGAATGTGTGATCTGTGAAAAAACAGTTATGGGTTCAGATTTGATATACCCTGATGTGCTAAGGTGACTGATAGCACATAACTTTAGTAATTCATATTTGAGGAGATGGTGCATGCATCCACACTGGATGCAGACTACTCTGGTAACATAAGACTCCTCTCAATCATCTCTAATCGTGTTACTTTCAATCAGTCTGTGCAGATTATCTCTGCTATCTCAGAGACATGTATGACACCTCTGATCTCATGGATGTTGGTGAATTAAGTAGTTGCAGGTGTAAAGACAATGTTATGCAATGTGCTTAACTTAGAAGTGTGAGATGGCAAAACCTTACCTTGAAAATGTGCGTTGCAATGCCATCTTGTAGTGATTTTCTCCATTTGGACTGCTCATGTAAAGGACTGGTTGGTGTATGGATAGCTTCTGGGGCTTGTGATTTTGCACAAGAGAGAGAGTGATGGTTTGTTTGACCACTCTGTTACTGGGATTGAAGCTCCTGTTAGTTGGTGTATGGGATGAGAGAAACTGTGGTTTGCTGTTATCCCTGTTTCACTCTGAAGTGAAGGAAGTATTCTGGATGTTGTAGCCTGGAATGGAATGTTATGTCTTAGAAAGTAATTGTTGATGTTGCCTGTGTTTTGAATGTTATTACTGAAACAGTGATTGTTTCTTCACATGAATCTTGGTCAGATGAATGCAACAGTGGATTATATATGACTGGATTACTGATGTCATAAGAGTCTTGATCAGGTCACAGATGATGCACAGCGTGTTTATCCTGGGAAGGTGCTGGGCCATCTTTGGTAAGAAACAAGATCTTAAGGACCGGTCTTAGTTTTTTGTTCATCAATTCGGCAACAGGTACACATACTTCAAAAATTTCCTGTGAAATACACTAGTAAAAACATGTGCCATAAGTACTCTTTGTTTACAGGCCTTATAAATCCATTTAGCAAGAGTTTGTACTTACCAACTCCATGAGAAGCACAGATTTTTTTTGGAAATGAGTAGTAGGAGGGATGGGAATAATCTCAGGTCTTCTGGTCATTCTTGAACACCACCTTGCACAGTAATTTGAGAATTTCTCGGTTGAACTTTTTTGACTTGCAGATCTTGTTGTTGTCATGTGCCGGGTGTCTTTTTCGATAGGTCTTGTTGTCATGTGCTGGGTGTCTTTTTCAATAGGTCTTGTTGTTGTCATATGCTTGGTGTCTTTTACTATAGGTCCAAGCTTATACGCACGGTGAAATGGTGGCCCAGTTGATGGGTTGCACCAGACATAACATAAAACTGGTGTGTGTGCTCAGCCAGCACCACTTCCTGCATCATCAGCAGATGACAGCAATTCCAAGAGTGTTCAAGATAAGTGGCAGAAAGTTTTTGCATTTTTTTTCCCCACTCTTTTCAAGCCCATTCCTGTAAGAGATGCAAAAGCCAGAAGGGGGCATGGGAGAGTCCCAGTAGAGCTCAGAAAAGAAACCCAGCTGCGGTTTTGAACCTATCCCCAAAAAATCTCTCTGCCATATTGTGCATGACCTGTGCAAAATTTCTGCCAACCCCACAGTCTGCATCACTTTCATCCACTGGTGCTAATGTTCAATACCCAACACCCAACACAAACCTTAGCCAACAGGTTGAGCTGACACTCTTCCAGGTGAGCCGGATGGGCAAAAGGACACACCCACAGTAAAAGTAAGCTGTAGGAACCAAGGAAACACTGGTAAAAAACAGAGTCTTGGTATACAGAACCTCACAAATACACAAAAAAGAACTAAGTATGATTACTCTTTCAGGTCTGGGAAATACTCTTTGAGGAATATGGCTAATTTGGTTGAAAATCCAATCAGTATCGCAAGCAAACAAGTGATTTGGCAATTCAGACATTTCCCCCCTGAAATACCCAATTCAACTACGCTACCCATGAGTCAGATTCGGCATAAATTAATTAAAATTGAATGTGCCTAAAATTCTTGGAAATTTTAGAGAAATTGTTGAATTTTTGAAGAAATTAAAAATCCATTTAGACTGATATTTAAGATTTGCAAAATTAGATTTGTTCGCTTCAATGGTAAGTAAATCCCTGAACTAACTGATTAAATAGAAAACACGCAAGAGAGTTCCATAGTTCAAGAATTTCACTTAAACATAACATGGTAGAAGATTGGAGAAAAGATTCAATGGACAAGAACCAAGGTGAGTAGCCAAGAGCTTGACATGTGGAGCTAGAAATTAATGTGTATAATACCTTCAATTGCAATAGGTAGTAACTTTCAAGCAATTCAAAGTAATAATTTCATGAAGCTTGAACAAACATTGAAGTTGTCCAAGACAGTGATTCTTTCACTCTGCTTGTTGCACCCATCAAAGTGCAGAGCTCAGCCTGGAACTCTGGAACTTCCTGTCTTTTGAACATAACACTTAGTGTGTGTGTGTGTGTGAAACAGGCGGTCTCAGTTTTCGTAGTTTTCGTATTATCGTTGTACACAAGACATAAGCAAGCACATGATGCCAACCAGCAAAAACCAGCTGCCCAGGCTTCAGTGACAATTTACATTTGCTTTGGACAATGGGATGAACTTACTTAGCTTGGCTCTGGACAAGAGAGAGAGAGAGATCGTCACATGGTTCAGAGTTCAGACATAATTCTGTGTTGGCTATCAAATTTCCATCAATTTCAAAATGGCAAAGTACATAAGCATTCGGGCTTTCAGAAGGCAGAGTACATACACATTTGTACTTTCAGAATGCAGAGAAAGTGTGTGTATTTCATGCTTTCAGTTTTGAGACAGACCTTCAAACTACAATAAAACTACAATGAAACTATGACATGGCCTTCCTCAATGCAAGCATGATATGTGACTTGCGGGATCTCTGAATGCTAATCTCTGAATGTAATTAGCAATTGCTATAATCCAACACC
>Ga0209208_10007727_pt1 | contig 14504 bp, 15 predicted proteins | sample S1TSphfallax_3_FD_187694 | JGI IMG/M metagenome (GOLD analysis project Ga0209208, IMG submission 187694) | Host-associated microbial communities from peat moss isolated from Minnesota, USA - S1T2_Fd - Sphagnum fallax MG (SPAdes) (version 2) | ecosystem: Host-associated > Plants > Peat moss >...
AGGGCTTGGACCGCGTCGTGTTCTTCGACGCAGCGAGCTGGCATCACTCCCAACCGTGTAGTTGGCCTGAACTGTTCTGCGGAGGTGCTCGGGACGAGGCAACCCGTTGATTGCGCTGTTGGCTACCCTCCAGATGTTGCTGGACGCGTTCGTATCCCAGTTCCTTTACACAGACATGGCAAGGTCTAACGTTAAATGTCCTTTTTAAATCCTAGACCAGAAGTATCACAACCCCAAAACTGATCAGGAAAGTGGGCTCTTGATGTTTGGATGTAATGATGGCATTGAGGCAATACTTTTGCCATTGAAGAGGTCACTGATGGTGAGTTTAGAAGATTGGGAAAGTCATCTGATGTTGAAGCAATCAGGACTAAAAACATAAAATTCCCGGAGACCAAATTGAATTTTGATCATCCTTTCCTTTCTGATTGTGAGAACACACTATGGATGCAGACAGCTTCTTTTTTTTTGGCATTTCTAATCTGAGTAATCCTTTCAACATTCTGTTTTCCAATTGCACAGCCTTCTTTTACAATTCTTGAGGTTTTATATGACTGTCTTGCAGCTTCTGCATGCATTGAAGCAAATTCATGAACGTGGGATATGCCACGGTAAGGTTTTAATCACAATGTTGGTTTCTACTTTTAAGATTTTGTCAGTGTACTTGCATCTACAGAGAGGAACATTTGAGAGATGGAAAAGCATGAGTTGAATTTTTCACATGTAGTGGAGTGGAAATTCTCAGCTCCCTATCTGAATATTGGTGATTTTGGCAGGAGATATCAAGTGTGAGAACGTACTGGTGACATCATGGAACTGGGTATATCTTGCGGACTTTTATGGATCACTGAAGCCAACATATTTACCCGTGGACAACCCTGCAGACTTCTCCTTCTTCTTTGACACAGGTGGTCGACGCCGCTGCTATTTAGCACCTGAGGTCTGGTGTCAAGACTGACCCAATTTCATAGCTGTCAAGTTGCTGATTGACATGAGAAGTCTTGCTTTTCTCTTTCTTGCTAAAAAGTTGGCTACCAATTTTTTTTAGCATCTGATTGATCTTCTTTTTCTCATCCCTTAATCTATTGAAACTTTGTGCCTACTTCCCCTTCTTCATTGGCTTTTCATGTTCCAGTTTGGCAAATGCATGGTTGAAACTTTAGAGTATCTCTAGAGAAGCCTTTGAGTTATATATAAGGGATATCATGAGTTGAAACTTATTGGAAACTCTTCTGATCCATGCAGCGATTCTATGAGCCAAACACGGACACAGTCACCACTGCGGATGTGCCTTTGAAGCCAGCCATGGACATTTTCTCTCTTGGGTAACCTTCACTCGAGGACAATACTGGGTGAAATTGATAATTTTACTGTTTGATTGAGGGCAAGACCTTGCACAGATAGTACAGAGTTCCAGTCATGGTTGTGATGAAAGAAAAATTGCAGGTGTCTGTCTTCAAGCACTGTTAAAATGTGAGAGTGCTATCTGCATACATGGATTTTAGGTTGACAGTTGTTGCTTCTGATCAATGCTTGTCTTAGGCAAGTGCGGCTCCATAAGTAAGATTGGGCAAGTTGCAGCTAGAGTGTTGGAATTATGTAACAATTTGCACTGTCTTGCAGGCCAACTAATTTGCCACTACTTTCAGAAGGGATGTTGTCTTTTATGTCATGATTTCCAGTCAGCTACAAAAATAACCGTGATTAGTTTGTGGGTTCATGCAGTCCTCTGTGACATTGACCTATGGTTTTGCCATGACACAGGTGTGTGATAGGGGAGTTGTTCCTTGAAGGAAAAGCTCTGTTTGATTTGTCCCAGCTGCTTGCATATCGCAGAGGGCAGTATGATCCACGGCCCTCACTTGAAAAGGTCTGCAATGCGCAGCTCCCTTTTGAAATGTCACTAATGGATGCAATTTGTACACTTTTGACAGTTAGAAAAGTTGATGGGAAAATGCTTTGGTAGGCAATTTCCACTGTGTTGTGTTTTTGATATTAAAAGGCAAGCTTCTAGTTTGAGCTGTCATCTAAGCTACCATGTATGTATTCCTAGCTTTTGTTTGAGCTATAAAACCTTGAGTACAGAGTAGCTAGCACCCAATAGATACCTTTGATCAAAAAGAAGAATTCTTGCTCAAGGCAGCACTTGCTTTCACCATTTTCAATCAAAATTTTGTTTGTCTGGATGTTCTCTGGTGGTGATTGCCATGTGTTGGATGTCATTTGTTTTCCTGAGAACAGATTTGATATTGGGTACTTACAAGATGTCTGCTTTTGCCTTACATAGATTCCTGATGTGGGAGTCCGGGAGATGATTATGCACATGATCCAACTAAATGAGGAAACCCGTTTTTCAGCAGGGGAGTGCCTCCACAAGTGGACACCAACAGTTTTTCGAGCATATTATTCCCCCCTCTTGCACAACTTCTTCTCATGTCTTGTGCCCCTTGACACTGACACAAGAGTAAGCCCTGAAAGCAATTTCCTTTTTCATTCAACATGGATTTTACTCTCCAGTGAATTGGATCTTTGAATTGTCAATATGATGTTATGTGCTTCTTATTCTTTTTGCATGAGAAGAAATGAGTTGTTTTCTGACAGGTGGCTGTCACACAAGGGGCCTTCCCAGAGATTCGCAAGCAAATGCTGGCTGATTTGCAGATGAGGCAGCAGTCTCAAGAAGTAGGGGGTATTGCTGATGTAGTTTCCTCCAAGGGGGTCTCTTTGTCTCCTTCACAAAAGAAGGATGAACTTCCTGCTGGGGACTTCATAGTAGATCAAACTCCTTCAATGGATGACTCAACACACCACCTGCTAGAAGGTCAGGCACGTTCATTGACATCATTGTCATTGCCCCGTGTCAAAGCTGCAGCTGTGGCTATTGCCGAAGCAGCTTCAGCTGTTGAAGAAGTTGTCACAGAGGAGGTAAGAATAAAAAGGCAAGATTTAAAGACTCCATTGTTATGACCAAAGGGCCTTCAGCTGTTGAAAGGCTGTGCAATAGACCTAAAAATCCTTGGGTCTTGATGTTGAATTTGGGTGCCTTTGGTGTCACACTTAGGTGTATGAGAACCAGCTGAGGGAGGCTGGTGGCATTTTCAGTGAGCACCTGTTTCACCATGGTGAAGGTACTATGGGAAATTATGGGATGGCAGGCTCTGGGTACCACAAAGAGGATATTACTCTCCCTTCAGATGGTGGGTGGAGATGGGACAGGGACTGGGAAGTTGACTCCAGTTGGGCTGATAGTGGTGTGTGGCAAGCCTCCCTACAGGTCACTTAATGTTCTACTGTGGTATCTCAGATGGAATGGAAGATTTGTCAATCCTTGATGAGTTCAGAATTTGCATTTTAGTTGCTATCTGACTCTGGGTACTGTGTTCAGGTGTGGGAGCTGATGCAGAAGGTTGGAAATACCGCAAGATGAGCATTGGAGATTCAGAGCTTGACATGGGTGCTGGCCCCAAGAGTGAAGCAGTTGCTGGTCTGAAATCCAGTGACGCTAATGTCAAACAGGCTCCTTCAGTGACAGGAGGATGGTCAGCTGATTGTTCTCCAAATTGTGTCCAGAGGCAAAGGCGTTGGATACGGCACCGGTGTCGGTGGCCTTGTCAACCAATGCTAGCATCTCCTGCAATGTCTGAGAAACAATTGCTGTCAGAGAGCAAAGAAGTTGAAGTCTCATTGGAGTCATTGAAGCTCTTGGATCTGTCTTTGGATGGAGGGCAAGAGGAGGCCCAGAAGTGTGAAGGCATGGTTCTGATTGCATCCCTGTTGTGTGCATGCCTGCGAAATGTCAAGCTTCCTCAAGCAAGGCGAGGTGCTATCCAGTTGCTGCATGATTCATCTCTCTTCATAGAGGATGATGCACGTCTCCAGCTTGTAATCCCTTATGTTGTAGCTTTATTGTCAGACACAGCAGCAATTGTGCGTTGTGCAGCTCTCCAGACTCTTTGCAATGTGCTATCCATGGTGCAGGTCTTCCCGCCCAGTGATGCAAAGATATTTCCTGAGTACATTCTGCCATTGCTTTCTATGCTACCAGATGATACAGAGGAAAGTGTTCGGATTGTGTATGCTGCCAACATCCACAAAATCGCTGAGACATCATATCGATTCATGATGTGCTCAAAGGATGAACATGAGACTGGAAGTTCTTTGGATGTGCACAGCAGTCGGGGACAGTTAAAAGGGTCTTCTGTTGAGAGAAGGCCCAGCTCCTTCAAGGCAGTGGTAACTCTGACTTCCGACCTCATCTCTATCTTACTATTTGGATGTTGTCAACCTTCTTTATCTGTCTCCAGCTTCATTGACTTGCTCTTCTTTAACCATGTGTCGATGTGCATCCTCAGCCAGGTTTCCTCAATGCCAGTATTTGGCAGATGTTGAGCTGGAGGTTGTAGAATTGTCCTGCTATGTTTACACATTGCATAGGTTATGAGATTGCTATTGAATCATTGCATTCATGGGCTAACTTTGGAGGGTCTGATGGGTGTTTTATACACTTCAATTTCTTGATGTCACCATAGTCTGGTTCTTTTTGTATGATATCAAGGCTGTCCTTGTTTTATCTTGCATCTGCTGACATCCAAGAATCAATGAAAATGGGTTTGTGTGTTTTGAACAGGTGTCTGTAGGGGCAGGTATGATAGGACATCCAGTGGGCCGTATGGAGCTAGAGTTGGGCCACTTGCGTGATGCAATTGCACGCGTGATACAAGAGCTAGTGATGGGGCAGAAGCAGACACCAACAATACGAAGAGCTCTACTCCAACACATTGGGTCATTTTGTCAATTCTTTGGGCCACGCCACAGCAATGATTTTTTGTTGCCAATATTGCCTGCCTTCTTGAATGACCATGATGAGCAGCTCCGTGCCACATTTTTCAAGCGCATAGTTCATGTGTGCTTGTTTGTTGGGCAGATGAGTTTGGAGACATATTTGCTTCCTTGCATTGAACAGGCTCTTAATGATGTTGAAGAGACTGTGATTGTCAATGCAATGGAATGCTTGGCAGCACTATGCACACATCGGCTTCTCCGTAAGAGAGTCTTACTGGAAGCTGTGGAGCGTGCTTCCCCTCTTTTGTGCCACCCAAGTGAGTGGGTGCGGCGGGCAGCCATAATTTTGGTTGCTGCAACAAGTGCCAATCTGGAGCCAGCTGATTCATATGCTTTCTTAATGCCTATTCTTGGGCCTTTCTTACGGAGAGAGCCTGCATCCCTGTGCTCTGAGGTGGCCCTTCTTGCATGCCTCAAACCACCAGTTTCACGAGAGGTTTTCAATCGTGTATTGGGTGATGTGATGCTGCTTCAAACAGAGAGAGAGACAGCAGCAACAGCTAAGCATAGTGGTAAAAAAACTAAAGGCCGGAGAGTTGCCCCCATTCAGCCACCACCAGAGCTAGTGGGTATCATCTCCAACAGGCCTGCTAAGGAGAGACGAAGGCCAGATCGAGATGGTGGAAAGTCTCCAGCAGGAAGTAGGGATCTCTCACAAAGTGCACTGAAAAATGGGGCGAAACAAGCTCCAGTTTCAGTACCCCCATTTCCAAGCTTTCTGAAGCCTGTAGCTGGGGTCTCTGAAGGTGAGGATGGAGAGAAGATGAAGGCCATGGAGGGCTATATTCGTAACCTGTCAAGCATTATGCAGAGCCGGATGCACAACTGGGAGGCTGGAAACACCGAAAAGCTTCAGAGTTCATCGATTGGTTTCACTGCAGGTGTAGGAGCAGGGTTTTATTCAAACTATGGTGGATCCTCTGAGGGAATTCCACTGTACTCTGTACCATTGATTGAGAGGAAGTCTGGAGAGGGGATGCCTGCTGGACAGGGTAGTGCACCACAAGGAGTGGATGGAAATCCTTCTACCAATGAAGATTGGAGCCGAGTTTTTGGTACTCATCAAGGCTCTGCGCCATTTCTCATGGCAACAATTGCAGGGACACCAATTAGTGGATCTATAGGTCCAGCATCCTCACAGTGGGCAAACATAGGAGTCCAGTCTTCACTGTCCTTTGCTGAGGCTTCAATGCAGAGGTCTCCTGTTGCAATGACAGGATCATTCACCCCAAGGCTTCTTGCAGGATCAGTCTACCAAGGCATTGGCTCTGCAAGTCAACATCGATTTGATAGTGTCAATGATGTTGGCCGATATGACTCTGGTGAGGGTTTGTTAGCGACTGGATTTAGGGCTGGAGTACACAGCATCTCAACAAGTAAAGCAAGTCTGGCATCCCCATCTCATATGGTGAGTGCTGGAGGGAAGTCTGGTGAGGCTGCTCCTGTGTCCACAGATGCCTCTATTGGTGTGGCGGGGATCCCTTTCTTAAGCTCATCAGGAGCCCCTGAAAGCCCATGGAGACCCCGGGGTGTTCTGATAGCTCATCTTCAGGAACATCAGGGTGCAGTCAATGATGTGACTGTTTCTGCTGACAACATTTTCTTTGCTAGTGCATCTGATGATGGGACTGTCAAAATCTGGGATTGCCGCCGCCTGGAGAGAGACATCTCTTTCCGGTCACGCGTGACATACCCATTACAAGCTGAAGGACGTGCCCTTCATGTCACCATGCTTGGCAATGGGCACCATGTTGGAGCAGCATCTGGTGATGGGACTATTCATGTCTTTGCAGTTGACTATGTTGCCCACCTCGGGGGCAGTGCTGAATGTTACACAGGGATCTCTAATACTTGTAAGCTTGACACACAAGAAGGAAACATCCTTTCTTTGCAGAACTTTTCAAATGATGGACCTCCTCAGTTGCTCTACAGCACTCAATGCAATGGAGTTCATCTTTGGGACTTGAGAACTCAGACTGATGTATGGACTCTCAGGGCTAAACCAGCTCAAGGCTTTATTTCTACAACAGCTCTAGATCCAGCTTGCAACTGGCTTGTTTCAGGAACCTCCCGAGGCATGCTTACACTTTGGGACTTGCGCTTCCAGGTTAGTGATTCAGTGTGATCCACATTTGTGCCTGAGAAATACAGGAGCTTCTAGTTTGGAGACACGAGCCTCATCTAAATTAACAGCGAGGAAGCTGTGGGAACCCCATGATGATTTTAGCTTAGTGATGTGCCTCTGCCTAGATAGTTCATCTTTACATTTGTACCGTCCTAAATATCTTCTTGGGTCTTATATGCAGGTCCCTGTGAATACATGGCAACATCCAGCATGCTGCCCTGTTGAGAGCATCTGTGTTCTCATTCCAGGGACTGGCACTGTTCCTTTAGCAAGTGCACACCCATTTGTATATGTTGCTGCAGGGCGGAATGAGGTGGCCCTCTGGAATGCTGAAGATGGGACATGTCACCAGGTATGGGGAACTATAAAAGCTCCACCCCTAGGATATAGAGACTTAAAACATGTTGACAACTTGGTTTGAAATCTTCAATTTGAAGTCAGAAAGTAATGTAGAAGCTAAGCATTACTTTTTGCTGTCCTGTGTCTGAACCTTTGCATGTTTCATCAGAAGAAACATTAGTACGATGTGAATGGGGTGTTCTTGCAGGTCAATGTAGAGGATGATGTGAGAATTAGGCCTTTATTTTGAGTAGCTAGTTTGACGGTGTTATTGTCCAAGTCTTCAGCAAGAGAAGATGTTTAATGACATTTAGATTGCAGCCAGTTATGTCAAAGTTGAGATTTCATTACATGCCAACATGCCATTTGCAGGTTTTGTGTGGGCCATCATAAGAATATAGTAAAATGGGTTTGCAGGTCTTGAGGCTTGCATCTGAGACAGATACTGGAGATGTGAACAGCATACCAGCAGCTTTGAGCCAACCTTCATCAAGCTCCCAGTATGTAAGACCTGGAATGATTTTGGACAGCAGCTTGAATGGAGGCTTGAAAGTGACTGATTACCGTATTGAGGAGCTCAACGAGCCACCTCCTCGGCTTCCAGGAGTGCGGGCTTTGCTCCCCTTGTCAGGGGGTGCTGGTCTCCTTACTGGGGGATCAGATTGTTGCATTCATATGTGGGACCACTCAAGGTACAATCAAATTGCATCTGTATCTTGTTGGAATCCATCCTTTCTGTTCTCTTTACCTGCACAGTACATAACTAATTTTCTTGCTTTTGGATTTGATCCTGTGAACTTCTGCATCCTGTGGTTGTGAACAATTTACGGAATCCTAAACTGACTTCATCTGAAACCAGGACATGAAAATGAACAAAGTGCTCTCTCTCAGAGATCTCTGTGTAATCTCTGTACTTTCCTCAATTGGTGCTTGAGCTTTGAATGGACATTAATTAGTGTCTTTTTTCTCTAGTTGTTATGTGAAGCAATGAAGCTGCTTTGTAACTACTCCATGGATTGTTAGTTCCTGCTTTTGTGCAGCACCATTCTAGACTGGGTTCATCTTCTTTCCAGAAAGAAAAGGTGTGACTTCTTTTTTTAATTTTGAAAGTGTAGACCGGAGCACAGCTACTCAGTATGTGGGCCTGCCACAAAAAACTCCACCTTCACAGAACCTCCAAGTTTTGAAGTACGGGCCATCAATGGTGTACGGGTTGTTCAGGTTGGTGACAATCACTTCCCAATTGCCAGACACTCTTTTTTGAAAGCTGTAGATACACTGACATAATATTGTATATCATTAAATGGCTATTTGTATGCTGACCATCCTAGTCTAGGTTGGTTTTTGCATGCTAGATGGTAATGGTTGTCTACTGCAGTTTTCTGTATGTTACACTGAAACATGGATTTTTGTGGCAGGAGGTTCCTGGAGTTGAAAGTGGAAGTCACACATCAAGTAAATCAAAAACTAGTTTGGCCACAGCTGCAACAGATAGTGCAGGGTGCCATCAGGACTGTATTCTAGGGTTGGCTTCAGCCCAGACAAACCAACGCCTCCTCATCTCAAGCAGCAGGGATGGTGCACTTAAGGTCTGGAAATAGAGATTCTCAGAGACCAGGACTAAGGACGCAGGGAGAGGAGGGAAAGTTTTCTTGCCAGTTCACAGCCTATGAGGCTAATGTACAGGGAATACATGAGGAAGATAAGCTTTGCTAGACATCCAGATGAAAAACAAGAGGATCACAACACTGAGGGGAATGGAGACATGGCAAAACAGAGGATGGGTGGGGGCAACCACAGGCACCATAAGAACTGACCAAGAAAGGATCATCCAGGAAGATGTGCACAGAGTTGGTTGATGAGAACACAAAGACAGAGTAAATTTGTTTCAGTGAAAGAAGCAAGGAGAAGAAGCGAGGACCATACAAACAGGCCTATAACACATTGTCCAGGACCCTGCTCAAATAGTGCTCACAAGCATAGCACAAGATGCAAGGAAAATAATCTGAAGGGAAGTAAAGGACAGTACAGGTGCAATGAACCTGTGAAGGACAAGGACACTGTACAGGAGAAGCAAAGTTGTGTATGAGGAATGAAGAAAGGAACCAACAAATAATTCGAAGTCTAACCATTCACATCAATCTATTGACTAACTTTTATGGTCAATCTTTACTGGTACTAATGCAATCATGTAGCATGAAGCTTCTGACATCCTTCACGAGAAGAAATCAAGGTCTTGAGAGTACAGAACTGGGCATACAAGGACTAAAAAATTGTAGAGAGTTGCTGGATTAGCTTCTCTTAGATTTATTTACTCAGCAATTGTCTTCACTTCTGCTGAGCTAACTAGCAATATTCTGAAATGCAATACATTAATTGTGTACTTTCCATTCAGATTGGGCTAGCTCATTTTGCATACAATTTCTTGTACACAGTATGCTTGCAATATGAACTATTGAGATGAATATCCTGGATCTACATTTGTTTTTTGGCAGAATTTGCCTTTATCCATTTGCTTGTAAGTTCTTTAAATTTGAATGGTTTTTTTTGTGCATCATTGATGATAAAATTGGATACATGTTTCGAAGGGAGAATTTTTATGTAGGCAGAACCAATTTGCTTGGTACGTTCTAGGAGTTCTAGGAGTGACAAAGGTTGAAAGCCACAACAATAGGGGGTTTCAATTTTCAGCTGGGGCAACAAGTAGTGTGCATATTATGTTGTGTCAGGGAGCTTGGGTTGTGGGTGTACGTTAGTTAATGAGCAAAGTCCTAGTCTAAGGCCACGATGCAATTTTTCTGAAAGTGCATGTTTCTTCTGCATTTTGTTTACTTAATTTGTGTCATCAATTTGTGTGTAACTGTCATCTGCAAAGAGTATATTCTGCAATGGTCATGTTCTGTGTTCTGTTTACTGAAGTGTTTATCAATTTTGTGTGGATAATCCTCTTATCTGCAAAGAGTATATTCTGCAACAGTCATTTTTCAGTTTCTTACCTCTGATGTTTGTTGCAAGAAACCTCAGACAATATTCTAGTAGCCAGTTTTTTGATACAACAAGAGAGCTTATCACATGTGCAGATGAGGATGACAGAACCCCTTTCAATGATAGTAACTACTGATGTCAAAAATTCATACACCCAAAATGACACAAAATAGAATTATCCTTTCCCATCTGCACATCATGATCAGATGATGCTGCCTTGCTTCTTAAGGTCCAAGATACAAGTTGACCACCATTAGGAATTGCCAACCTCTGACAGGACTGATGGGGTGAATACATAACTAAGGTTGTGAATGGAGAACCAAGCTAGCTGGAACCTACTAACCAATGTCACACACAACTAATGCCTTTTGATGCTGCAGGATGATGGTTTCTACATCATTAACCAGAAATTGATGGCACTAAATGAACAGGTGCTATTATACTCGAAGATATGAGATTGGTAAGGAGTTGATAAGATTTTGCCAAATTAACCCCTGCACGTCACAGCAGACAATTTTGGCCATTGAAATTCAAAAGGTAAAGAATTACAAGTCTTAAGGTAAACTCCTGAGGCTACAAGATATAAGCGACTCAGAATGAATCTTCACCAGAGCAGTAAAACATATACCTATTTCACATGAAAGAAAGGAGAAAGTATCACACTCAACTTTCATGCTTGTCTTATGCCAGAACTATTTTTCTAGTGTATGCACAGGAGTCAGCTTTGCTCAAACCTCATTGACCCATCACTGTTCTGTCCTTGAGGCAACAAATCAAATGGCGTCCTAAATACAGCTACATTTCTCTACAGTGAAACCACCCCATCCATTGTCTTTAATGCTTCATACCATCACAGGCTTGTACAATACTGTGGTGACAAACTTTGACCGAAAGCGATTTGTTGTGCCTAATACAAGAACAGTGCGTGAGGATTTACCTTTTTCAACATACAAGTGGTTCAGAATAACATGTTGTGGCCGAGGCAAGGAACCAGTAGTCTCCATGCTCTGGGGCACATTTAGCAGAGTCAAGTGCAAGTGAGGTGGCACTGCTGGGGGTTCTTTTGCAAACTCCTCAGGGCCAGGCATAGGATCATTGTATGATGATTCTGGTGACTGTGGAGGTTCAAATCCTGCAACACTGTCCAGGTTCTCTGGAACATAGTCCTGCAACAGCAAATTTTGCAGGAGAGAAACTTAAGTTCATTGCAAATTGCATAGAAGCTTCATCACCAGATTTGGTATTTCCGTTAACTGTCACTGGAAGTACAGGCAACAGCACAGGAAATGGACTTGTTTTGCACTTTCATTGACAATTCCAGTAGCCAAAAGAAAACATAGCATAGTTGCCTTTACACAGACATGGCAAGGTCCAGCATTTTAAATCTTCAACGGTGTAAGATAAAACTTACTTGCACATCCAGTATATTGTTGACATTGTTGGTATCATCTGAAACTGCAGGCAGATCTGGAGAATATCTCCACTGGCCATCAACAAAGAACTTAAACTGATAAACACCTGAGGGGAGGACCTTGATCAATGTAAAATCCCTCCCAGTTCTCTGGAGTGGTTGCCTGCCCCAAACCAATTCCATACTTAGATGCTTGTGCAACAGAAGCCAATCTGACATCCATGGTGATACTGCTCATAGTTGAATGATGTCCTCTCATGTCATAAAACTTTATAGGATGAAAAAGACAGGAGATGGGAGGTACCTTATTGACCAATTGTCCCAGGAGCCTGTCACCGAAACACTGTTGCCCCCAAGATTCCACACAATCATGGTGGGCACCCCTCGTTCAGCCTCACTGTATAAATCCGGTTGTGTGTTAAGGCCCTGTGCTTGCTGATGACTTCCCAACCCTATCTCATCTGGCTTGGCAATTGGAACCATGGGTACCTACATAGTGTTTCAGGTTGTGAAAATGATGCAAGTCAGTCCTCAACTGCACCCAAATCTCCCTCACTGCAGCCTCACCCAATGGGTTGGCAGAGTTCAGATCCATAGGAAAGTCTACAACATGCAGATGAGACCTTGGTGGAAAAAGTCCTCCTTCAGTGGTGACTGATTCAAAGGTCCATGTGACTAGAAGTACTTCTTTCTGAGCACAAACTCTAAGGAATAGACTACTACCTCTTGGCATATTTTCTTAAAAAAGTCAATGACATATATCACTGTACACCAGAGCCATATAACAATCACAAACTGTGCATATGCAAACATGAACACAAAAACTAATTTGTTTACAGGAAAATTGGCATAGCAAAAACTGTAATATCAACTGATGCTAATCTTGTATTCTGTAGATCTCACTCCCCCCACAATAAAGACATCCATAACTATGTAGTACCTTGTTCCATTTTGTGTCTGGCCTCAAACTGTGAATACAAACAATAGCTCATTCAGGGAATTCAGATTGACCTAATTCACTGTCATCAAATCAGTCTCCAAAGCAGAAAGTCCTAATTCATGTACTAGATTCCAGTGGATATCTCAGGAAAGCTGCCACAGAGTGAAGGGTTGATCTAGCTTCCAGCTCCACTTGCACAAAATGGCATACCTGGGGTGTGAACATCAATGGAGATCGGGCAGCACTCCCGGGGCTGTCAGATGGGCTCTGACCCATGGAGTCAGCTGATGCAACTTGAGCAATCCGGGTAGAGTCTTGTATTGTGTTGGGATGGTGATGGTGATGACCAGAGGGCGGAACAACATATTGTGGCAGCCTATGTGCATTCCCTACTTGGTTCCCATGCCCTCCTCCTTCAGCTCCTACTGATCCTCCTGCTCCAGGTACTACCTGTCCCTCTCGGCCACTGGTGTTGCCCATCCTCCAACCCTCAAACTCTCTCTTCCAGGCTTGTCTCTATGCAAAGTGAACTGCAGTCATCAACAACAACAACATGAGCTCATGTGCGCTCCTCACCCACCTGTGAAGCAATCAAATTTGGTTCACTGAGATCCCTCTCTCTCCCACCTTCTTACAACCTTGAGCAACGTGTTGAAGACCTTCAAAGACTTGATACATCACCACACAGTGCTTCTTCTTCCTTCAGACCCAAGGGTTCCACCAGAACACAAGTTCAAGACGACACAAAAGCCCAAACCAAAAGTAAAACACTAGGTCAAGGCTGAAGCAAGTAAAACAAACCAAAAATGAAAATTTCTCCTCCAATTTCTTCTTCTCCGTCTGCTGCTACCTGTTGCTCCGATCCCTACAATGCTCCTCGTCTGCCAGGGCGCTGTTCCTCCACCGATCCGCTTCTTTCCCTGCCCATTTCCGAACAAAGGTTCCCGCGGCGATGGAAGACGACAACAGCAAACTTCGTAGTGTGAGTGCGCGGAAGTAGGGACGTGGTATTCGCGGGCAGTAGGGCTCTCTTCTGTCAACGCTCTCTAATGGGTTTCTAATTTGTTCACTGGGCCATCGAAGCAGACCGAGATCTTTTCAGACCCTGCCCGCCCCTGCATATTAATATCCTTGCTCTCTATACCAAAACTCCTAACACGTATACAATATGGACCAGTGTTTTATTTCTGCGGTGATTTTTAAATTTTAAAAACAGCCCCAAAAAAATGAATTAATGGTGTTTTTCAAGCTTTGGCATTTTCCAAAAGAGATTCAAATATTTTTGCCCGATTTTGATTTAGGTAGTTACCTAGGTATATCAGGAACCCCCCCTGAAAACGGTTTACAAGGCATCCAAATGTGTCCCCAATTACTAGAGTTATCTGTAAAGTCACCCTGTCTTCACTTTGCCTTTCACCCTCTATTCTCTCATTCAGTGGTATCCACAAAGTGATGAAATTTTATTAATTCTCTCTATGAAATGCTAAAACTCAGCATTTTATGCACAAGGTTCGTGAGTAATTGTAGTAGTTGTAAAGGTGGGCGCATTGAAAATATATTTAGAGTAGTGCAGGCGCTCAGGAAAAAGGAAAGACAGGATGAAACTCAGTTTACCTCTATTGGGGTATATGTTTTGGGATAATTGTCATTGAGGCCACTTCAAAAAACTGAAAAAAAAACAGAACTAGGTATGAATCGGGCAGCTGAGCCATACAATGCAATCAAAAGCCTATGGTAATGGGCCAAAGCTGATTGAAATTTGTTTAGACCTTGCCCGTCTGAAGAACTCCCTTGTTTCTTCTATACCAAAACTCCTAACATGTATAGACTGGGCAGCCCAAGCCCTAAAATGCAATTGAAAA
>Ga0209208_10007728_pt1 | contig 14502 bp, 9 predicted proteins | sample S1TSphfallax_3_FD_187694 | JGI IMG/M metagenome (GOLD analysis project Ga0209208, IMG submission 187694) | Host-associated microbial communities from peat moss isolated from Minnesota, USA - S1T2_Fd - Sphagnum fallax MG (SPAdes) (version 2) | ecosystem: Host-associated > Plants > Peat moss >...
CACAAAATCCGCTGGAACAAGAAGGCACCTATCCTCTGCCCGAAGCGCAGCTCGACCGCTTTTTGATGCAAATCGATGTGACCTATCCGGATCGCGCCACCGAGCGCCGTATTTTGATTGAGACCACGGGTGATACGGAGGTCAAAGCCAAAGCGGTGATGACGGCGGAAGATCTCATGGCGGCGCAACGTCTCGTGCGCCGCTTGCCGGTCAGCGAGGCCGTGCTTGAAGCCATTCTCGATGTCGTCCGGTCCGCGCGGCCGGGCGAAGGCGATGCCGAAATTACGAAACATGTCGCCTGGGGGCCGGGACCGCGCGCGGCCCAGGCTTTGATGCTTGCTACGCGCGCCCGCGCTCTGATCGATGGGCGTATCGCGCCTTCCATCGATGATGTTGTGGCTTTGGCGGCGCCCGTCTTGAAACACCGGATGGCGCTGACCTTCAGCGCGCGCGCCGATGGCGAAACGATCGAAGGCGTCGTCGCGGCGCTTCTCAAGAGGTTCAGATAGGATGGCCGAAGTCCGGCTTCTCGATCCCGCGGAACGGCACATCGGTCATGGCGAGCAGCAGGCGGCGATTGATCTCGCTCAACGCTTGCCAAGCCTTGTCGTCGCGGCCAAGGAAGTTGCTTCGAGTCTCGCACATGGCATGCACGGACGCCGCCGCGCCGGACCCGGCGAAACTTTCTGGCAGTTCCGGCCCTTCGTGAGCGGCGAGAGCACCAGCCGGATCGATTGGCGCCGCTCCGCCCGTGACGAACATATTTATATTCGCGAACGCGAGTGGGAAGCGGCGCATTCGATTTGGGTTTGGATCGACCGGTCGCCCTCCATGGCTTTCGCCTCGACGCTTGCGATGCAGTCGAAACTCGAACGTGCTGTTGTTCTTGGCTTCGCAGCCGCCGATCTGCTTGTACGCGGGGGAGAACGCGTTGGCGCGCTCGGCCTCACACGGCCGCTTGCTACACGCACCATCATCGAGCGGTTCGCCGAAGCGATCCTGACTGCTGAGCGGATGCGAGCCGATGCTCCAGACGAACTGCCGCCCGCCGCGCCTTTGGCGCCGCGCACCCGGGTTATTCTTCTCAGCGATTTTTTGAGCGAGCCTTCTGTCATCGCCCGTACGATCGATGGCATCGCCGCTCGCGGTGCGCGCGGCCATCTTGTGATGATCACCGATCCAGTGGAAGAGACATTTCCGTTTCGCGGTCATACCGAATTCATGGATGTCGATTCCTCTGTGCGTTTGCGCGTCGGTCAGGCGGAAAGTTTTCGCAGCGATTACATCCGCCGTTTAGCAGCGCATCGTGCCGTGGTCGCCGATGCGGCGCGTGCGCGAGGCTGGACCTTTGCCTTGCACCGGACGGACCGGCCAGCCTCCGAAGCCTTGCTCGCCTTGCGGATGCGGCTTGAGGGCGGGTTCGAAAATAGTAGAACCGCTTGATGTTTGGCTTGCCTCTGCTCTTCACGGTTCCTTTCGCGCTGATCGCTTTGGCGGGGCTGCCAGCGCTTTACTTTCTATTGCGGATCGTGCCGCCGCGTCCGCGCCGCATTCCCTTTCCGCCGCTGCGTCTCATTCTCGATCTTGTTCCCAAGGAAGAAACGCCGGTCAGGACGCCTTGGTGGATTCTGGTCTTGCGCCTCGCCATAGCTGCCTTTGTCATCTTGGCTATGGCCGGACCCATTCTCAATCCTTTGCCCGCTGGCGAAAATGGCGAAGGTCCATTGCTCGTGCTGCTCGACGATGGCTGGCCCGCGGCCCCCGCTTGGGATGATCATATCCGGGCAGCGGCGCAGCGCGTAGAGGCCGCCGGCCGCTACGGGCGGCCTGTCGCCGTGGTTGCAACTTCGGACGCCGGTCGCGAGATTGTACCCGTGGATGCCGCCAAGGCGCTTGAACGGCTTCGCGCCATTAAACCTGTCTCTTATATTCCTGACCGGCTGGCAAGCCTGCCATCTATCGAGAAGTTTGTCGCGGCGAAACCGAAGACAGCGCTTGTATGGGTGGCCGATAGCGTCGAACGCGGCAATGGCCGCGCTTTCGCGCAGAAATTGGCTGCTCTCGGGACGCCATTGACCTTAATCGCCGACCATCGCCCTGTGCGTATTCTGACCGCGCCGCGCAATGAAGGCAGCGCGCTTGAAGTCCGTGTTTCGCGCTCGGCTGCGAGAGGCGCCGATCAGGGTCAGGTGCGAGCTTTCGATCTCAAAGGTGCGCGCATGGGCGCAGCGGCTTTCGATTTCGCAGGCAAGACTGAAGCCAAAGCGCAATTCGATCTTCCCGTCGAATTACGCAATGATATCGCGCGGCTCGAAATCGCAGGCGAGCATTCAACTGGCGCCGTCACGCTGCTCGACGAACGCTGGAAAAGGCGGCGGGTCGGGATCGTAAGCGGTGAGACGGCCGATCTTTCTTTGCCGCTTCTGTCGCCCAATTATTATCTGGTGCGCGCGCTGAGCCCCTATGCCGATGTGCATGAAGCCAATCAGGCGGCGCCGGATCCAATCGCGGCTTTGCTCGATGAGCATCCGGCCGTGATCATTCTCGCGGACATCGGTGTCGTTTCCGGCGCAACGCATGACAGGCTTTTGCAATTTGTCGAAGATGGCGGTCTGCTGCTGCGTTTCGCAGGCACGCATCTGGCCAGCGCTTCCGACGATCTTGTGCCTGTCCGGCTGCGGCACGGCGGGCGTATTCTTGGCGGCTCGCTGTCCTGGGAAACGCCAAAAACGCTTGCGCCCTTTGACCGGCAAAGCCCCTTTTACGGATTAAAGACGCCGGACGAAGTGAAAATCTCAAGGCAGGTTCTGGCCGAGCCCGAAGCCGGTCTTCCGGGCAAAACCTGGGCGCAACTTTCCGATGGCACGCCGCTCGTGACGGCGGAGCAGCGCGGTAAAGGCATGATCGTTCTGTTTCACATCACAGCGGATACGACTTGGTCCAATCTGCCGCTGTCGGGTCTCTTCGTCGATATGCTGCGAAAAATTACCGCTCTCTCATTGGAAACCGCCAAGGATCAAGCCTCGAAGCTAGATCAAGCGGCAGGAGAAAAAGCAGCGGCTGCGACGCCACGGCGGACGCTCGATGGATTTGGCGTTCTGGGCGCACCGCCTGCGACAGCGAAGTCGATTTCCACGGCGTTTGACAGTATCGGCGATGCCGACCATCCGCCGGGCTTTTATGGTCCGCCAAATGCGCTTCTTGCTGTCAATGCACTCGCCCCAAATGATGTGATCGAGGCATCTGATTATACCGGGTTGCAGATTTCGACAGAAGCTTTGAGAACCGCCGAACCTATCGATCTCCGGCCTTGGCTGATCAGTTTGGCGTTCGTGCTTTTCCTTGCCGATGCGCTTGCGTCTCTCTGGCTCGCAGGCGGCCTGCGGCCGCGCCGCCCGGCGGCCGCTGCCATGTTAATTTTCGTTTGTTGCGGTTTCGCTGGTTTGGGCTGGCCGTCTCAGGGTCAGGCCCAACCCGCGCAAGCGATCACTGAAAAGATGTCGCCCAGCGATCTCGAATCTGTTCTGACCACGCGGCTTGCTTACGTCCTGACCGGCGATTCCCATGTTGACGAAATTAGCCAGGAAGGCCTCTTGAGCCTGTCACGCGTATTGGCCGCGCGGACGTCGCTGACACCTGGCGATCCTGTTGGGCTTGATCTCGCGCGCGATGAGCTTGCCTTCTATCCAATGATCTATTGGCCCGTGGTTCCGGGCCACGGACAGCCAACAGCCGCCGTGCTGGCCAAAGTCGCGGCTTACATGAAGGAAGGCGGCACGATCATTTTCGATACGCGCGATGCGTTGACGGCGCGCCCGGAAGGACCGCCGACGGCCGAGGGAAGCTGGCTGAAGCAGATGTTGAGCGGCCTCGACGTGCCAGAATTGGAGCCTGTGCCGCCGGATCATGTCGTGACCAAGACCTTCTACCTGCTCGATGGATTCATTGGCCGCTATGCGAATGGCCAAACGTGGATCGAGGCCTTGCCGCCGGCGCCAGCCGATGGCAGCGCGCGCCCGGCCCGCTCCGGTGACGGTGTCTCGCCGATTGTCATCACATCGAACGATCTCGCCGCGGGATGGGCGAGCGACCGCTTGGGTGAAAGCCTTTATGCGCTTGTCCCCGGCGGCATGCGTCAGCATGAAATGGCCTTACGGGGCGGGGTCAATCTCGTGATGTACACGCTGACGGGCAATTACAAAGCCGATCAGGTCCATGTCCGGGACCTGCTCGAAAGGCTGGCGCATTAAGCCTGACGTTACCAAGGTCAGTTCACTTCATCCACTCGCAGGATCGTCCGAGTCTTTCATATGATGCCTGCTCATCTGAAAAACCTGCGATGCTTTAAATTTAACCGATGAGCGCTTTCGACAAAAACAGCTTGCCCGATTCGGACGCCTATGCCGAGCGCATGCGCATTGAGCAAACGGCAGCGCTTTATGGCTATATCCTCATCGGCGTGGTCGGCACTTTTTTCGCTGGCGCTGTAATGGATGTCTCCCTTTATTATGTTGGCAGCGTCTCTCTGGTAAGAGCTATCTTCTGGCTCTTGTCTATCGCAGCGTGCACGGCTGCGCATCTCCTTCTGCGCTATTTCTATTGGAAAGATCCCGGCCGGGACGACGATTGGCGATTTTGGGCGTATGGGTTCACAGCGGCGAGCCTTGCCGATGGTCTGATGTGGGCCTACGCGCTGGCTTTTCTTGTTACGCCTGGCCATATAGCAGAACATTATCTCGTAGTTGTGGTCGCCTTCGCCGTCGCAGCCGGATCCGTATCCGCGCTGGGAAGCTACTTGCCCGCCTTTTTCGCCATCTTCCTTCCGATCACTTTGCCTTTTTTCTTTCTTTGTATCGCGCGCGGCGGGGCCGTCGATTTAGCAACAGCTATCCTCGACATAGTCTATATCATCACCTTTGCTGGCCTCGCGCAGCGGACCAGCGAGAATTTCATAGAATCGCTTCGTCTACGGTTTGAGAAGGCCGCTCTCGCGGAAAGGCTGCGTGTCGAAAAAGACCGCGCTGAAGAAGCCAATTTGGCAAAGTCACGCTTTCTTGCATCCGCGAGTCATGATCTGCGCCAGCCAATTCATGCGCTTGGCATGTTCGTCGGTGCGCTCTCCCTCCATCAGATGAACGAGGACATGCGCCGTCTCGTCGAACATATGGAAGGGTCCGTCAATGCGATGGACAGTTTGTTCAGTTCGCTGCTCGATATTTCAAGGCTCGATGCCGGCGTGGTCCAGGCGCATCCGCAAGCGTTTCGTATCGGCAACTTGTTAGAGCGGATTTGCCGCGACCATAGAGGCGAGGCGCAAGAAAAAAATATACGTTTGATCTTTTGTCCTTGTACACTGACGGTTTTTACCGATCCCATCCTGCTCGAACGGATCTTGCGCAATATTATCTCGAATGCTGTTCGATACACAGAGAAGGGCCGTGTGCTGGTCGGCTGCAGGCGCGGGCCGCGTCTCCGGATCGAAGTCTGGGACAGCGGCAGTGGTATTCCGCAAGACAAGCAAGACCAAGTGTTTGAAGAGTTTTATCAGCTTGGCAACCCAGAACGGGATCGTACCAAAGGCCTTGGGCTTGGCCTTGCCATCGTGAAGAGACTGACCGTTGTTCTCGGCTGCCCCTTCGCTTTCCGGTCTAGCCTTGGGGTTGGCACGGTCTTTACTTTGTCGGTGCCGCTCGCCGAAAAGCAAGCTCTCGCTGAGAAGCCGGCCGAATTGCCAGCGGGCGTGCTGCGCCGCGGATTGATCCTCGTGGTTGATGATGAAATTACCATTCGTGAAGCGATGCGAAGTCTCTTATGCGGATGGGGCCATCAAGTGATCGCCGCCGGCTCCGGGGAGGAATTGCTGGAGCAGCTCGCCGATTGCGCGATCCGTCCAGACCTCCTCATATGCGACTACAGGTTGCGGGGCGGCGAAAATGGAATCGATGTCATTAAGCGTATTCAGTCTGAATATAACGACGAAATCGCAGCTGTTTTGGTAACGGGTGACACGGCACCCGACCGTTTGGCCGAAGCCAAGGCCAGCGGTTTTCTGCTTCTGCATAAGCCGGTCGCAAACGTCAAATTACGCGCGACGATCAGTCATTTGATGACCGCGCCAGAGGGTGGCTTAGCCGGCGGCGAGACGGATTTAGATTAAATTCTCTTGCCGCGCGGCGCTCGCCGCCTGCATGCGGTTGACGACGTTCAAAGCTTTGAAAATGCCCGTTACATGAACCTTCACCGTCTTCTCGGACAGGCCAAGTTTGAGCGCGATTTCCTTATTCGACAGGCCGGTGCTGAGAAGTTTCAGCACGTCGGTCTGCCGTTCGGTCAAGCGATGGCCGCCGCCAGACGGATGTTCGCTTCCGGATTTGGTTGAGATCGCTGTCGCCGTTTCGTCCAGCATGAGCGGCGGGACATAGACATTCCCTTGGAGGACAAGCTGCAGGGCCGAGAGAAGTGTCTTTGGGCTCGCCGATTTCGGGACATAACCCAAAGCGCCGGAGGCAAGCGCCCGGCGGACATCTTCGGGATCCTCGGACGAGGATAAGACGATGACAGGCAAGTCCGGATGCTGCTTGCCGAATTCAACAAGCGCCGGCATGCCGGAGAGGCCTGCCATCGACAGGTCCAGCAAGACCGCGTCGATGTCGTGGTGGTCTTGTGCGATGTTGAGCGCCTCGTTGCCGTCTTTAGCCTGCAGCACCGACGTATCATTGGAAGACTGCTTCAGCAGAGCCGCTAAACCTTCGCGTACAACTTCGTGATCATCGACAACTAAGATTTTCATAGTTGTCCTTTATCGCCTTGGATGAACCTCTTCGGCAAGACCCGTATTGCCCGTACTGAAGTCCTAAGCCGGATTAGGCCTCAAAGCCCTATTTACAAAATGTGGCGGTCTGAGAGGATTTACTGTCTTCTTCGCTAGGGCTCTTCGCACTCTTGTAGAAGATATTTTATCACCAATCATATATTGGAGAGCCGTCTGAAACGGGCCATCCCCGTACAGACGGCTCTTTTTATGCGGCAAGCCGTTTTGGCACGCGGCAAGAAAATGAACTGCCTGAATCAGGCGCCTTTATCAGGGTGCAGCCATTCCCCGCTGTCGGTGAGCAAAGCTTTCGTAAAGGTGCTGCCTTCTTCGCTGTTATTCCGCCGCAGAAGACTTGTGAGAAATCCAGCTAGCAATCCGCTGGCGCCGGCCAGAATGGCACTTTGCGCGAAGCGATCGAGGCCCGAGGCCAAAGGCTGTGCTTCGATCAAAGCTTCCGCGCTCAAGAGCCCGGCTAGCAAAGTAACCGTCGCATCGAAGCTTGTCGCGCGGGGCCAAAGTGTGAGGATGAGCAGAGGTGCGAGGCCTGTTGCGGAAAGGAGGATTGCGAGCGCGATCAAAGTCCGGGGACTGGCGGTGGAAAACGCGAGGCCGGTGCCGCCGATGGCGATGATCGTGATCGCGAAGACGCGCGTCACGGCAAGTCTCCGGCTCGTCAGCGCGGAATGATCGCGCACACGATAAAACATGTCATTACCAAGCACGGTCGCGCCGGATTGAATGCCCATGGCTGCGAGTACCAGACCGAGCGCCAGGATCGAGGCCGATACAAGCCCAGAAAAGGCGCTGCCGAACCCGCCCATTCCGGCAAAGCTTGCCAGCAGAAACGCGGCTTTTGCGCTTATGTCTTGAATTCGCAGGCCGCTTGAAAGACCGGGGCGCGCCGCACAGGCGCGGCTTGCTGCGACGTGATTGGGGGCTGAGGCGCCGCAGATCAAAAGCTGACCTTCCGCGCTGGCCTGATAAAGGTTCTGCGAAAGTGCGTCAGGTGCGCGGCCGATGACGATTTCATCGAGCTTTAGGCTCGCCTGCGCCAAAGTCACGGTCGCGAGCAGGATCAACATGCCGCCCCAAAACAGTGCTGAAAATCCCGCCTGCTGTGCCGTGCGCCGGTCAAGGCAAGCGATCGAAGGGCTAAGAAGCGGTGCCAGCATGCCAAGCCCGAGCGCGATCACGCCAATCAAAACCGGGTCCATGCGATCCTTGGCTTGCGTCGCCCCGGTCCAAGCTTCAATCCGGGAAAGTGCTGTTTCCCAAAGGTCAGGGCTGCCGATGACAGGAAACGCCAGCTTCGTGCCGTGCAGCACCAAGATGAGTAAGGGCAGGCCGAACACTGTTAGTGCGATCACCGCTGCCGCCGTCGCTGCCCAGAGCGTCCCGGCAAGGCCCCCGGGCAAAACGATGAAAACGAGCAGGCCTGCGATGATCGCGGAGGCGAGCGGTCTGCTGAAACCGCTTAAATCGACAAGAGACGTGAGGGCTTCTTGATAGCCTGCGAGCGCAATCAGGATTGTGACAACGGCCGTTAAAAGAATGGCACCGAGCCGTGCTGCGAGATGGGGAAATCGCGCTGCGATGAGATCTGGCACGGAAAAGGCGCCTGTCTTACGCAGCAGCGGGCCTGTGACTAAGGCAGCGCAGGCCATACCGCAGGCAAAACCGGCGAAAAGCTCGGTGAGCGAAGTCCCGGCCGGCACCGGCGGGATGAAGGGCAAAAACAGCGCGGCTCCAAGGCTAGCCAGGGCGAGGCCCGCATAGGGCGCGGGTACAGCGCGGCCTGCTGCGTAAAACCAGGAGACACGCATCGTGCGCAAAGTGGCTGCGATGCCCGTGAGCCCGGCGAGCACGAACATAATGGCGAGCGCCCGCACCAAGCCGTCCGGAACGCCAATGCGATCCATCAGGGCAAAGAGCCCGATCCCGCTCAATAAAACAGCGAGGCCAAAGGCGACGCGCCCATCGATTCCGGCACGGTGGAAGCGATCTTGCGTCGTCGCATGCGGGACCATAAGTGGACAATTCCAGTTTTAAATCGCTGGGTTCAGGGGAGCAGGTCACTCATCGCGAGCCGCTATCTTTTGCGCCGTGCTCCTAGAACGCTTGAGAGCTGTGGTAGCGAAGGAGGGACGAACTACCCTCAGCTCTGAAAATATAACAAAATCAACGATATGATGTCGCTCAGGACAAGACGCTTTTATGTATCTCACCTACATCGGCTCAGCGCCAAGGTCAAGTAATCACCTGTCGTAAGTCTTACGCGGTGATGGTCCAGAGTCAGACTCTTCTGTTATTTCACAACGGTAAATCGTGGCCTTGCTCACGCATGACTCGCCTCGTGCGGTAAACCGAGGCTATTTTCAAGAGGCGGTCAAATACCAAACATCTATTTTAAAGTCCCCGATAGGGGATCTGTAAATCCCTCGCCTTTAGGCGACTGGGATGCGATCCTGGCTGGATGCAAGATTATAAGCGCGGCAGTCACACGGTTTTGGACTGCAAGTATCACTTGGTTTGGGTCGCGAATTACCGTTATCTTGTTCGTGATGGCGCTCCCGAGAGGATTCTCACCTGCCGGCTTCTTCGCGAGGGCAGATTCAGAGGTCAAACCTTATAATTTTTTTGAGGCGAATATTTCAAAGATCGCGGTGCAAAGATATTCATTTAAATTGAGAGTGAAACCTAAGGTCAGGCCACGCGCGTCGGAAGCACGGGCAGAGCAATCGTTTCCAAAGTCGAGAGATCAAGGCGCTGTGATGCACGATCGATGTCGAAGCCGACGACATCGCCTTTGCTGTCGAGATCGACATTTAATCCGGCGGCGACTTCGCGCGTCTCAGCACCCGGCTCAGATTTAAGTTCGATGTAGAGACTGTCGGTTTCTGCATAATAGTGAAGCTTCATCATTGATCCTTCTGGAAGTTCCGGTCGATGAAAGCATTGTGAATTGTCTCGCCATCCTCCAAAGTCACGACCCTTAAGATACGGGAAACTCCATTCCGCCGGTCGATCACGCCCAGTGGCGTATCCGTCCATCTTCAGGGCTGGGAACGCCTTTGTATCCGGTGTCGTGCTTGAGAAAGGCCATAGCGTCCACGCCATCGAAAGCTACGAACAAATGGACTGCCGCATTCGCATCGCGAAGTGTTTCCTGTATTAATCTAAGATCACCAGTGTTGTCTGCAATCAAGAGAACATCGATTCGCTGAGCACGAGATTCGAATGCCACGATATCTTCTCCAAACAATGAGTACGTACTAAGAAAGTGATAAATCTGCCGGCCTTCACCGGCTTTTCGGAACGCGTCTCGCGGGATCTTGCTTGAGATGGCGTGTATTGCCGGTGCTTGATGCCGCATATCTTCTGGCCGCGAGCGCGAAAGAATGCGCACGCCGATGCCGAAACTGCGGTCGCAAAGAACTTAGATGAGCGTCGATTTTCTGCGGATATTGGCAGCGGTATTTCGCGTGCGTTTATACAACAGCGCCTTTTGGTGGTTCGATATGAGGCCGTTGCAACGCTATCGAGCGTCCGACGGCTTTCATCTCATTGTAAATATAGATCGACTTGGAAGGCGTAACATTTCCGGCGTTGCTGCACAATTTTTTCAATGAGCCACGCTAAGTATTTTCCGAGTCTTACTTGCCTATCCCACAAAGCTAAAATAGCGGCTCTGGGTCTGAGGCTATTTTCTCCAAATGACTGCACCAGCATTTAAGTGCCTTCGCAAACTTTCATGCTGTTTAGGTCGCAATGACCCGGCATGCCGGCACTTTTGCTAATATGCGTAAAGATATGGACAAAGCCCCTGGTATGACGGCCAAGCAACACGCTAGCTCGGCTGTTAAAGGCGACTCCGCAACATCCTCGGCGCGCGACTTGGCGTCTTGCGATCAGGAAATCATCCATATCCCTGGTGCGATTCAACCCCACGGGGCTTTGCTGGCGGCTCAGGGCGGCTATCTCGTCACGCATGCGAGCGCAAATCTATCGGAGATCCTGGGTCAATCAGCGCGATCTGCACTTGGAAAACCGTTAGCTGAGGTGATCGGTGAGGCTGCGTGCCGCATGCTCCTGAATGTTGAGTTGCTCGGGGAGAGCGGGCTCGGCGAGTCAGAATGCGTAACCAAAGCGGACGGTCGCACGCTTAATCTTCGTGCATACCAGTCTGATTTCCATACCTGTGTTGACATCGAGCCAAAGCGTTCAGGATCCCCGCGGGGCTCATCCATCTCCATGGTGAAGTCTATCCTAAAGACGTTCAATCAGGCGCAAAGTCATACCGAGCTTTGCGAACTTGCCGTTCGAGGGCTGAAGTTCGCCACGGGCTACGATCGGGTGATTGCCTATCGCTTCGCCAAGGATGGGCATGGTGAAGTGATCGCCGAGGCGCGCGCCGCGCAACTCATTCCCTATCTCGGGCTGCGCTACCCAGCTTCGGACATCCCGCTGCCGGCTCGACGTCAATTTTTACGCCAGCGCGTCGGAGCGATCGCGGACGCGAGTTATGAGCCCGTTCCTTTGCTTATCCATTCAGCGTTGGACAATGGCGAGCCGCTGGACCTTACTCATAGCGCCCTGCGCAGTGTGTCCCCGATTCATCGCGAATATATGCGCAATATGAAGACTGCAGCGAGCCTGACGATTGGTCTGGACTACGGGAACGATCTGTGGGGCATGCTCGTGTGTCATCACCGGACGCCGCTTATCGCGGGGCCGGAAACGCGGTCGCTTGCCGATGTGATTGGCCAGGCCGTATCTTTGCTGATTGGCAGGTTAAACAATTCGGAACTCTCCGGCCAGCGGCTCAATCGCATCGTCACACTACGTGCGCTCAGTGATCATTTATCAGCTCCCATACCTCTGCTTGAAGCCTTCGCAGCCGCCGACGCGGACTTGCTGTCTCTGATCGGCGCAGCCGGCGCGGTTGTGCGTATCTCGGGCTTGCTTCTTTACCTTGGGGACATCCCGGAAAGACATATGGCTGAGCGCGCGCTCCATTTGCTTCACGCTTTAGCGGGAGGGAAACTGCTGGCTTACGACGATTTTTCCCTGCGCTATCCTGAGCTAGACGAATGCAAGGCAAAAGGCAGCGGCGTACTTTTGCTACCGCTCGCAGAAAAAGATGATGCTATTCTCTGGTTCCGGCCAGAACTGACGCAGACCATCAAATGGGGTGGCAATCCGACGGAGCATCTCACAGTCAATCCAGACACAGCGCGGCCATCACCGCGAACGTCCTTTGCTGTATGGCAAGAGATCATGCGTGGCCATGCCGAGCCTTGGGGAGAGGTCGATATTGCCATTGCCCGAGAACTGCGAGGGGTAGTTGAGGCTGAGCTTGCTCGACGGACGAAGGCAGCACTTGACCACCTGCGCAATTACGATTCCTTGACCGGATTACCAAGTCGAGACTTACTGAAGACCCGCCTTGCGGAAGCCGCAAAGAAAGCCGGTGGTAGCATTTATTTGCTGTTTCTTGATCTCGACCGGTTCAAGGTGGTCAATGACACTATGGGGCACGCCGCAGGCGACGGTTTATTGGCTGAAGTCGCTCGCCGGCTTGTAACCGCTGCCGGTCCTGATGTCATGGTTGCAAGACTTGGGGGCGACGAATTCGTGGCGCTCTGCGATGGTCTAGATGAAGACGCAGTCAAAAAGCTAAGCGAGGAAATTCGCAAGGCGATCGAGATGCCTTTTGAGATCCTCGGGCGTGTATGCCATATCTCCGCCAGCATCGGGATCGCGAACCGCGATAGTTTAGGCGGCCTCGATATGGTCCAGGCCGCGGACATGGCCATGTATGTCGCGAAGAAGCGCGGGGGAAATCGCCGGACAGAGTTCAGCCAATCGCTTCATCAGCGTGCCGTCCTAGAGTTCGAGTTGGAGCGAGATCTACGCCAAGCCGTTGAAACCAACGATCAGCTTGTTCTGCGCTATCAGCCACAGTTCAGAATAGTTGCCGGGACTTTTTGTTTGTCGGGGTTCGAGGCACTTGTACGCTGGCAGCATCCCCGCCACGGTTGTGTGATGCCCAGCCGGTTTATTCCATTAGCCGAGACGACGGGTCTCATACTGCCGCTCGGCGACAAGGTCTTGGAGATGGCTCTGCGCGAGGTACAGGCTCTTCAGTGTGCCAGCCCGAAGGACGTGATACGACTGGCGGTGAATGTGTCGAGCTCTCAGCTCGCGCAGCCAAGTTATTATCCTAACTTGGTCAAGGCGCTGCGGGACGCTGCGTTCCAACCGGCCAGTCTGTGCCTGGAAATCACTGAAAGGATGTTGACGGATAGCGCGGTATCCCAAGTTCTCGCCGATATCCGGCAGCTTGGCGTGCATGTCGCGATCGATGATTTTGGCACCGGATACTCGGCGATCTCTTACCTTTACCGCCTCCCGATCGACATCATTAAACTCGATCGCAATTTCCTTACGGAGGTTGATCGCAGCGCGGCACTCCTTCAATCGGTGGTCGCCCTCGCTCACGCCGCTAAAATGTCCGTCATTCAGGAGGGTATTGAGACGCAGGCTCAATTCGATGCCGTAATGGCTGCCGGAGCCGATGAGGTACAGGGCTTCCTGTTTTCCCATCCGCTTTCCCTAACTGACGCCTCTGAACTCGCAGCAAGGACTTCGTTTAGCGATTTGCTGCCAGCGCTCAATTGATTACCGAAGGAGGAGAGTATGAGCTGTCGAGGAGGTTGAAGCTGGCGGCTGCGGCAGCGGCACGCGCGCCAGCAGTGTAGAGCCCCTATTTCGCACAATCCTTTTACGCCGCTATGGCGGCGCTGGCTCTTTCGTAGGCTTTCCCATGCGCGCAGGAAAGGCAACACATTAGCGCACCCACGGGCGCTTATTCAGCTAGATGAAAAACGGCGCCTCGCCAGATGACACTGAATCATGACTTATCCCTTTTCAGCTATCCTGAAGGGCCGTCATTATCACTGCCGTTTTCGGATTTTGATGGTCCTCGCGCCTCGTGTCCCGTTGCGACTTGGCCCAGGGCGCTAAGCGAGGCTTCTAAGGTCGTCTGAAGCTCATTTCGTCGAGGGCTTTCGCTGGTAGATCCAACTCCAGCCCACGGTCGGGATTTGAAAAAGTATCCGAGGACGCTCATGAGCTTCTGCGCTAGGCGTTCCTCACGCCGCCGAAGTCGGGGTGGCGGGCCAGGCATCTCGAAATTCAAATCCGGGTCCTGTCCTAAGTTTAGCTTCACTATCCGAATTTGCGGAGCATGGTGTGCGGTGTCCCGAAGGAGATTGGTTAAAATTGGTCCGATAAGCCTAGCACTCTACACACTTTCACGGAGGATGTTGAAAAGAAGGTAGCGCGAGATGTCCGAGCGCGCCAAAGGTGAAGATCATGCCGAGCGAAAATGAACCGAAGGTCGTTGCCTCCGATAAACTGCTGGAGAGGGCGGAAGACTGCTTTGCCATTGCTAAGAATCAACATCTCGAAGCGGAAAGCCAGCACCAGAATGCGTCGAGGCAAATTGTTAATGCCGCCGCACAGACAGACATCGCAGCCAAGCAGCACTGTGTCGCGGATACTTTAGACGCCCAAGCCAAAACTCTTGAGGACCTAGGCCATTCGCTGGAGGCAGCCGCGGTGAAGTTGGCCGCGGAAAAGGTAAAAGACTAGTCCTTCTCCATCAATCTGTAACATGAGCCGCT
>Ga0209208_10007729_pt1 | contig 14502 bp, 12 predicted proteins | sample S1TSphfallax_3_FD_187694 | JGI IMG/M metagenome (GOLD analysis project Ga0209208, IMG submission 187694) | Host-associated microbial communities from peat moss isolated from Minnesota, USA - S1T2_Fd - Sphagnum fallax MG (SPAdes) (version 2) | ecosystem: Host-associated > Plants > Peat moss >...
TGAGTTAACTTACTTATGGTGAATTCACACTTGATGTCAAGTTAGTGTTAAATGAAAAATCTAGGTGGCACCCAATGTTAAATGGGTGATAGCTTAATGTGAAGTGAATGTTAACTTAAAAACAAGGCATCACAAACACATTGGCCCTACCAATAGGTCAGATGTTGTACATCTACCTATTGTGTCCACACTTTGAACACCGCAAAAATCGTTCCAATCTAAACAATCTAAACACTTTCACCAAAGAAACCAATTCACCTAATGTGAAATTAGTTCTAATAAGGTAAAACTTCCAAAGGTTGGATCCAATGCAATAGTCCCTATCCTTGTGGGGGTAGGCCCAATAAAATGTTCATAGTAAGTAGGTGTAATTAGATTCTAAATGGACTAGCATGGTTGTTAGGGGATCCAACACAAGAGTCCCTAACACCAAGTGTGAATGCACCTTAAATAGTGTTCACAGTTGAATCTATAAATGGTTGGAAATGAAATCTCAAAATCCCAAAAGGAGTCTAGGAATAGATCTTTTCAAAAGTCTAGACTTTGGTAGGGACACTAGGGGGCTGTCATATGCATTTTTAATATTTTGTGCATTATTGATCAAAATGCAATTTGCATGTGAGAGATGGCGGGTGGGGAGCATTGTCCCAAATAATGCTCCCAAAAACTAATGCCTTGTACAAGGCTTTTTTGTTTGTGCAAAAACCATTTGTTGCAAATTCAATGATTTTTTGGAAAGAATTGCCAAATTTTGAAAAAAAATCTTTCAGAACTGTTAGATTTCTATACGTGGTTCAAGTAGGTGAATTTTTTTTCAAGAGTTTAAAAATATTTTATATATATATGAAAATTTCATCTTTTTCTTTTCATCTTTTGTTAATGGTTAGTTTGGCTTAATCAGCTTATGGTTGAAGATTGTCAACTCAGCTACACTAAAAAAAATTGGGAAAAATTTGTTATGTACTATTTTATTTTATTTTGTAAATTTTTTTAATAATCTTTGCTCATTAGTCCCAATTGTCAAAAGTTGTTTCAGATGGACATAGAAATCAAGTCCATAAGTAAAAAAAAAACTTTTGTAAAACACTTTGTGCATTTTAAAGGATGATCATAGGGCAAAATTTGGCATAAGGCCTTGCCATGGAAGATCCCCACCTACCTATAAGAGCCCTCCAAGTTATGAAAGACATCTCTTTAGTCGGCTCCAACCATAGGTTGGCTCAACCCAATGTGTGGGTGACATTTGGAATCCTATGTGTGGATATGATGAAAGGGCATGTTCTATAGAAGTGCATGCACTTTGATGAGAAGTTCTAAACCCGAGGCACTCAGACAAAAAGGAAAGACAGGATGAAACTCAGTTTACCAACAAAATTGGTGGAAAAACAAATTTGGGGTTCCAATTGTTGTGTTTTGTAAAATTTTCATTCCTAGTTACACTTTTGATGCTCTATTATGCTGAAATTGGTCTTTCTTGCCCCCCTAATCTTACTTACTTACTTACAATTTAGCGTCAGTAGGTGGGCCAAAGTGCCCGGGCCAGAGCCCAATTGACGTTAAGTCTGATGAAGCAATTCAGATCTAACCGTCTAATCAAGTGACTTTATAGATAACTCTAATTAATAAGGGAAGTTTTTTGTTTCAAGTTTGAACCAGTGTTGTTTGGTTCTTCCTTTTTCAGGGAACCTTTTAGTCTATAGTTTTGACATTAAAAAAAATATGTGACAATTTTTTGGGGGACATGTTTGAACCAAGTTCTTCCAAAATTTGAACCTTTCGGGGTTCCGTTTCAATCACATTTTTTCAAATTCAAGAACCTTTGGACCCAATTTTTGAATTGGGTTCTGTTCCATGTACACATTACACATTCCCCAATGCTAAAGATTATGTGAGCACAAAATTTTACAACAAATAAAAATAAAAATAAGGGTTTATGTAAAAAATATGAGGTTGAACACCTAATTAATAATTAATTATAGAGCTGAGTCTATTTATTATTGTTTTTTTTAATCAATGTTTTTACATATATATCATTACCTGGTTTTCAAAAATATTTTTTCACGATTCCAATTCCGGATGTAGCAAAACATTCCATGATCTTGTTCTTGTGTTGGTTCCAACAAGTTGATGTCAAGTCAAGTTTGGGTCACAAGAACCTAACCTTGAACCACCGATTTTAACCCTTCAAACCAAATACCCTCACAACACTAGTTTCAACCTACTATAAATAACGGAGTCATCAATCATTAAGGGTCCTAATTGAAGGATTACCTTGTTTTTTCCGTTGATTGCCCATTTGCCCATCCAAGATGTGTCTTGTGATGCCTATACACATCTTAAGGTTGCCCAAACATATTTTTGGGTCTTGTTATGGATGTTGTGGGCTTTGTAGTGGGCTCTATTACACGCCCATTTATTTTGCACAACATCAACTCAAAGCATGTTTGGGCATCATCCATCTTTTTTGAAAAAAAAATATGGATTAGGTCAAGCATAGACAAAAGAAAAATAAAAATGCATGCAATATTTTCAATCAATGAGTTCCCACCAAGTTCTTCAAAGGTTCACATCAAGTTCCCTTAATTTTTCAATGGGTTTCAAAGTTCTCAAAAATGTTCCCCAACATATTCCCTAGATTAAACAATAGGGAACATGTAGCCAACAATGGTCTCCACCCACACATGCCCTATTTGGGCCTCTATCCAACATATGGAAGATCACAACCAATTATAGGGTTACTAGGAATGACATCTTACCATTGGCCAACCTTGGTTTGAACCAACCAACATTTTTTATGCGAAATTTTGCCAAAGTATGAAAAGCAAAAAATACTAATAATAATGGATTTTTTTTCATATCTTGTAGATATATTCTTTTTTTCAAACCTAAATTTTTTAAATGATTTTTTTTCACCACATTTGGATTTGATTTTAGTTTGTTAGCATTGTTTAAACTATTACCTTTTAAACTATTTAATGAAAAATACCTCTTGAGATGCCAACCAATTATGCAACATTAAATAATTAAAACCAACATGTCTTTGAATTATATTTTTGTTGGACCTTGCTTTACTTTCCTAGTTTCAAATAATCACAAGAATAAGGCTTATCATTTTAGGGCTATCATAATAGGATACAAACGTTGAGCTAATCATGTTCAATTCTAACAACCTATTATAGGTCCATTAACAATAGTATAATGGATGAACTTCATTTTTTTAGGTTGTGTGAAATTGAGTTTGGAACTATAAATATGCATAAAATATAATGTTTACCAAAAATGACAATGAATTTTTTTTTATTGATTAATGATAGTGAGTGGCCCGTGTGGTGGTATTTAACTCATGCTAATTATAAATTATTTATAGGAATTCATGTTTAGAGGTGGGTTGAAAAAATAACTGGTATTGTTTTGGATGTGATAGACATTACCATGCAAACAATTGATAATCAATATTTTGTTGCAAAAAAATTTGATTATTTCAAGAAAATGCTAACCCAAATATTATTAACTTGATATTTTGATTATTAGTTATAAATATGTTAAAGTTTTGAATTCATTATGGTAGCCCAATGAAGTGGGCTATTCCACAAAAAAAGTAGGTGCAAGGTTTAATTTTCTGAAAATTTGACAATGTGAATTTTGAAAATTATTTAATGCCAAACATTAATTGTGGTACAATAGTAGAGGTCCACTTATCAAATGTGAATACATATGTTTTGAACCACAAGTGTATGTGCCAATCAAAGGTCACTACACCTTTCCAAGGAGTTCCAAATGGTAATTAATCATTTACCAATAATTGATTAATGCATATAAAAAAAATAAATTCAAGGACCATTTGGCAACAATAATTTAAATACACACCATCAAAAACTTATCTTTTTAATTTCTTGATAAATTTGGGGTTGTTGCATACAAATTTATTGTTGAAAAAATTTGTGTACCAACCAAAATGCAAATGAGGTTGTTAACAAGAAGAAAAAAATGCAACACAATTTTGCTCACATAGAAATGACGTGTTCATCATTGACCCATTGTTCCCTATCAAATATTTCTCCTTCCTTTTTGGCTTTTGAGTCATTCAAATATGCATTCCTTGATTATGTTCATCCTTTAAGTAAATGGTAAATAAAATTCATGTAGATGATAAAAATAATAATAGTCGTTAATATGTTGTTAGTAGGTAAACAAAAACTAAACAAACCACCGCGATTGTTTCAAAGATTATAATTCATTAGTTGAAAATTTGAACCTAAAATTGTTTATTCACAAACACAAGTGAATTAGATATTCACACATTGTTTCATTTTAAAACAAATGGTTGTCTAAATGCAAAAAAATTATGACCTTTATTTTTCATCTAATTACACCCATTTTTTCTTTTCCCTTTGTTAAATTTTGGTTTGGATAGAATGGGGAAATGCTTTAAAATTATAAGTACAAATAATCAACTTATGCATTTGGTTTGCTTATTCATCATTATTCTATACATTGTAATATTTTATATTAATCTATTTTTCGTAACCCTAACATTAGGTTCATGACTAAGTGTGAAATGCGAGGCCCCACGAGTTGAAAATGTGTTTAGGTGTGAAACACACTTTCACAAATGGGGGAGAATGCAAGGGATGAAGCCCAATAACTCCCAAGTGCACTCCCACTTAGGAGTTACACTTGTGCGAGAGTTGCAAATGTTCGGAACCTTGGTTGGAAAGGCAAACAAGCACCAAATTGGGCGTTCAAGACACCATTAGAAAAGTCTTGAAGCTTAAATGCTTAAAGTGCCCTCATGTGTTCATTTAAACATGATTTGCATGAATTATGATCAAAAGAAGGGGCATGAGTCAAATTGAGAATTTGATTCCTGATCATAAGTCCCTAAAAATTAGGGGTCAAATGAAGTCCAATTGGGGCATGTTATACACACTTGAAAAAATATTTTTTAAAACTATAAGATATTGCGCTTGAATTTTTAAAACAAACTTCATTTAAAAAATATATGAGCGTCCAAAGATTTGTGACAACAAGAGTCCTAATTTTGGGACTCCCAGGGAAAAATGACATTTGGATGTAATCCCCACGAAGAGGCATAAAATATACTATAGGAAGGGGAGTGGTGCCTCCTCCCAAAGGTTGTACGCCATGTAAAAATTATGCTTGAGGTTATCCCTATTAAATCCGTTGCACCATTTTCAATCAACTTACACTAATCATTTTTTTTTAGAGTTGTGTAGGTTGATTTCATCTTGAACTATCGATTGTGAATTCGTCCTAGTCCCATCCTAGAGCTTTAACATATCCTCTTATCCCCGAAATGTTGCGAGTTAAGGAATGTGCCCCAACTTTCTTATTCTTCCGTTGTTCTGTTCTAGGACCATTTTTGGGTCTTTTGAAGAGTTTGGGGGTGCATCATTATTCTTTTTAAAAAATCATCTTACAACTTTGTCTTTGATCCAAACTGCTTATAACAAGAAGTAACACAATCCACCTTGTGAACTTGATTGCCCATTTGTGGGGTTTCATGATATGTCATGACATGCATATTGAAAATTATAAAATTTTCATTCAACACTATCAACATTATCAAATTATAACATTTCTACATGAATTAGTTAATATATCTTATTGATTTAACTTTTTTAATGTTTTTGCAATGGTTTTCTTTCACAAAATGGATCATGTCAATAAAGAGCTTTGGAATGATTTCATGTTGTAAGGAAATTAAGTTTGAACATAATGTTTTCACATGCATATACATTAGGTCAAGAGGGTGATCTTTCTAGTGGATGTGGACCACAATATAACCCTGGTTACATGTTTGCTTTCATGGGCTTATGAACCTTCATTATTCAGTTGATAGCCTACATGTTGCATTCATTTAACCTCTCAAGTTTTACCTTCATGTGGTGATTTCCATGTGTTACTATCTTTACAAATCGTCAAAACCAAACTTTTACATATCCACCATATTTTTTATCGACATTATTCGATGCTTATGCATTTTGCATAAAAAAATTAGGATTAATGTGGTTTTCAAATAATAACTCTCTATATATGCATGGATAATTAAAGATGGAGAAAGTTCTCAACATCCTAGTTTTTTGCAAATGTTTTTTTCACATAGATGATCAAATTGCTTTCATTCATATAGAAAATATGTTGTTACAAAAGAGAGAAAAGAGAGAGACTCCTCAAAGAGATTATGGAATAATGCAACATTTTGCTCAAGAAAGGTACTAGGAGTTTAGCAAGATACCAATGAAGAAGTAGAACTTGAATTTTTTTGCTAATGTGAAAAATCACTTTCCAAATGATGTGCAATGTATTTGGGGACAATGTAGAGACAAAATCAATAAAATGAACAGAGGCCTACATCTCTTGAAATGCAAACTCCTACATTTGGAAATGGATTTATATTTCAAATATTTAATTTTAATACAACAAGGAACAAGGCATGCAAATTGTTTGGTGTCCAAGGTTAACCAAATAAGAAGTTGGAAAATAAAAATAAAAATGGATGTAGGATCTGCAGCAATTACTGATGCAATCAAGGAATTTTCAATTAGTGTGCAAGAAATTAAAAAACTCAAAATAAAGATGACTAAAAAAATCACCTCACAAATGTTACAAAGTGAGAAAGAAAGGAAACAAATGGTTTTACAAAATCAACTGCAAATTGTAACTATTTTTGCTAAGGTGTTGAAGCCTAAAAAAGGTGGTGGTCTTAGCAATTGATAATGACAATTAAGTCACCCAATTAAGTTCAATCTCACTTTTGTGTTTTTAAAAAATCATGGACTTTGATTTTGATTTGGATACCATAAGTTCATTAATAAAGTTTTGATTGTATTTGCAAATTGAATGACAATTTCATTTTCATTTTCCTTCATTTATGTCAAACTCACTTTCATTACACTTTGAGATTATTTATTTGTTAATTCCGATTTGGTGTGAGATTCGTTAAAAATTCCAATGAATTTGGGGCATTGAAATCTTCAATATATTTTGGTTCTTTTTAAAAGATCATAAGGTTTGATCCCCCCGCTCCCCCCCCCCCCCCCCCCACAGTGGTGGAATGTGATGGTTTCCTTAAAAATGGTGGTCACTACTAGTGGGATGTTGGTCCTTGGATGATTTTCGGGTTGCAATTTACATACACCACCAAAGTTGGTGGGATGAATATTTTATCTCTTCCTACACATAATAAAGTGTTGTTGATTCAATTTAACCAAGTACCAATATATGAAAATAATTATAAATTCAACCCTTCATGTAATATGGTTAAAAAATCCAACCTTCAACCAATACCATAATACAATATTTATGAGCAAGCCCAACTTTAATTGCCATAATTGTGATGGGAAAAAACAAATATGATGGAACATTAAAATATATATCATTTGTTAAAATCGCATCAAATACCATATTAATGGGCAAGTTTAACTCAGATTGCCCAGATTGTGATGGAAAAATAATAATTTGATGCAATATATATATATATATATATAATTTGTCAAAATAAAATCTTCACATAAGGTAAATAATTGAACAAACATGTTAAAGTGGCCAAGGTACCATGGTAAATAAAATTGAAGCCATTATAATGGGTGATCAAACGTTGTTCATACAAGGTTAGTATCAACCTTTTTCTTTCCATTTTAATTACTTCCCCTTCTCAATGAGTAGGCAACAAATGGGCACCAAATCTGTATAAGTTTTCCCTTCTATTTCTCTACATTACATACTTTAATTTTGGTTGATTCCAAATTTCACAAAAATTGTGAAACACACAACATGTTATTGCCACCTTTGGTGTTCTATCCATTTTAGAGTGGAAATGTTTCAAGATTCTCCATCTATTCTTTAGTGAATCAAAGGCATTTTCTGTCACAACTTTACTTTTATTCATGCTAGAATCATATTTTATTTTGTTCACATTTATAGGGTTTTTAATTTTCCAATTTTTTTGCAAATATGTTCAAATTGGGTAAGCTGAATCACCAATGATGTAAGGTGTAGATCTCACACCGTTTAACAAAATAACAAGCTCTTGTAAAAAATTTCGATCTTTTAATTGCTTGTATAAATTAGACACCTTGAATTGACTACCATCATGAACTCCCCTTAATTGTCTAGCACACACATTCCAAAACGCTTGTCTACACCACAAACCTTGCAAAACAATAGTGAGGAATTTTTTTTTTGTTCAAGAAATCACTTTGAACAAGTGTGACTTCTTACTTGGAAGATCTCTACCAAAGGAATGTGGGTTTTGTCAAATAATCCACATATGTTTGGCAAACTTGTCAATTCTTGGAATTCTTGATTCATCAACCTGAATTGGTTCCTTCTTGGATTACTAATGTATTTGCTAAAAAATTTGTTTATATTAGTGAGAACATCACATACTATGTCCACATATTTCCAGATAATTGATGCACCCACATTAAAACAATCAGCCATATGAGTGGCATTATGTCCATTTCCAAATTTGTAAAAAATAATTGCAATCATTTTTTTAATCTCTAAATGTGGTCTCACAAGATTAAGGCATCGGGATTGCAAATATGGAATTAATTCTAACATCAATGTTTGAAAAACATCAAAAGTCATCCTATAGTACATGATGTATTTTCTATCTCTCATTTTTGGGGTAGTATGTCATACATTAGCTTCCATTGTGTGGATTGTTTAAGTTCTTTCCACCACAATCAAAGAGGATGTCTTTTTATGGTGGCTAAAACACCCCACAATAGTGGCAACAATTTTACCTCTAAGTTGGGCTCATTGTCAAAAGCAAATGTGCCCACTCTTGATTTAATGACAATGCAATTTGTGAGTGTAATAAATAAGAGCATCCATATCAAGAAAATCTTGCGTACGGAAGTGGGATCCATTACTAAGAAAATGAAATAAATACCAAAAATATTACGAAACTACAAAAATATCTTGTTACAATTTTGATGACAATTACATATTTCTAAAATATTTTCTTACGAATATTTAATTTGATTTAAAAAAAATCAATTTGACTTCACCTTAGAAAAAACCTACACACCCGTATCATCAAAATTCATTATGAAATTGAGAAAGGTACTTGTCCATGTGGAGCTCTTTATTTTTGTGGAACTCTCTGTCATTGTTTCTATAATTGTCTATAAGAAATGTGAATAGTGGGACTTCCTATAACCCTAAAAGGCCTAGATCAAATTATTGGGATGGAGTTATCTTTATGTATTTTTTTGTTTGGCAACTAATGGGCCAACCATCTATAAGCTTGCTTGTGCCCAATATTAGGTTATTAGTTAGCTTTTGTATTATTTTAATGGTGGGGCTTGTCACCCACTGAGCTTGTTAATGATACCTTTTAACAATTATTAATTAATTAGATTAACATGGTACCATTCATTGGGGTTTTGTCAAACACTATCATTGCAAATACCACGTAAAAGCAAAATCTTGAACTTGTAAACCTTTTAGGATATAAATATAATGACATCTTAATGAAGTTTTCTAAGGAACACATATTTAAAATTCCAAAAACATTACATTCTACATTTTTGACTTAAACAACTTCACAACAACAAATTACAAGGAAAAAATGCATAAAACCACTCCTACCAACAATAATTCACATTGTATGTTCTTCATTAATGAAAATCCATTCTCCCAATCGAATTACAATTTTTAGTTTTTATGAATCTATTTTGTTTCCTGCCACTCGCACACCTCCCCTACTTTTTTCCAAGTCTCCTTCAAGTAATTTAAAAAAAGAACCCCCTTTACTACTATTGATCGTCCTTAAGTAACCAAAAACGATTATAATTAATTTGTGAGCTATTCTCATCATTGGGTGTCAATTTTTTGGAAAAACTCATAATGTTTTCAAATGAATTCCAATTTGAACGTTTGAAAGGTGTATCTTATAGGCCTTGGAAAGATCTTTCCAATTCCATATTAATTACTTTAATCGGAGTTGATTTGACATTTGAAATTGCCAAAAATGTGAAGCCCAATAATCAACTTTAGTTCTTTGGTAGGCAATTTTAGTAGATAACTTGGGAAGCCATTTTGTTACTTTGGTAGGCATTTTTTTCCAATTCTTTACATTTATTGTAAAGTAATAATCAAAATTATCCTTTTAACATTTGTTGTTTCCTTTTATTATTAATAATTTGTTCACTTAACATGGCTGTAGGCTAAACACATGCTAACATAATAACCATGTGCGTAAGCTATATATTGATATCATTGATGATGAAACAAAAAAGTTTGATGTTTAAATCAACGATTTAAATTTTTGAATGTAAAAAATTGGAACACATGGAAATAACTTTTCCAACAAATGGAATTTTTAAAACCTAACAAGGAAATTGGAATGAATCAGTGTTTTAATTTGCATCAAGGTTTATAGTAATTGTGGGGAAACAAACTAAATCCAATCCATGTGAAGATATGTAAATTTTTTATCAAAATAACATATTTTTGTGTGGAAAATATGGGTGTCATAATTTAACAAAAGTAACATCAAGGTGTAAACAAATCAAGATGATATTTTTTTGTTGTGTTGCTTCAAGGTCACAAAAATCAAATTTGAACAATGCTGATTGGTTCATTGGAATACATGAACCAACTTGGCATAACCCAATAAAACAAGGCATGAAGATGGATCAAATATAGGGGAAATGAAACAAAATATTGGTTTTTATTCAATCCACTTTCGATATCAATGTTTTCAAACTATGCACATAGTCATTTTATGATGAACCAATATAATGAGATTGCCCATTTTTATGTCCTTTCCTAAATCCTATGCCATATGGTTATTGGCATATTATCAAGACCCTATAAAATTATGTTTATGAAACACAACGCATATTTGGAAAATGTACAAAGGTAATAAAACAAGGGATAATTTAAAGGATGTCAAGTTAACACAAACTAGATGTTAAAAAAATTCCCATCTCAATAATCAACCATTTGTAACAGGTAAGTTGTGGCGATGGGGAGTGTGTCTTGAAAGTGTGAAAGTTGGGAAGTAGCTATGCGTACTGCCATTGCCCAACTTAAGATTGAGGATACTTGCATCTTTTGCAACATAATTGAAATTTTTTGACAAAGATATTGGGTTTGATAGCAAGTTGTTCATTGTTGTAGTGGACATGTTCAATACATGCATCTAACAATTCTTTAGGTAAAGACTTGTAGTTTTGCACAAAACTTCCTTTCTTCATTTCAAAGTAGTTGATAATTGCATGATTATTTTCTTCAAATATTTTCATGGAGATGAATGCTTTCTCATTTCCATTGCATTCCATTGTGGATGGAAAAATGGAGTGAGACTAGAACAAACACACCGAACACCTTGTTTTTGTTTATAACACATTGAGGGAGTGCATAAAAAACAAACTTTCCCCTTTTATACCTTTTTCTTTTTGATTTTTGGTTTTCTATATGCCCTTTTCACTTTGTTTATATTTTATATGTCTTGGTCCTTCTACCTTTTTAGACCATGAAAAAAACCAAACTAGAGAGGATCTAAGAAACACAAATCAACCAAGAAATATAATACTAGAAAGCAATCCAACCTAGACTAGGTATAACAACATTTTGATTCACATGCTCTCTATTATTCTTCCCCTCTTTTTCATTTCACTCCCTTTCACTTTTTTTTCGTGAAGTATCCTAAAAGTTGATTAGGGTTCCAATATTGTGCTACCATTGTTAATACTTGAAAACGTAGCTCAAACCCTTAATACAATTTTTCATAACAATATTATCAAGATATAAGTCATGACCATAACCTACAAGTATCACATATTTAATATATTTTGAAAATTAAAATACAATCACTAAATGAACATACATAAATTCATAAATACATCAAAATATTCATATATTTTAATTTATGATGGCTATGGCTTGATAATGGTGTATAACACACAATTGTTTTTACCTTCTTATAATACAACAATGTGTAACAAATCTAAATATAAAACAATTACATTAAACATAATAAATTGAAAAAAATCATATAATATGTGTTATAAAAATGATTCTTATTTTATTTCTATGTTCCCCAAAACATTAGAAACCTTGATTCAAGAAATCTCCAATTGATTGCTAGCTCATTGTTTTAGGAGATTTTAATATTAATATCTTACATCTTAGATGACAAGAATCAAAATAACAATTAAAACAACAATTAATAAACAAAAATCTCTATTAAAATACATCACAACCAAAATTGGGTCACAATTAAACCACATATGAACAAATGCACCCAAGAACAAACGAATGCAAATCAAGAGTAATTTGAAACATATTGGTTAGATTTTCACAAATCAATTTATTTGACATTCAAACTAACAAATGCACTTCCGATCTATAACAATATAATTGGTATCATCTCCATTCATCTAATGCCATCTACAACAATATAATTGATATCATTTCCATTGATCTAATGCCATTGTCAATATACCCGATATCATCTCCATTCATCTAATGCCATCATCAATATACCCAATATCATCTCCATTCATCTAATGCCATTGTCAATATACCCGATATCATCTCCATTCATCTAATGCCATTGTCAATATACCCGATATCATCTCCATTCATCTAATGTCATCTTCAAAATAAAAAATACTTTGTAAAATATAAAAGACAAAGTCTCTTGTGGCAAAGCCGCTTGTTAAATCAGGTGGGTTATTTCTAAACACAAATTGATTCCTTTATATCCTTACCCGGATCTGCTGGGATTTGACGCAGCTCAATATACCCTTCACTTACCCTTCCTTAGGTGTTAATATACCCTTCCCTTACCCTTCCCCCGCGACCTCGCCTTCTCCCGTAATTGGAACGAATGTTTAAAACTTCCGTCCGTCCGTCCGTCCATTCGTTCGTTCGTTCGTTCGTTCGTTCCTCTCTCTCTCGCGCGCGCGCGGCGATGGCGATGAGCGCCAACGTCCTGCAAGTCTTTGGGCTTCTCTTCTGCGTGTATGAACGCTTGAATGTGCGATAAGTTTTTCGAGCTGAAAGAGCTCGGTAGTTTGTCGGTTTGTTGGTTCTTTGGGCGCTCTTTTTTTTTTTCTGTCAGTGGGAATGCAGCTACAATATAGACCCAATCGGGCGCGTGCGCAGGTGCATTTGCTGCTGTAGAGGGTTCACACAATACTTAGTTTGGCTTTACAGTTCCAGAGCTGAGGGGAGTTGCACATTAGTCTTTTCTTGCTTGCTTGCTTGCGAGGGAATCGGAATTTGAGGAATCGATGAGCTTGCGGGCGAGTTGACGATTAGGGTTTATGTACCTATCGACGAGGTTGCAAGAAGTGTTTGGCTGTGAGGGGTTTAAGCGTAGAAGATGGTGGGTGCGCCCTGGGTGAAGGAGTGGGTTTGTTGCTGCCGCCAGAGACTTTTTTCTTTGTTTGTGCTGGTGGGCGTTATTTTGCAATTGGGTTCATGTCCGACTACTGCCTCGGGTTTGACAACCGTTGTTGGGAGAAGTGGAGTTCAACTGGGGCCTCATATCAGCAGCTTGAATCTGCTTCTTCCTCCGCTTACCTCTCGCCCTGTTCGTTACCACCTCCGTGGCTACAATGGTTGCTTCACCTGGTCTGAAACCTCTTTATTCTTTCCTAAAACCCTAAACCCTAGACTCTTAGTCTAGAGTATGGTGTGCCTGAAGTAGCTGAGCTTTTGCAATGTTCGATTCATCTCATTTGCCCCATTTTCTCAGACACATTTTGCATTTCTCAGACATCAAATGATACGGATGCTGATGAAGTTGGGAGTTTCTGTTTTTGATGATCATCAGGTCATGGGACCATCATGACATTCTGAATGTGGAGGCAGAATTCAACAGCACAGACACAGAGTGCTCCACAGGTGCAGTCCTCACGTCTATAGCTCCCTATGCAGGACGAAGGACAACATCAGTTCATGCCACTGACACCGTAACAGGTCAAATCTTACGGTGTGAGGTTTTTGTTGACAAAATCTCACGCATTCAGATATTTCATCACTCCCTAAAGCTGGATCTTGATGGACTGGCAACGCTCCGTATCCTTGCATTTGATGCTGAAGGTTTGCATCATTAGCCTTGTTTGGACTTCAGCTAGTGAATGTTGACCTTCATGTTTTATCATGCATATCTAAAAGTCAAACCATCATTGTTTCTGAGAGTACAAACAAATGCAACAGAGAATTGTCTGTGGTACAGGGTTGAGCTTGCTATTTTATCTTCAACTGACGAGGAAAATTTATGGTGCTTGTAAATGGACAGAGGTCATATTCAGAAACTGCTACTCTGCTGAAACCTTGTTCGCTAGTGCTTTTGTGACAAGAAACACATGTTGCTTGCAAAGTGGAATCCATAAGTTGAAACTGTGTGTAGGAAAACCGAACCCTTGGTTGCCAAAACATCAAGTCTTTCTTGGGTCCAGCATTACATATTGTGGGTATTGATGCCATGAAATGTTGGTGCAGACAATG
>Ga0209208_10007730_pt1 | contig 14501 bp, 10 predicted proteins | sample S1TSphfallax_3_FD_187694 | JGI IMG/M metagenome (GOLD analysis project Ga0209208, IMG submission 187694) | Host-associated microbial communities from peat moss isolated from Minnesota, USA - S1T2_Fd - Sphagnum fallax MG (SPAdes) (version 2) | ecosystem: Host-associated > Plants > Peat moss >...
AAAAAACCATTTGTCTTTGTTTCTTACTATAGCTGAACATTTTTCCCTTTATTTATTCTTTGTTATAATCTGTAGTTTATAGTCTATGTTTGGTTTATTGTAACATTTGTTTGTGCTTTTGTTTATTGAAGCCTTCTTGTTCACATAAGATTCATTACATCCTTAATGTCACTAGTGTGGCATGTGCCATTGCTGAAATGTGAACTTTTTTTAAAAAATTGTTTTGATTTTGCTAGATTTTTTTTGAATTTAAACAGACGAAGATTACTCAAAATTCAATAGTTTTTACACCTTTTGTCTAGAAATTACAAAATGATCTCCATAACACCTTACTCATTGAGGTATTTTCAACAATATCAAGAACATGCCCCAATTTCTCTAAAAGTTTTTAGTTTTTATTTTATTAAAATTTTAATAGAAATGTATTTATGATTCAATTACTTTTACATTGTAGATTTAAACATTACAAAACCACCTTGATACACCCATAATCATTGAGAGCTTCCCAATGGTGCAAAGAGCACAACAAGAGGCACCATAAGATGTGAGATTTCAACATGACAAACAAAGGAACAAAACAAACAAACAAACAACTTCTTTAATAAATAGATATTGTTCGTTATATCATATGGCAACGATTTACACACCTCAAAATCATGAGTTATGTACCACAACATTCAAAATTCCAAACATGAAACATAATAATATTAACAAAATCCTCATTATTACATTCTCAAGTTTGTTCAATTTTAGCAATGAGAAGTGTCTTCACCCTATACATCATGACAACACTACGCTTTTTTAGATAAGATAGAGAACCAACAATCAACAATTCAACTTGTGTTTTGCATCTTCGTACATGTCTACTCAAGTATAGCATTCATTGCAATAGAGTATGAAAATATGAAATTGTAGTAGCAATTGTCGATTAAAAAATAAAATTCAAGCAACATTATTGTTGTTATTGTGACCCATTTCACTCAATTTCAACAATGTAAAGCTTCAAAGTGATTCAAGCTCAAAAACAAATAAAAGAATAAGACCAAGTTGTTTTCTACTTGTACCTAGCCTATTACATACACCATGCATGCTCTAAATACCTATTAAGTTTTTTCCTTTGGTTATGTTTTTTTTTCCTTACCTATTAAGTTTTTCATTACCACATTTTATCCTTGGACTTCATAGTTAGTATTAATCTTCAAATTTACCCCCCACTATATCTCCCTCCTTATTCCCCTTTTCCTTGATTTGATCCACACCATTACCATAGTACTTTCTTTTCAATGATTTAAAAAATAAATAAATTTGGCAATAAAAGTAAAATTTTCATGAAATTCCTATAGGTTAGGTGGGGGAAAAAGAATGCCTTTGCATTGCTTAGGCACACCGCACCACGAAGCTTTTAGGGCAAGCAATCAATAGTAATGTTGAACAAATTTCTAAAACTTTCACCATTGTGAGCGGATGATTTTTGAGAAAAATTGACATTCGTTGAAAATAATTTAATTTATTACTTACTAGAATGATAAAGGGATTAAAATCAACATTTGTTGAAAATAATTTAATTATTGCTAGAATGATAAAGGTATTATGATAGTTCATATTCTATGCCCCAATACAATTCTATTTGCAAGTTTCACTCACCTACCTTTATTATTTTGTTAACACATCATCCCCAATTCTTGAATCCACTTATTATTAACAAAGTCATATATGTGAAACTTTTAATCCATTATTTGTAAGTGGTTTGAAAATTTGCAACATAATATGTCAACACAATAAGTTGTTTTTTAACATCGTTAATCCTAAATTAACCCAACAAGTAAAAATTCTCTATTTTACATTTTGCAAAAAAACATTTTGCTAAAATATGGCAAAATGGTGTGTGATGGAAGCTAATGAATGGCATTGAAAGAAATAGACAACAAATCTAATGACCCAAAACATGAAGTATAATTAACATAAATTCTTTTTTTTTTCTTAATATTTGAAAGCACCTTTTCTTAGTGAAATGAAATATATATAACTCATAACAAATCAACTAGGTACTCTGTTTTTGGTAATTACCCATACCCTAGTGGTGTTATTATTTAAATAGAAATAACAAAAAAAACTCATCATAACAAAAATAATAATAATTCAAGAACACAATTTGATGCCCTAAGAGACAACCAAGGATACTAATTTTCCAAAATAAGAGAGTGGATAAAAATTCTTAAAAAAAATTTCCCCAAAAAATCAAAAGAATGGAGGCAAAATTCTACCCACAAAAAAAAGGAGAAAAAAAAGGATTGGATGTAAAAAAGGGGTTGGATGTAAAAATAGGGGTTGGATGTAAAAAAGCAAGAGTGGATGATGTGAGTGGATGAAAAAAAGGCACCTGCACTCCCATGTATAAAGAGATTTTGAATCTTGAAATTTTTTTAGGTCTTATGAAGGAAATTGATTGACTGACTGCACTCAAGTGAGCATCTCCCTCTCTCCATCTTTCTTTCTCTCTCTCTCTCTCTCTCTGTGTGCTCCCCCCCCAGTCCTGCACCTCATGTGCTCTCCATTCTTCTTTTCTCTGCTCTTTTGGTAGTTGTAGCAATTGGTCTCTCAAGTTCTTTTTGTTGGGTTTCTCAACTAAACTAGTGTTACTTTTGCAAACTTTTTGTAGGAGGACTTTGGTTCTAGATCTGAAGCCTCATTCTTCCAATTCCTACTACACTCAGAGAGTTGGGGGAACTCACAGTTTTCAGATCATAGATCTTGCAGACAGATCTTGCAGGTCCAATACTACTACTACTACAACAGCTACTACTACTACTACTACTACTACTATCAGTTAGTTACAGGAGCTGCAAGCTGCAGCACTTTCTTTTTGTTGTTGTCCTTCTTGATCAGGTTCTAGTTTATAGTAGTAGTACCATATAGCTCCAGGCTCCTTAAATCTGTTGTTAAATCCTCATGAAGAAGATTTTGTGCAGTCAATTGCAACTAAAGATAGATGGCAGCTGCTGAGGTCTAGATCAGGGCTTGAGCAACCCCAAACAAAAAAAAAAAACAAAAAAAAAGTTGGCAAAGTCTTTACTAGAATCCAAAAACAAACAATAAAGTCTCTTTCTTCAAGATGGGTGCAGCTCAAGTACTGGAGTATAACATCAGGGATGGCAAGAGATGTAGCAGAAGAAGAAGAAGAGCTCATGATCTTGCAAGTCATGGGGTCAAACTTACTGTGCTGCTGTTGTTGTTGTTGTTGTCACTAGTGTTTTGTTTGATGCTACAAGTTGTAAGAGCACAAGACTTCAATGGAGAATTGGATCCTTTGCAAGTGGGAGCATTGAGGGCGCTGGGGATGTCCAGGATAGGATTGAATGCGTGCAGTGTGGAGCCAGCATCAGTCTTGACATGCAATGACAACCCAGTGGTACAGCACTTGGTGACACTCTCAGTGCAGAACTGTCCTCCAACTGCAACACTCTCTGACATCGATTTCACCTACCTGTCAACAACAAGTCTGAGCCAGTTGAGCTTCATTAATTGCAATGTAGCAGCGCCCACAGAGCCACCCATGGTTCTCATGACTTCATTGCTGGAGTTTTTGCTCCTCAACAGCCTCAACCCAATCCCTGGATGGTGGCTAGGACGCTTGCATGGGTTGCGGAATCTCACGGTGGTCAATGTCACAGTTGTGGTTGTGGAAGGCTTGGAAGTTGTTCTCTCCAATATGAATGACCTGCAGTTTCTCACATTGCAAAATGCGAATCTCTTTGCACCCCTTCCTGTGAAATCATGGCCAGCAAATCTCAACAGCATTGCACTCTCTGGTAGTGACATCCTGGGTACCATCCCTGCTTCCTTGTCCGAGCTCACACATCTTGAAAACCTGGACCTGAGCAACAACCAGCTGAATGGACACATCCCTAGCTCTCTTGGAGAGTTGCAGACCTTGCAGATTCTCTCCCTGGCAGCTAACAGATTGACAGGGCCCATACCTGCTTCATTTGGGAATTTGTCTGCTCTTCAGAAACTGGACCTTAGCTTCAATTCTCTGAATGGGACTCTTCCACCAGCGTTGGGCCAGCTCCGGGGTCTTACAGATCTAGATCTCCGGGGGAATAAACTCTTGGGTGGTGCTATCCCCTTCCCCACCAATGTCCTGAAGAACATGAAGACATTTCTGGTCAGTGGAACTAACCTCTGCTATGACCCAATCCTCACCTCTGCAGAGTTGGCCCGTGGTTTCAGCATCCCACTCTGTGGTTGATAGATGGATGATCAATGAGTTCTTTGCAGCACACATGAGATCAAGATCTGCTTTGCACCAGCACCTAATGATCCAGTCTATCCTGATGTCCTGGCTGCTATTCTCCAGCTTGTTGTAGCTGCATGCATTGTCTAGTACTGTTGCTGCTGCCAGGTGATGGGCTGGATGGGAAGGCAGAAGAAAGAGAGCACTAACACTCTGTGCTTAGAGCATTGTTGTCTAGTGCAGCACTGGTAGTTCAGCATTCTACTAGACACACACACCTGCAGCTTTGTCTAGCAGCAGAAAGATCCTGTTGTAGTCTAATCCTGATTGCTTTGAAGTAGTTCAAATGATTGTTGAAAGCAGTCGGGAGAAAACCACAGCATTTGTAGAATAATGTGGAATTGGTTGCAGCCAGCCAGCATGTGTGCAGCCTGAAAAATAACACTAGTAGTTGCTGTCTAATGACATCCATCACCAATGCTTGTTGCAGAGAAAACCACAACCTCCATGGAATCTAGACCTCAATACATTAGAGCATATCATTGCAGACCCATCAAGCTGCAAGCACACTTCACCATATAGGTTCTTACTGGCAAGCAAGAGCAGAAATCTTACAAATCTTCTATCGGTTTTCTGGTGAATCCATATGGTTTACATGAATGTAGGTTACTTCAAGTGTGTAGCAGTCAGTGCTCTCGCTCACTTGTTTCTCTTTTTGTCAATCTGTAGATGCAAGAGAAATCCAAGTGTGCTTTCACAAGCTACTTATAGTCATTGTTTGTTCCTGGTTGAAGGGCAGTCTCCTCTGTAGCTGATTGCATTTGTATTATTAAGTCCAAGTCGCAATTGGAAAAGCTTCTGCATTTAGTGTACAGTTTGTGTTTTTGCTCAAACTTTGAACACCTTTTTAGTTTCTCAGAAAACAAGGATCTGCAGCTTGCCCAAGATAGTTCATATGCAGCTAGCCATACCTAGCTGTGATGATATTCTTGCCTTTCTTATGGTCATCTGCTCAATCTCTAGGCTTCTTGCAGTCAAGAGATTACAACCAAATTGTCAGGTTATTGATGTCAATTCAGTGGAAACTAATTCATGCACAAAAGTTTGCTCACTGTGGATCTACCATGAACCCTGTTCTTCACAGTAGACCCTGCAGAACCATCAGCCAACTGGGTATCCTTTTTCTCATGATGTCAAGGGCACACTCCATCCATGTGGTGCAATTGTGTTCTTCAAGTTTTGCAATCATGCAAGATACAGATCCATATGCTTGGCTTCAATATGTCTCTGTTACATGGACTTCAGGGTTGGGATTAAGCATGGCAACTGGAAAGGCAAGCAGCTAATTGCCAGCATCTCTGTTTTTTTCACAGCCCTCATTTGAGTCACAACAGACAAGTTTCAATCAATGATGCATTGTTTAAGTAGCAAGTGTGGTATGATTGTTGTTTTGTTGGTCTGAAAGACACAAGTGCACTTCTTTCCTATTCAAGGGAACCTAGAGCAGCTCCAGTTCAGCAAAATAGTTCAAGACAGATTCCAGCAGCAATACAACTTTCAGCCCAGTTCTTCACAAAATTTCCAGCTCAAGTCCAATTTAGGTTTCCATAAAGAATTGATGGGAGGATTTTTTATTAACACTTTGCTCTACAAATGCATCTGGCCAGTGTCTCAATTCTAGAGGACACCAAATTTAATCAACACAGCATATCAACCCACCCACAAACAATCTTACCATTTGTCTCAAGTAAGAGTCAAGACCAGGAACTGAGTATGTGATCAAAAACAAACTCTCAATCCAGGAATGAAAGAAATCAATCCATCTCGTTCACTCGATTGACAGAAATCTCCCATCTTGATGATCTGAACTGACAGAGAGTAACCACATTGAAGCAGAACCTTGCAATGAACTCTCACTACTCAAACATGAGCTGCAAGTATTGACACCCTTTTCTCATCCCCCCAAAACCATATTCTCAGCAGCCTTGCAAAACCAACGAGCATCACTCAGATCATTCTAAAGACCATACACCCTGAAGCTTATTCTAAAAACTATACACCTCCTGAAGCCATTCTGCAGAACATACTGCTGACTCAATGCATCTCAAAATCATACATATGAGCATTGATCCAGCAGCACAAGGGCAACAGAAATTCCGAATCCTTGCATCCATAATGGGCTGCTAAGACATCTACAATCTCTCTCCATCTGCTCAATCAAAGTGTGAAAGCTCTGCTCGGCCTTCAACCAAACTAAACGACAACACCATCTGGAGTGAGTCCAATAACTATAAACAAAGACAAAAACTCATCTGCACTATGACAAGAGGAACCAGGGAGGTGAATTGATGGAGAAAGATCTTAAAAGAAAAATCCCCTCAAGAAACCAAAAACATGGATAAGAAGATGGAATAAGGGTTAGCAAACAAATGTTATCACATGCTAACAAAAAGTCATCACATCTGGAGAGCTGTGTCTTGACAAGAGCATCATCTTCTTCATATGACCATCAATGCACATCACACCTGTAGAGCTTGTCTAGGCAACAGCATCTTCTTCATATGGAAATCAATGCACATCACATCTGGAGAGCTTTGTCTTGACAAGAGCATCACCTTCTTCATATGACAATCAATGCTCATCCTCTCCTTGATTACACAACTACTGAACTTCTGTAAAACAAAATGCAGCGACAAAAAAAATTGCAGGTAGAAAAGGAGGCATGGAAACTTCATCCGCTAGCACTTCACTCCACACAGCAACTACTCAGGATCAGCAACATGCTATCGTCATATATGCATTGCATGCATGCTCTCTTAAAATAAGAGACCATGCTGCTCGCTTTCGGATGACAATAAATCAACATCATATCCTCGAGTTGGCCCAAAACGAAAATGCTAGAGCCCAAAACCTCTACTCTCTACCACCAAAAGAAACTGAACAAGATATACTCATCAGAAGAGAAACTTTCTGAAACTGTAAATGAGAAGGCGGCCAAGGAAGCTGTTGAGATCTCCAAACCCTAAAACACGCATTCAGGGGCTTCATCTGCGACTCTTGTTGTTGGGTAGGCCAGGAACGAACCCGAACTGACGAACAACATTATCACTACAAGATTCTACAACCCAGAAAAAACTGAGCAAGAGATACTAACCATTACCGTCTCAAGCTGCAAAGGAGAAGGAGGTTTAAGAAGCTGTCGAGAGCTCCAAACCCTAAAACACGCAATTCTAGGGTTTCGGCTGCGACTCTTGCTCTTGGGTAGGTCAGGAACGGATCTCAACTGACGACGAAGAAGGTTCCTCAGGCTCTTCTTTCTTCGGCGATCACTGGAGATACCTAAATGGTGGAGTAGCAGATAGGAACCGCAGCAGCATCAGCAGCAAAGCTTCTCGATTGCTTAAGCAAATTTGTCCCTTTACACCGCTGGTTATCTTCCTGTGAAGGGTTTTCGGGATGTTGCAGTTTGACAGGCGATGATGAATACCAGAATTATGTGCTGGTGAAAAGATTGCTGCTGTTGTTTTGTCGTACCTTTTGGGGTTTCCAACTTACTCAGTTTGATGATATGGAAAGCGCCGGCAGCCGGCCCAAAGATGATGTCTCTCTTCCCAAAGGTAGGAAACCCATTGCAACGCCCGTCTTCTGCTGCTATAGGAATTGTTGTAGTTTCTCAAAATTCCTAGTAAATACCATATTTCAGTCATGTGGTGATGTTGGGGTTTTGATTGAGGGAAGAATGTTGGGGGCCATGCCATGCAGCAACGATGACCAAGATTATTAAGGAGATGTTACCGCCAGATGTTCGGGTGGCAAAGGATGCACAGGACTTACTGGTTGAATGCTGTGTTGGTATCTTATTAACTCGTCAACCAGATAGTCTTAAGCTTCTGTTACCCAATTGTGGCATGTTTCTCATTCAGCTCTAACTTGCAAGGCGTTTTGTGTTTTCCCATTTCTTGATGATTTCCTATTAGGGTGCAGCATATACCCTTATGTAGAAAGTTTTGTCCAGTGATTCTGTTGCAGATCACTGTGCCATCATTGCACTAGTGTCCAGGCAGAGGGTAGTTATTAGGTTTAGGGTTTAGGCTTCCTGGTTTTCTTTTCTTTTCTTTGGTTGCCCCACATGTCTGATGATATGTACAAAATTGATTCTGATTGTGTTGCAGAGTTCATAAACTTGATATCATCAGAATCGAATGAGATTTGTAGCAAAGAGGAGAAGCGCACTATTGCTCCTGAGCATGTGTTAAGAGCCCTTGAGGTTTTTTTTTCTTAAATCTCCCTTTCTTTTGCAATTTATGTATGCTTTTTGTTTTGCAGTCTTGTCCAGAAAATTACTTCTTGTTGTTATATACATTCCCATGAGGTCTTGTAGAAGTTGACTTCCAATTCCACGAGGAAATTGAATTATGCACTCCATGTGCCCATAATCTGGAATCAAACCCAATTCATGTTTCAACCCGCTAGAAATTGGACATGTAAATTTCTGTGGCCATCCTCCCCTTTGATTATCTTCTCAAGTGGTCAATTTGGTGCAGATTTTGGGATTTGGTGAATATCTAGCAGAAGTCCAAGCTGCATATGAGCAACACAAAAACGAAACAATGGTGAGGCTTCTTTCTTTCCTTTAGAAGATGTTGGATCAAAGGATACCCAGAGGAATATCTGAGATGCTTGGAAGTCATGCACTTTACAGTGAGGCACCCATTACCCATTTTGTTTCCTAGGATATCCATAAGTGTTGAATAGATTTCATTATTGTATCATCAGATGATGGATCTTCTACATCTCTGCATGTTGGTTGTGTCATACTGGTTGTTGTCATATTGAGTGTCCTAACTGAAGTCATTTCCTTTGATGTGAATAGGAGTCACCAAAAGTTGGTGGAAGATGGGCAAAAGAGGGAGGTGGTGGGATGACAGAGGAAGAGGCAATAGCAGCACAACAACGAATGTTTGCTGAAGCTCGTGCCCGTATGAACAGTGGGACTACTGTTGCCTCCACACAAGCAAATGATTCTGAATGAGATGGGCTTTTATTTTTATTTTTATTTTTTGTTATTACTTTTTCTCTTCATTTTATTGCAAGACTGACCGCCTTATTTTACCATGGCATTATGTCCTTGTGCTTTCTTCCTGAGTTTTCAAGATAAGGTTTCCACCAGCCATTTCTTTGAACCTCATTGTACAGAGATACAAAAAGCTGGAATATCCCATTTTGGGAGCTGGACAAAAAGTGTGTTTTATTGGTTTGACCCCGGTTGCTGTGGTGGTTTTATAGTGTGTGTACATATATATAGAGACATACAGTTTCTGATGTTTTTGGTGGATGCTGGTGGCATCCATGTTGATCCTCTCTTATCTGTGGCACAAATTGCTTTAGGGAGATTTTGTAGTTTTCTTAGGACAGTCTTGTTCTGGCTTTCTTAATCATGAGTGATTGAGTTTTCTCAAATCTCATGAGATTCTTACTACAGTTCTTACTATTTTCTTATATGGGTACCTATATACTCTTGAGTGCTTGCCAACATCATGACAGTCTTCCCGCTGCCTCCAGGAATGCAACAGACACCCAGGATGCAGATTCTGTAGAATGGTTTGCTCAGGTTTTGGGCTGATCCATTATGTACACATGTACTAGCACCCACTATCAGGACTGACAAAGTCAATGGGTAGTCATGGCAGCTCATCACTGCGACACATTTGCAATGAAGCTGATGATGGTCTGACACTTTGTGAGCAACTCTAATAAGGTTTTCATAGTCTTTCCCTGTTTGTCCTTTCCTTTAATTTTTCTTTTCCCTTTCTGTCTTTCTTTGTTTCTTTGTCTTGTCATTGTTGTTGTGGTCTGTTGCTAGCCAGTAGTATGGCTGAGAGTCTTCCCATTGCTTCCGGAATTGCAGCAGAAACTCAGTTCATAAGTTGGTGCATGTCACCAGCCTTTACCCACTGTAGGGAGCTGATGAAGTCAGTGGGGAAGTTGTGGTAGTTAAGTCACTATCATAAATAGTACTATTGATGGTTCCGGAACAGGTGTGAGACTGGCACTTTTGTTCATACCAGTGTGTGTTTTTTGTTTTTCGTTTGTTTTCTGTCTTCCCTTGTTTGGTTCTTTCTGTGGCTTCCTGAGGAAGAGTTAACCTTGCTGTTTCTTCTTCATCATGAGAATTGGGATTTCTCTATTCTTATGAAAGATAACTCTAATAAGGTTATGAATTGTTGTCATGGAGATTTCTCTGCAAGAAATGAAGTATTTTAGGGTTTAGGGTTCACTGGTTTCTGTTTCACTGGATTTCTTTTTATCTGGTCATCATAGGCTTTGTGGTTGCTGGTGACAGTGATGGTGAATAAATACATTGTTTGAATGATTGGTTTAACCCATGGTCGTTGATTAGCCATGTTTCTTGAATGCTAGCCAATGTTGTGACTGAGTCTTGCCATTGCTTCCAGAAATTTGACAGAAATTGAGGATGCAGATATAACAGTTCTTTCACCAAAATTTAATTCTTAATGTACTTATCTACAACCCACCATCCCGAGCTGATGAAGACATGACCCATTGTGTCACTTTGGAGGTTTTGTACAAAAATTTCACAACTTGTTTGAAGATTTTGTTAGAGATTGTTTGATCAGTAAATGTATCTGCTTTGAGTAAGAAGATGGAATTGAGTCCAAAGGTAGTAGATTTTCATCACCCTTACAATAATGCTCCAAAATTCTGGCCATGTGAAGACTCTTGGCCTTGAATCAGATATGCGAGATTCTGTCTTAAATCAAGGACACCTTACATTCATATGAGCAAATGAATGACATCCAATCTACACAATATTCAAATTAAGTTCCTTACACATGTTGACAACATGTTTTTGTATCCAACAACAACAACCATCTAGTCTCTCTTTCTTTGTCAACGAAACACGTGCCAAACAGTGCCCCTATTGACAAACATCAATGGGTAAATGGTGAGGGTTTGAGAAAGTTGGAGATCTTCATGGGTGTGTGACATTCAGAACATTGCAAAAATATTGCACCAATCAACCAAGAAATTGGAAAGAGAACAAAGCCATTAAGTTTCCAAATAATACTAACCAAAACGTTCCTTCAAATCAATCAATGGACCTTATTATCTTCTTCCCCAAATTGAATGACTTATTTGTTGAACATCATGGCAAGACATATATCTACAACGAGTCCCTTGGGACCATGCAACGTCAAAATGTGTGTCAAATGAGGTACATTTGTATTCAATGTTGTAATATCAAAACTATATTTTGGTGTAAGTTGTTTTGTGGTTTTGTGATATTTTATGCAAAAGAATATGATCATGAGATGCAAGTCTTCACTATAACAAACACTTGACTTCCATTATATGGCATTCCTTAGGAATCCAAAACTAAAAATTGAAACAAATCATTTGTGAATTATTTGGATGCATCATGCGAGACTATTAAAAACACATTATCCCAATTAAATGAAAATGGGCATGACCATCTCATTGATTTTATGAATAGACAATTAATTTTCACCAAAAAAAATTACATTGTGATGAAGCAAGAAGGTCTTGTAATCATATTCTCTTTAAAGTAAATTAACCATTATTTATTGGGTTATAAAGCCAAAATAGTGACAAGAACACCTTAATTTATTTGGGTCAACAAGCCAAACAAAATGGTCAAATTACAAGATGATTTTATTAATTTTGAGGAGTTGGATCATCCAAATAAAAAACATAATGATGTAGGTGGTGTTATAAAACCATATGAAAAATAAAAAATGTTTCCAAAGATGATGACTTCCCAAATATGGCAATATAAGAAAAATTTGAAAACTATTTAAATATCATTCAATATTTTGATGGCATGAATTTTTAAAATTAAAACCACAAAAACACCTTGAACAAAAATTACACACAAGAAATGGAATTACTTAATAATTGAATATTATTTCTACATTAAAAAGAAGGATGATGTTCTATGGCAAATCATTGAATAAGGCTAAATCATGTGACTCTTATATGAATTACATGATGGGTATTATGAAGGTCACTTTGTGGGGAACAAATCACAATTTTAAAAAAAAATTACAAGTAGGTTATGATTTGACACCCATGATAATTATAAAAGTTGTGACTTATGTCAAGTGCATACAAATAAATCTATTACAAGTACCCATTTACATCCTATTCAACTTTTGGGATCCTTTAGGAATTGGGGAATCAATTTAACAAGGCTATCTTTTTTACTAAAAAATGGCATCAATTCATAGTTATTGTTGCTAATTAATTCACAAACTTAAGATAAGTGCATTTTTTGAAATCTTTAATGAAATAGGAAGTAACATAATTCTTGTAGGAATGTGTTATCATAAGATTTTGTCATGAACATGGAAACTACAAGGACGGATGACAAAGGGATAGGTTTAAATCTAAATCCAAAAATAATTAAAACAAGAACACAAAAGGTTAAAATAAAAAACAAATCATGTGCAAGACCAAGGTACAACCAAATTTTTATCATGATAAAGTAAGAAAATGTAAACACAAAAAAAAAACAACAAGGCAATGTTATAAAATTGTAGCTTAAGTTGATGTTGAATAGATTAAAGGTAATGGGGTCCTACCTTTATTTGCACTTTTTTAGGACTTAATTCAAAGAAATTTTTACAAAGGTTGTCATGTCCTAATCAATTAAAGAAGTTTTAAAAATATCTCTTAATTACAAGTGAACCATGAATTAATTAAGATTTAACTAAAAGTGAATTAATTGAAAATGCACTAAAAGTGAACTGGGAATTAATTAAAAATGAATTATGAGTTGATTAGGATTGAACTAAGAATTAACTATGAATCATGAATGAACATTCATATAAATGAACTCCGCTCATCATGTGAAAGTGATGTTTGTAATAGATTTGAGACATTAATAAAATTTTCTTTTTAACAATGGGCCTCAATTTTCTAATGTGGTTGTGAAAAATTTAATATTGCATCTTGTAATTAAACATAGTGGAAAGGGTAAATGAAACATTTTGTTTCATATCAACAAAAGTGGATAAAATTCATGAAAACGTCTGTGATTTTTAGGATCCACCATCTCATGTGAGTTTACCATACCACATACCATAAGAACATAAGGTATTCATTTTTTGATTTAACATATGGGATGGAAGTTTTTTTTAATTCATTGAACTAGAGGTGATGACTATACACAACCATAAAAATATTTCAATTTGACAAATCTCAATCTCACAAAGTGTTACAATTCAATGCAACTTAAAGTTTAATAATCCATTGAAATTGCACAAAATGAAACAAGAGAAGGTTTTGATCAAAAAACGAAAAAAAGGAGTTCAAATAAAAAGATTCATAATGTTACATATTGGCATCAACTTGGGTCTATAAAAAACTATTATCAAAATAGTTTGAGGTCTTTACATCATCAAAAAAAAAAAAAAGTTTGTTTTACGACAAATCTAATGTTTATGTGATTTGGATATGAAAACCAAATCCTATCCAAATCACATAAACCATCATAAATTGAATATGATTTTTCATTCATAATAAATGTTGGGTTAAACTTATATAAGTTTGTGGTTTAGCCTTATATATGTAATATGTGAGGTTTAACTTGGGTATATCAACTTGAAATAATGTAAATATATTTGATCTTAATGGAAAATAGTTAAATGAAGAAGGTTAATTTTAAAAGTTTAACATATTTAAATTATGAAACAATTCACTAGCTTCTTATGTTGAATCATCATTGATGACTCATAGGAACACAATTCATAATTTAAAGTTGTATGATTCACACTTGATGAGCCAAATTATGAATTATTGGATAAAGACAAGAAAATAAGGCTTTTGAACACCTTTTAAAAATATCCATGATGGTTGAATATCATATTTTATGGATAAAAAATGGACATTTATAAATCAATTTCATCCATGATCTATGAATTAAGTTACATGAATTATTCATGCATGAAAAAAAAAAAAAAAAAAAAAACTACTCGGATGTTCTTTGATCTATCTTGTGTTCCAAGTTCAAAAAACATTACTTGGAAAAGATCTAAGTTGTATTTAAATTTTCAATTGAGAAAATCAATATTATTTACAAATAATGTTTGGAGTGAATAGGTAATTTGCTTTCAATTCAAATGAAAAAATCAACAATAGATATGTAAAAAATAGGTTCTTGCTATGAACGTCGATTTAATTTAAACTTTCAATTTGAATGGGGAAAAAAAAAACGAACAATCAA
>Ga0209208_10007731_pt1 | contig 14494 bp, 11 predicted proteins | sample S1TSphfallax_3_FD_187694 | JGI IMG/M metagenome (GOLD analysis project Ga0209208, IMG submission 187694) | Host-associated microbial communities from peat moss isolated from Minnesota, USA - S1T2_Fd - Sphagnum fallax MG (SPAdes) (version 2) | ecosystem: Host-associated > Plants > Peat moss >...
ATGGTCGAAAGAAAGGCCGGGAGTCAAAGTCAAACTGGCAGTTTGACTCCCGACCACAAAAAGTCAGGAATCAACCCGATCCCGGTGTGTGCAGATGGATTGTAACACACCGTTGGAAAGATCTTGAGGAAAGCTACAAATTTTCTTTAGACCTCATCCCAATCCGAGGTCTGAGCCGAGAATTATGAGCTCCCAAAGTCCCGGGAATCCAAACCGGGACAGTTTTGGGACTCCTCCTTGGGAGTCCCAGGAATAAAAGCCATTTGGATGCAGGTGCGGCAAAGAAATGCAGAGAATACTATATGGGGGAAGGTGGTGGCTTCCCTTAAGTCCGGGCCATGGTGAGTCAAATGAGTCCGTGTTGCCCGTGGCAGCTTGTCCCAACACTAAGAGTGTTTCCGGAAGTGAACTAACCAACTTGTGGTTAGTTTTGATGTAGGACTGAGTAACTAAATAGTTGTCCCTCTTCCTAGTCTAATCCCGGAGCTTTCAACACGTCCCTCTCACCCCCTTTAGTGCTGGAAGTTGGGAACGACACCAAATTCCAACCAATTCCACTCTTTAACATAGTTGGACCCTTTTTGGGTCTAACAAGGAACTTGGGGGGGTGTGTCACACACATTGGATGGCAATTTTTGCAACTTTCCCTATGGCATCAAGGTTGGGATTTGAAATTTTCACAATAGGATCCAAAATTTTGTTTATACTGCCTTCTTGAAGATTGAATCACACCTATTCAACAAATGCATACATGTTATTGTACCTCAAATGATGTCACTTGCAAGAAAGCCTTAAGGTGAATTTAAAATAAACATTTTTTTCTTTTTGTTATGTTAAAATTTGATGGATTAATTTCATTATTAAAATTGTGTAACAAAATTTTTAAGGGTAAAAAATTTCATAGTATGACAAAAAGATATGTGGCATATCTTTGTATTTTTAGAAAAAAATGCCATTTTTTTGTAAAAAAGGAAGATTCTTCCAACCTTGGGGTTAGGAATTTAGTTTTTTGGGAAAAAATAATTTACCTTCCTAAAATGGTTTTGATAAGTTTCAGAAATTTGTTGCCCTTTAATCCTAAAATGTTCTTGAGATATTTGATTATAATGCTAGGTTAGAAAATGGAAAAAATAAATTGTGTGACAATTGTCATCCCCTCCTAACTAAAGCATATGATTGTCGCAAATAATTAATTGTGTTTTAGACCACAAACATAATCAAACTCTTCGGAAAATGAGATAAGAATATCATATTTTCGATATTGTATATAAATCTATTCAATTATTAATTTGAAAATGAGGTTTATGATAATTGTTTAAGCTAAAAATGAAGATCTAAAATGTAATTTATTACACGATTATAACTTACCCAATCACATGGGTTCCAAGCCCCTCGATTTGGTAATGTTGTATCAATAGCTCTGCGTCTAAATATTATTTCCAAAAGCACAACACCAAAGCTATATACATCACTTTTTATTGATAAACATTGTGATGTAAAATACTTGTCAATGATACAATCCATGGACACTAATAGTTAAAATTCCAAATTAATATAACATGATATGTCAAGTTGGTCTTGAAACATTTAATAAAAAATTGGAACATGCATTACAAATTAAGATGAATAACATGTAATAATCAAATGATTAATTAATATAATCTATGTCACACATTATCATATGATTATTGGACCATGAGATATTGTTTAGAAAAAAATAGTTAAACACTCACTTTGGATCAAGATACCTTGTGGTCCCTTTGACATTAGTTGTAATATGGGTAATATTTTCTTCATATGTTAATCTTGATAGTCCAAAATTTGCAACTTTTGCATTTTTCATGTCATTAGGAAGTAGAATATTACTAGTTTTTACATCACGGTGAATAATGCTTGGATTGCACCCCAAATGTAAATATTCCAAACCTGTAAATCCAAAATAATGTTTATAAAACATCCCTATAAAATTTATCATTGCAAATAGATTTTTAAAAATCTCATGTTAGGTTTTAATTGCTACAATATCAAAACTTGAATATGAAAGGTGTGGTGAATTGTCCTTCAACAAAAGAGAATAATTTCCAACATGGAATTGCATGAATGTACATTAATGGACACAAATTATAATGTTCTTTTAAATTATTACCTTGTGATGCATTGAGGGCAATATGCAAACATGTTGTCCAATCAAGTTGTTCATTAGTTAATGTTGATAAATCACCTATGCTTCAAGAAAAGGAAAATAAATCATATTAACTTAGAATCATGTATCTAATTTATAGTTGACCAATAGATAAAACGTGATTAAAACAAGTTGAACAATTAATAGAAAATCTTTACAAAATTACAACTTGTTGGTCAATCAAGTGTTCAAATTCAATGTTTCAATAAAAATTGATCGTACCATGTAGATGGTCATATAATGAGCCTTTATGCATGCATTCATAAATCAACATTTGTTGGTCATCTTCTAAACAATATCCAATCAATGACACCAAATTTTGATGATTTACCCTTGATAAAACATCCACCTACATCAAACACAATCATTCAACATTGCATAGATGATTGGTTCAAGTTAAAACATGAGTACAACAATTTAAAACAATTCATAATTGACATTATATCAAATAAGTTAGATGCAATTTGTTGAAGTTGGTGTGCCACATGAAATTGTTCAAACCTTTATGCATGTCAATGTAGGTATCACCTCCTCTTACATGTGGGGTTCACATGGTTGTGCACTATTCATCCATACAAATATTTTAGCCCATCAATTTTTTAATTTAAAAAAAAAACTTAAATTTCATGTATCCTTAAGTTAATTACAATTGAAACATGATTTTTTGGGCATTAACTTTATTAAAGAATTCAAATGGCCCTTGGCTTGATTTAACATCAAGTACTTTGATTGCCACTTCTTTTCCATTTTCAAGCTTGCCATAATAGACAGGTCCAAGCCCTCCTTTTTCCAATTTGAATCTTAAAGTTGTTAGTTGTAATAGTAACCTTAGCAAGTGAGTAAAGATTTGCACCTACATGATCAAATTCAAATAGACATGAAGTCATTAACCTTGTTACATGTAATTGAATGTCCATTCTACTTAGTTGCCATAAATTTTCATCGAATTGAAGTCGCATTATACATGTTTCTATATTTTGAAGAGGCTTGTATATTTCGCATAACTTGGTGTGAAAATCTACACAATGCTTTCAATCCTTGACTTCACATGGTAATCTAGGTTTAAAAGTAATAAACCATCACAAATAAATTTCCAACTTGAATTTCAATAGAGTAAATAAAGATTCAAAGATAATGTAACTAACTATCCAAATTTGAACTCAAAAAGGTTTAGGGTGGATGTCATTACTAAACATTAGGTAATTGGTGAGAGAAGCCAAATCAGGGAACATAGTTGAGGTGCAAATGCATTCAAATTATTTCAATAATCTAGTTCCTCTCATTCGTTATCAGGTGTACTTAATTTCTAAACCAATGAGAAAATGATTAAAAGTAGACAAGAGAAGGGAAAAAAATATGTGTTATAACCCCCTTCTTCTAGACCAATGAGCAAGTGACAAGTTGGACAATGCAATCTAAAAATTGATCACATTTTAGTATATCATCATTTCAACCTAAACATTATGAGGAGATTATATTGAACACAAATATGTGGGGAAAATGTATACATTAAATCACAATATGTAACAATTTGGTCTATTGTTGGATGACACAAAAGACATAAATATAGATAGTCAATTGCTTACCCCCACAAGCAGACTTCACCATTTGTAATTGTCCACCAATCAATGTCCTTTCTTTCATTTTGGTAAATCCTTTGTTATGGGATTTACATTTGATACAAAGAACAAGAAAAATGATGATGACAAGTGCTAAGATGCCACCTATCACAGGACTGATTATGATTGCAATATTTATCGATTTTGTTGATGATGACCCTTACAAAAATGGATTTCCTAGAAGGTACCTTGAAATTTTAACAAACATAATTTGTCAAATGTTGAACTAACAATAATAATTACCTTTTTTTCACATTGGACACAAATTCATAAGTAGGTCCACTGGTTTTGTTTATATGTCCACAAGGTCTGAAACTATTATACATGTATGTCTCCACGTGGTTTCTAGCTAGTAGGTCCACAAGTTGTGTAAGTAGTTCAATATGGCATCTAAGCAAGTCCATAGGTTTCATAATTACATGGTTGGTGGGAACTATTTTTTATTTCTTTTGAAGAGTTGCATTATTGAATTAGATGGATTACATGAGGGTGTCCATTTATAGGTTAATAATTGCATAATGTACAATCAATAGTTAACCTAAATAGTTTATTGATACTTAGGCTATAAATTAAAAGGTCCATAGTAATTGTAATCTATAGTCTTAAGTAATGTTATAAGTAATGCCTTAAATACATTGATCACTTGTCAAGGATTAGTTAAGTAATTGTACCTAGGTAGAATTATACATAATTCAATGTAATGTGGAGGTAACACGTGTAATGTGTGGGATCTAACTTCAATTAATGTTTTAGGTTCATTACAAACTCCATGTGACTTGCAAATGCCAAGGTTGTGTGACATTTAAATATAACCCATCCCTCTAAACCCTAAACCCATCTATCTTCTTCCTTCACCCATCTCTTCGCATTTGTTTCAACATTGCTTGCATACTCCATGCTTTAAATGTTTAGCAATTAAGTATAGATTTTTAATGGTGTTTCAATATTCACTTAGAGTGTTGGCATGGGCAAAATTTAACTCTTTTAGAGCTTTGATTCAAGTCCACTAATGAACTCAATGTGGTCCATAAAATTGTCTAAAAGTTCATCCTAGAAATTGAAAGAGTTAATTGAAGGTAGTGCAAAATGGTTCAAAGTAAAAATGGGCTTGTGTGTTCACGGGCTAAATATTAGGAAGGAACTAATAGATTCCCATGCTTTTATTGTTGAATGTGAGGCCATGTTTGGCAAGAAAAAAGGCAATAATGGGTTTAGATATTACAATTGTGTTGAGCCTACTTTGGTTGCAAGAGTAGAAGAATTATATGTTGTTTATTATAAGTCAAATATTACTAATAACACAATTGGGGTGAGCTTTGCTAGGGTAGTCCTTGTTGAAAGAAAAGGAAAATTCAAGGTTAACTGGGTTCATTTTGTAGTTGAAATAAAGGGCATCGAAGCAAGAGGGCACAAGGGTAAGGTGGTTGTAGAAAGTTAGGGCAGAAAAACAAGAGTTGCTACTACTATAATTGTACAACATACATCTCCAATCAACTTGGGATCACCAATTGCAGAAGTAGAAGAGGTAATTTTTTTGACTCCTAGTGAGGAGCAAAGTCCATGCATTTCAAAAACTAACTCATTGTTTCAACTTTTCAAGCAATTTTTTTCCACCCATCAATTTCAAACTTTGCACATCTCTTTTCATTTTGTTGGCCTTGCCTACCAAGGCAAGGATATTGTGTTTAAATTCATTATATAATATACTAGCTTAATGGATTTTGCCCCCCTAGTTGGTTTGATATGACATTTTGGCTTATGTTGAAACTTGAAATTTAGTTATGGGTAAAGGATTTTAGATTTTTTAAAGAGGATTTTTAGAAGATTATATTTTTTTATGGTGAAATATTTGAATTTCCGTAAAATTTTTATATTTTAATATACACTTTTTAATGTCACACCCTTTGTTTTGATGGCCTTATTATAGAACATCTCTAGACACCCCTAAAGGTTGGACCTTCCAACATGAATTCTCCATTTGCCTTTTTTCTTTCTATCCATACTTTTGCCCTAGGAACCAGAAAATTAGAATGAACCTGATTTCATTTTTTTGTCTCAATGGGCTGGACTTGGGCTTCTTCCCCCACTTGGGCAATGTGGCTTAGTCCTTGCAAACATGTTACAAGCTTCAATATATAGAACACAAAAGTACTTTATAATTCAAAAAATGGGTGATAATAGAGGTTGTTCTTGGATGGATTGTGAGTGCAACGACCATCATCATCATATATGTAATTCTAGCTCAAAAATTTATAGTTTTCATCTTTGATTTTGAAGGCAAATTTGTTTTCAACTTGCAAATTGTGACAACTTGTAGAATGAGAGGTAAATTGCAAGCAAACATTCAATAGGTGCTTTTGACATCATAAAAAAATACACTAAGGTGGAAATTTATTGCCTTTATTTCTAATGTATTTAGCATACCTTCAATGATAAGGCCTATTCCTAGAATAGGATCATTCCTAACGTATATGATTATTTTATTTATTTATCATAAGTTTATTACTTTGGATAATAACATGCCTTTTAAAAATCAAATGATTCATATGATGTGTTATTAATGCTTTGGGCATTGACATGCACTTTGATACACATTTTTTGAACCTTGAATATTAGGATTATAACAATGTGAGGTTTTAAAAATACATATTTCTTATAACAATTTTAAAATGATTGAAATTTACATTTTTATATGTATGAAAAATGTAAATTTGTGTTTATAATGTGAAAAATATGCTCTAAACAATTTGAAATGCATCATATGTAAGCTCATTCATGGTTGGGGTTGCAAAAAAAAGAAAAAGATATCAAGTTTTTCTTTAAACTATTTTTTATGAATAACATTTATATGGACAAAAATGGGAATAATCCAAATTAAGATAATTTTTGTGGTGGTGATGATTTCTCACATTTGTACATCATTGTGCATTAAAAAAGTTATTTCAAATTCATAAGTGCAAAAAATTATCAAATAAAAATTTAAGGACCATTAAATTTATTTTCCATGATTATTTCTTGTGCATGTGACCCACATTATGGGTTGAAAATTCTAAACCTAATGAATACAAAAAATCAACCAAATGACCAAAAGTATCAATCCTTTACCTCAAAAACTCAAAAAAAGAAATTTGTTGCTTTCAAAATTTTCATATGATTTATAATATGACCAAAATCCTCTAATGGATAGGGCCAATGTAAGAATTAATTATCCATTAAAAATTTGACATCAATTGCAATCCTTAATGCATTTGTTTTCATTTCCTTACACCTTTATAATATTATATAAAAGCAAAAAAACTTTTTTGGTTAATTAAAATTTAATGCAAGCTTAGAAATCATGGATTCACCTTGAATAACCAACCTTGTGCTACCGCATCAACTTGATTGGATAATTCATTGTTTTCAAAACTCACTCAATTAAGTAGTTATGATTCCTATTATAATGTTATTATCTTAAAAATCATTAGCAATAAAGTGATTTTCACCTTAAGGTGCATAAATTTAATATTCATATGGGAAATTTTGGTGTCAACTTTATTTAAGTGAAAGGATGATTGATGATTATATTTAATCAAAATAAGGAATTGGATATTTTAAATAAGGAAACATGTATGATTTGATTTTCAAATTATATTCATAAAATGATTTTTCCAGATTGGTTTAGTTCCAAATATCCCAAAATCCCATCCATATTTTATTTATAAAAATATTTTGTGGAGCCTATGACCATTATGATTTTATCCCTTTGAATCATCAACCTTCCTTAATTTGTTACTTTCGGAATTGGCTAATAAATTAGTAAACAAATGGGATAAACCATTTTTGTAAACAAAGTGTTGACATGGGTGTGAAGTTGTGAATATGTAAGGATAAGGCCTACACATGCACCACTTCATTTGTCTATTAATTTATTAGCCAATTCCAAAATGAACAAATTAAAAGAGGTGGGTTAATTAGTCGGACATTTTCATATAAACATAATAAACATTTTCAATATTAGAACTTTATTTTTGACCTTAAAATGTGCATATATAATAAACTAAGCAATGATTACACTTCCAACATGTGTAGATTTGTTTGCACCTCAATGCTTGATGTTAAATCATTGGAATAACTTACATGGAACAATATTGAAGATTTTCAATGATGAATTTATGATTGATGAATTTATTTCACCATTTAGGAATCCATTCTACCCACTTATGCTAAAAATTGCCTTAAACAAGTTTCAAATTAGCACATTTTGAGCATTGCACTTTGTGTTTTTGATTTGATCATGAAACAAAATATAAATAAAATAGGATTTGTAGAAATGTTTTTATGGTCATTGCAATTTGTGAGTGGCCTTAATGACCATCAAAATTATTTTTTTCATTGTATCATTTGAATTCCATCATTGTTGTTAGTTGTTAACACGTTGTATACTACATAGAACTCACATTATAAGTTTCAAACTTTCATTGCTCCATAATCCCTTTCAAAAATGAAAATGTGATAATATGTGCTTAGAAACATTGTGGCCCAATTGGTTTCCCACATTCCTAGGCCTAATGTCCATATTTTACATAATGAGTTCATTACATTTTTGTTTGTTTACTATACTAGTTAAAAGATTTAAATTTAATATGTATTGAATCAAAATGGCCATTAATATATTGGTTAATAGATCTAACATAAGGAAACACTAAAGCAAAGTGGCCATAATCACCATGCATTTTGTGAACTAAATCAACTTTGGCTTCAATATCCTACATGTAACTGGATTCAATTAATTTATTGACTATATTAATACCATACCTTCTTTCATTATTTGATAATTTTTTTTCTAGGAAGGTGAATAATTGAAGTGCCGAGATGACATTAAAGATCACATATAAATGAAATTTATGATTGGTATGAAACTTATTGTGTTTTCAATGTTTAGGATTTTTGGAAATAACCCAATATTAATATATCAAATAAAATTTAATTACACATAAAATAACTTTTAAATTTTAAAACATGTTTTGTAAAAAAAAAAACTATCACATACTATACATGTGAATATTAAAATTTGAATACATGAATTGAAGCTAGAACCTTTATATGGATGTTTTAAAAAAACTTTAAGTTCATCAGCCAAATCAATACAATTTTCTAACTAGATGCAACATTTCATATACTACTCATACATGAAATAGTGCCCACAAAGTTACAAATTTCTATTTGTTATCAAGGACTCATTAACACCATTTGGGTTCTAGATTGATCTTGAATTTCACATATCATACTATGTGAATAATTAGATGGTAGTGCATTGTCTTCTTGCAAGTTGATTGTAGTTTGTAGCTCTCCAACTACCTTGGTCATTATTGGTGTATGAATAGCTTTGGGTTCCACACATTGGATGGCAATTTTTGCAACTTTCCATAAGGCATCAAGGTTGGGATTTGAAGCTTTCACAATAGGATCCAAAATTTTGTTTATATTGCCTTCTTGGAGATTGATTCGCAAACTTGGTAGGGCCAATTTGGTGTTCAAACCTACTTTTGCACTAGAAGTTTTATGTATTGTGATTATAACATGCATAATTTGATAATACACAAGTATTTTTTAAGGCTCCATTAACTTGAAAATAGGAAAAATTCAATATTTCATTCACTTGCAACCCATTTTGTAAGATTGGAAACTTTTTACAAGTAGATGTAATTTTTGTAAAATCTACTTAAATCTACATGAAGATGTTCATTTTTCAAAATTACAATATTGAAATGAAATATTATCTTCATATTAATTATTGAATATATCTACTTTCAATGCATCAAAAATCTTTTATGTTTACTTGTATTTTTTTGTGAGAAGGTACAATGGTTGTTCACTTGACCATGTTTTCACCCGAAAACCTAAGTAACCATACCAATTTTTGGTCAAGGCAAAATGTTACATGTTCATTGGAGCACATTAGTTCCAACACATAATCCTAGTGTTGAAAATGTAATATGTACATATTATCAACAAGTGGGACATGAATTCAAACACTACCTTTTTTTTATGACAAATTATAACAACTTTTGAAGGATGAGTTAATGATGCCACAATTAGATTATTCAATGCACCTATCCAAAAAACTTGATCGATCATGCATCCAAGCCTAGGTAACATGTTAATACTAGTTAATTATCAACTAATTTAACAACCACTTTGTTACACCCTTTGTACCAAGTCAAAACAATGTTCTCACTACATCTACCGACCCAATGAGTATCATGTCATACCACATTACATTCCTTTAAATCCTAACATGTAACAAACATATTATACTTAGACCAAAGGATTTGACCCCTTAATTTTCTAACACTACCACATGTTATGTACCTAGATATGTTCATCTAATACTAAAATAACCAATTATACCATTGATACAAACTCCATATATTTTTGGTATCCAAATTACTAGAAAAATTTAGTCAATCATCAACAAGGATAAAAAACTTATTCCACCATAGGTTATAGCTTTAATGATAACCAATGCACTAGCTGCTACTAAAACACATTTAACCAATTGTGGTTTGTACCAACACATATTCCAAAAAGAAATTTGTTTTGTCATCCACCAACTGGAGTACCACCATTTAATCCACCTGTCCAATCATTTGGATGGCCAATACTTAATTTTACCAATGTTCATGCTACCAATATGGTATCCACCAATTGTTACACGATTTGCATAGGAAGAAATGTACAAGTTGTCTTATAGGAAGTTGCAATACCCAAATTTTATTAAAGACATTAACCCTAATGTTCACATGATAAGAATATTCAAGAAGGATATTTTTAAGTTAATGGTGAAACTGTGGAACTTGACATCATGAACTTATTTGGCTTCATTTTTAAAGATGTTATTAAAGATAATATCTTAGAATGGAATGAAAATTTTGTACAAGATCATCCAAGTTGCATGTTTGGAGAATTAGAACCAGTTTTTTGCAAATGGTTTTGAATTGTGAAGAATGATGAAGAGGTTTTAATGTAACTAAGAAACATTCAACAACAAATTGTTAAATGTGTGGAAGTTTATTATGAACAATTATTCAAGGTAGCCAACTCCCTATGGGTTAAGGCAACGAATGTTTTTTTAACCTTTATTTTTCAAATAGGTTTGTTACCATCTTTGCATTTGGTAATTATAAGTATGAAGAAGGACATTTTAATAAACATAAAGAAGTTGTAGTAATTTGTGAGGATTGGACTAGTAAATATAAGTTATAATGTCATATTAACTACACCAAATATTAATACAATAGCCAAAAAAATTGTTAATTTGTATCAATTTCTAATAAAACAAGTCACACCATTGAAACTTGTCACAATTTGAAAGACATTCTTGTACCAATAGTACTAATTGCAACTCAAATCTTGAACTAATTATGGACATAACAATTAAACATTGTTATTGCAAAGGCTTTGAAATTGATGTAATGCAAAGTTTCTTCAAGCTTTTCATTATTCAAGCATAATGTGTTTGAATTGCAACTTGGTGTATTTGTCTTGTTTTTAAATTTTGCTTTATTGTTTTCGAAAGCTCTACAATCCAGCCCCCATGTTGAATTGCAATATTTTGGATTTTTCTTGAATCTTAAGGAATTTTCAATCTTTTGTGTTTTTCATCTATATTAGAGGATTAGATCGTGATTCCCATATTATCGCCAAACTTCAAATTCAAATTATTTTTCATGGGTCCAGGTTTTAGCATATTGATTCCCTTTCCAATTCCTACTTTGAATGTGTTTCAATACGCTTCAATGTTAAGTTCTTTTTCTACATCCTCTAATTGAGTTAAACTTGGTAGTTCCAATGCAATAGAACCACTTTTCAAGAAACCTAAAAAGTCATATGATAAGTATAAGATTTTCCAAAACACATGGGTTGCAAGATTTCCTTGGGTTTAATTACTTTTGGGATCAACTTCCCAAAACTTTGTAAAACAAACTTTGTGACATCAAAACTTCAAGTGAAATCTATTGTTCCACAATTGAAAAAAAGGATAAGTTTTTCCCACTTAAGTTGGATACTCTCCAAAAGCATGTCAATTGTTGCTAGGCAATTGTTGCCACACTAATATTGTTGTTAATGAGTGGTCTTACTACAAATATGCATCCCATAACAAGAACAAGAGGATTTACACAAATTTCTTTCATTGTTAAGATGCATTTGGATTTAATGAAAAGCAAAGTAGTTCAAAAGAACCTAGTTTTGTTTGGTGAGTTTGAATTAATTCTTGGCTTGCCCTAACTTTTGCCCATATTGGAGGTGGTGCATACTTTAATCAAGTTTGTGTAGCATCAAGATGTTTTCATTGTTGAATTTGTGGATGTTGTTCAAGTTGTACACTAGTCCATATTCACATTTTGAAAATATGGCTTTTGATGTGTTCAAGTTTTTGATCAACCATTCAAATGAGAGTGGTAGTCCAATCCTACACATTTAGCTACAATTTTTCAAATGACAATTCCTGACAAAATTTATAACATGCATGCATTCAAATTGTTAATGGTTCTTGTCATCCAATTTTGTGAAAAGATGTAACTATAGTGGTGACCGAGGTTTAAGTTGCATGCCTAGATATAACCATAATTTTGGTTTCAAAACTGCAACATAGATTTCCAAATAACAAAATCATGAGTGCCATGGGAATGATGTATCCCCAATATTGGTTGAACAAAGACAATTATGATGATTCATTTTTAGTCCATTTAGTTTTAATTAAATATGTTTTCTACATTGGTAAAAAAACCAAAGTCAAAGGTTTCATCCCCCATTGTTAGATTATGTTAAGTAGATGAAAAACCTACTAAATTCAAATTTTATTTTATTTAATCAAGTACCTATTTGCTTAAGGCATTGGGCCCATCCTCCCCACACCTACTAGAATCCCAATAGGTCTAGTGAAAGTGAATATGAGATTATAAATTAAATGTTCCTATTCATCTCTTAAAAAATCATTCCCGATCGACATAGATTACTTCTTATTACCAATTGGTTTATCTACCCCTTTGGGTCATTCCTTCACCATCTTGTAACCTATTCCAACTTGTTTAACCCTACTTCCCCAAAGTTAACAAAACTTAAACAAAAATTATACAAAGCCTTTCCTTTAAGATCAAGAACCTTACATAAGCATTCTAAACCTATGCACACCGCACTCCCACAACCTCCTTCCCCTTTTTTCAATTCCTTTCAAGTTTTGTGAAAGTTCATTTTCCAAATATTTTCCCCAAGTTTCAAAAAATTATTTTCCTTTTTGAAATCTTTTTTCTACCTTCCCCAAGATCCTATTTGCTCTCTATACCTAGTTCCTTTATTTATATACACACATCCTTCTCTTTTCCCCAAATAAATTCCCTTGCTCCCCTGTATCCTCTTACCTTGCCTACTTCTTTTTTCCTTTGTAACTTTTGTAACTTTTCCATAGCTCAAAATTAACTACTTCTACATTGTGCTCGGGCTAAACAACAATAAGTAATATTCCTCACCTTCTCATGATTTTAATCTTTTCTTGTTGTCTACTTTAGCTCGTAAAAGCACCAAAAAGAACTCCACTACTCCATCTAATTATCATCAAGGTTTAGGAAGCACCAAAATTGCCTTAACCCTACTAGTATGCCCAGATCTAACTACACACCCTATCATCATTCTATCCTTATCCTTTGTACGCAAGATAATTATCTACACCTATTAAAGCCAAACAATAATTGACCAAAAACCTTTTAAAATAATTCCAAAATTGTAAAGGTGACCCCTAATACAAAATTTGGTTATCTAGTAGGTCTTAGTTGTCCCAACTAGTACATATCCATTGTCCTACTCACCATATGATACCCTCATATAACAAATTTTCAAGAGCTTGATGTGTAATTTTCTTTTTTCAATTGACCATGATTAACAATGTTGACCCAATGATTGCTAAAACTCGTGATAAAAACCTAGTTTTGCAAGTTGTGGATGAAGATTAGGAGCTCCCCCATTATGGCACACAAGCTAAGTGAATGCATCAAGCTTGATGAAATTGTTGTAACTTAAGTTTTTGGTTTTGTGGAAGATGAAAGGACTTTCAACAATTTGGCCTATATGAAAACAAATTACAAAATTGTCTGGCAACACATCTTGTTATGTGTCTGCATGTTTAGGTAGAATTTTTTTCACCTTTCCTATTTTTCTAGCCTCTTTAATTTTTCATATGAAGATGTTATTCTTCGTTGGAAAGATCTTAAGGTGAGGTAGCAAGTAGATTGGTAAAATAGTTTTAACATAGATATTTTTAACAAAATACTTGTGTTGACTATTGTAACTACAAGGCATGAGCAATCATAACATATTTTGATTTTTTTGTGATAGTCAATGTCATGTAGGCAATTTATTTGGTAAGAAAGTGAGCTACGTGTGTTCTCTTGGTGTTGCGTTGGATGTTTCAAAGTTGGGTTGTTTGTTGGGCATTTTCTAAGGTGGGGGGTGCATATCGTCCTTGTTACATGGGCAAGACCTTTGCGATGAAGGTTTGATTCCCCCTAGAAGCTTTGTTTTTAATTAAGTTTTGAATAGTTTGGTTTAAGCATTGAGCAACCCAAATGTATGGCAAATGTATTTATGTACATATTCTTGTTTAGGTGTTGATTGCCAAAACACAAATGTTGTAAATATGTTGATCGCTCAAACC
>Ga0209208_10007732_pt1 | contig 14494 bp, 16 predicted proteins | sample S1TSphfallax_3_FD_187694 | JGI IMG/M metagenome (GOLD analysis project Ga0209208, IMG submission 187694) | Host-associated microbial communities from peat moss isolated from Minnesota, USA - S1T2_Fd - Sphagnum fallax MG (SPAdes) (version 2) | ecosystem: Host-associated > Plants > Peat moss >...
TGAAACTTTGGACAATCCCCCAAATAGAAGTTTGAAGTCCCAAAATAAATTATTGAAGTGCTCCCCTCTAACCCCACCTATATAAATTATGAGAGTTCAACTTTAGGCAAAGGTTATGGGATAATGTGTGCTGCTATTGAGAACATATTCAGGAATATGTTGGGCTGCAAGCACATTGGAAACACTATAATCCAAAATTTCAAACCCCGCCCTCTCCCTCCTGCCAAAGGAAGAAAAATTTAGGCTTCTTGGATGAAGCTGCATCACGTTATTGGGTGAGTAGAGTTTCTATTCCTAATTGTGTTCGCCACCAATATGAACCTACACTAATACCCAGCTCTATGAGCTAGGGTATGTGGGTACCTATTTGATAAAGCCAGATCCCAAAGGACAAACACTGGCAAAACCCTGTACATTATATTTGCCAAATTCATGTGATGGGCTGAAGCAATTTGCAAGCAACAAATGCCAACAATGTAGACAACCTTACAACACATAACAACCAGTTAGGGTTTAAACCCATGTAGGAACTGAGAACTTCCTTGGACTGGGACCAGGCCGTCTAGAGCATCTCCAGTGGTGTTGAGTATGTGGTCCTGCAAAGTACAATTTAGATGAAGAAAAGTCCAAACAAGCCGGTTTGGCTCAGGAAAGTGGTTTTGGCTCAGCATCATTGCACTCTTTGCAATGGCTGGTAATGATGCACTCTTTGCAATGGCCTGGTAAAGGGCGCAGCAATGGTGTTCAACTGTACAAAAGACTGTAATAAATTGGATATGACTACTGTCAGTGTTTCTGATTGACCCATTATAATGATTGGTCCAGATGGTTTGTTATTTAGTACTCCCCCCATTAATTATTTGCTCGTGTGGTTGCAAAAACTTCAATAGCTAAACTTGGATGTGAATTTCTTTTTGCAGGGTCACTTACTAAGCACAGCTGAAGATGCCCTAAGTTACCATATATCCTTTCAATTTTTGTCCACATCTTCGTCTTCTTCTTCATCATCTTCATCCTCATGGTAAGGATCATAAGTTAAGTTCATAGATCTTTGTCAGTGCTAATCATGTGCTAATATCCAGTATACAGCTCTAAGTACACATCTGCTTTTCCTACCTCCATCTTGTGATCCTGTATGATTGATGGGAGATGGTGAGAAATTGTTTGCTGAGAAATATTGTTTTTGTTTAAGTTTCTGATCTGAAATGTTAAGGGAGAGGCTGAACAAATTTGCAGAGAATGTGCTGATTCACCGATTGTGTCGAGGGGAATGTGTGCACACCTTCATAGTTTGGAACACCATCTACAAAACACACCATGCAATGGAATGCCAAAAAAATTACATAGTAACTCCACTCAACATCATCATCTTTGCCCACCCACTTCTCTCTTTGTTCGAAGGTAAGTACATTAGTCTTAGTTTTAGACATTCGCACAATGAGTTGTATTTCAATGCCTTGCAACTACTTTCCAACAATTGGTTAGATTGTTCTAACATGTTGTTGGTGATGCTCAACACAATTTTTGTTTAGATTCCCAATCTTAATTTGGTGTTATGTTAGCACGTGTTGTTTATGTCTATCACTTGGATGTGCAAGTATATGTGTTGAAATTTATCAAGATTACTTGATCGACTTGCAAGGTTGTGAATGAGTTCCCAAACCAAAGATATATCCTTGTGTACATGGCCTTACACGGCCATAGGAAGTGTGCAAAATTGTAGCTAACTTGTTAGTCGGTCTAGCAATATGAACAAGAGTTTCCAACAAATCAATTACTTAGGTAATAATTTGCTAAATGTATTTATGAAGTTTGGAGATTGGATGCCATCTACTAATTGATACACTATTCATATTCTATGAATTTCATTCACCAAGTTTGCAAATTTATTTTTATACTCAAATCATTCATGCACAAATATATGATGAATTGGATTTATTCTTACTAAAATAGAAGATGGAAGTTGACATTCATAATACAAGCCCATATGAATTTTTTTATGTTTCATTTGTACATGAGTTGTTTTAAATTTTGTTGACTTTTGATTGCTTGTTAACATCATGACTTAGGTCTTGTAGTTGCACACAAAATGTGAGACAATCTAGAATAAGATTTTTATTATTTTAAAAAATAAAAATTGGTGTGTTTTCAAATAGATGAATTTGTACTTATCTACACCTTATGTTTATATGCTTGCTTGTATAGAAAAGTTAAAATGGAATGAAATCACACTTTATAATTAGCTTGTCATGAACAAGGGTATTATTGAATTTTTCAACTAGTTGTATTTTGGGTGTTAACCAACATCATTACTAACTATTCCCATTGCTTTGGGGAATGGAACAAAAAATTAATAGACACATTTTCTTGTGATTATCATGGCCTTTATCAATTGTTTAAGGGTGTTTGTTTTAATGATATGATCAACCAAATTTGGGGTTTTCCATTGTATTAGGTTTTCACACATTCATATTTGATATCTTGCATACCTTTTCACTTGCTAAAACTTATGAATCAAACAAAAACAAATCTCCACAACTTGAAGCACACTTTTGAAAGACTTGAATAGATTGACAATCATGAATTGCAATATAATTTTTTTTTAAATCTAATAGTTGACAATGAATTTTAAATAACAAATAACTTGCACTTGTGTGATGTGAATATAAAAAATCATTATTGGGTAAACATTGGTAGAATGGGTGAGGCTTTTGATGAACAATCTATACCTCACGCAAGAACCTAACATAATTGCACATTTGTGTCATTAGAATAAGCATTGGCATAAGGGCAAATGTCTCACATGCTCAATGTTAAAATTAACTCAATATAATGTTGTCCATACAAAAAATGTTAATTTGGTCCATTTGTTTCCCAAAAATAAAATAAATCTTAATTTGGGCAATATTGCCATAAGGTTGAAGCCTTCTATGTACATAAATATTCCTAACTTGGTACTTGGGGATTTGTTGGTGCTTTGTAGAATTAAAATAATAATTGACACCAAACCTTTAATTTAAACAATTGTTGGAATAGATGCTACACATGTTAAGATGTTTTCACCTATTTTTATCATTTTTTTATCATTGTAATACAAGATTCTAATTGTTTAGGGCAACTTGCAAGTAATAGTGTAAACCCTAAAAAAGTTGAACAAATGCCATTGATCAATGTCAATAAAATTAAACCCCTATAAACCACACACGCACGCAAATTCAAACATAATAAATGTTTGTTAGAAGATGATCACATACCTTTCATGATTTTTTTGCAAAGCATCTTAAAACAATGAGAATCTAATAATGTTATATGCACCCAAAAAATAAAGCCATTTGAATACTCATGTTTTAGAAAACCTTATCTAGAGGCCTTTGGATTGTGAGACTCAATTGTTTTGAAAAGTGATGTCTTTGGAAAAAATCTAGTTTTGCTTAAAATTTGAAGTTTTATGGGTCATTAAGTCATAGTTTTTTGCAACATCAAATCCACTACAAATTCCTTTTTTTTTGGTTTCATATGCGTTCATATACTATTGAATGCACCAACATTACCAAGTTCCTATCAAAGTACCTACAAATAAAGGTTTTTTAAAAAAATGAAAGATGGTTATGCATAACTACAAAAATAGGGAAGGAAAATTAGAAGGTTACTTTGCAAGAATAAAAACAAAAGTTTTAAATAATTATGCATAGGAAAAATATAAAGAAGGAGAGAGACTAAAGTTTAAATGTGGGAAGGCAACTTAGGAGGCTATTGTGGCATGAGGCTTATAAAGAAGGACAATGGATCAAGCTTTGAATAGTCCAACATCAATTAAATGTAAGTTTAACATTGAAAATAGTTCAACATTTTTGTTGAAAAATAATACTTGGATTTTTACACCTTTACAACTCAATTGGAATTTAGTTGGTCATAAATGGGTTTTCAAAATCAAATATGACCATAAAAATGAAATATTGAAAAGGAAACCCGACCTACTGGCTAAAGGCTACTTTCAACAAGAAAGGGTTATTGATGATAACATTTTTTCCCTCTCTTGAGAACATATGCTCAAAATGCCATCTACCTTTTTTAAGCAACAAAGATGGTGGGTTTTTGCAAAATAAAACAAGACATTGGTGATGAATATGATTGTGTTTTATGTGATCCCTAAATAAAATCTTTGTTGGGTTATGATCTTGTTAGTCCAAAAGATTTTCAAGCTAGGCAAGGTTTTTTCTTTTGTTTTCTTAGAGACAAAAAACTAAAGGGTCGATTTACATTAAGCTCGACAATTGAAGTTTTTGGTTATTGTGCACTGAAAATTGATTCCAAAGGTTGAAATTCAAAATGTGATCATTGTACATAGTGGCAAGATGAACTTTCCTTTTAAGTGAGAAGATTTCTATGTGGAGACTAGTATAGGATATGTTCCATGGTGTATAAGTTGTTTGATACAAACAACTTCTGAATTTTGATGAAATAGATGTACATTACATGTGATTGGTACATATTGTGAATGTACATATCATATAAATGATGTGAATTTGGTGTTTTGGATCTTGGCATACTTGAATCTAAAATTTTGGTGTTGGGAATTTGCTTAAACTTGAAAGTTTTTTGTTTGGGATTTGGATGTTGAGGAAGTTTAACCTTATTGCAATAATATGGATTATATTTTGTTTTGGACTTTGTTTTAAGTCTTTGAATATGTTGTTATAAAGGGTTTTTTTTCTTGGCCATGGGTGAATGGATGGGTTTATTGGGATATGATTTAGTTGATGTGAAATATTGCATCTAATAATTGAATTAATTTCAACCTTTTACTTCTTCTTTTTTTGGAAAATTTTGATAATTGAACATTAAAAAATATATATTACAAATCTAAATTGTAAATAGAAACTTTATATTAATAAAAAATGTTTATGGGGAAGTGGAAATTATGAATAATAAATAAAGAAAAAAAAGTTGGGTTGTAAAATTAAGGAATAAATGAATAAAAACATGCAATTTGGAAATGAATAATAACAATGGGAAATTGTTTTCAAAATTGTAATTTGAGTTTGTGACTATATTGTCCATAAATACCTTGCAACATCTTAGAAAATAGTAAATTATTTATTCTTTTTGGGAATTTTTTTTTGTATATATTGGATGATAATAGTAGAAATGTAAATTTTGAATAAAAACAAATAATTAGGATAATCTTGCTTGAATTCCTAATAGAATATAATTTTTAATATTATAAATTATGATTATCCTTTTGATGTTATTTAATATTTATTAAAATATTCATTGACATCATCAACAATTCAACAAAATTGTATGACTTCTTTTTAACAATATTTGATAATTGGTACTGGATATTGCATACATAAGCATTAAATTGTCGTAGACTTGAATTGAATGTTAAATTCTTGTATGATTTACATCATGGGCAAGTAGTTAATGAACAAATTTATATACAAAGAATGTCAATACTTGCAACAAATGGTGGATTATGGGGTGATTTTATTGCTATGTTTTGGATATCAACATATTTACAATGCCCAATTCATGTAGGGAATAAAAGTAATGGAAGAATAATGTCAAAAGTATGAAATGAATATAATATTGAAAATTTTCATTTACGGAAATAATCATTTTGAGCTTGTAACTATGCATAATCAAATTGTTAATGTTGTAAATGTTTCTAATTGCAATATAAATAATCAAACAAGTCAAAATTTGAAAATAAAATAAAATAAAAATGTCCAACATAAAAGAAAAAGGTTTAGTTGGAATTTTGAATTGAACGATGCACTATTAAAAATGGTAAAAATACATCCTTAACACATTGAACAAAAAGTTGCATTAGCATTTATTCATCATTATCCACATTACAAATTAAACGGCATTTAAAGCATTTGAAATGGAAAATTAAAAAAGTAACGTGAAATATAATATTTGTTTAGAAGAAAAAGAAAACTTTAGTGTTAAAATGTCACAAAATTATGAAAATGATGACTTGGAATATGTTTCAAACAACAATGAAATTAACATAACAATTTCTACAAATATAACAAAAAATTTGTAGAATTTGCATTACAAGGTGTTGAAAAAAGGTAATATTCATGAGGAATTAATAAAATATTAATATTAATGATAAAGTTGAAATTTTTGCAGATCTAATTTATGTGAAAATATTATATCAACAAATTTTTTTAAAAAACAAAAATAAGACAAATGTTAGTAATAAATACATTATAAAATATAAAGAAGATATTCAAGATATTGTAAAACACATATGTTATTGTTGTCAAAGGTTGTGTTTTGCACATCAAGTTTTTATGCATCACAATCATGTATTGAACAATTTCTAAATGTTAAATGTGAGATCAAATGATAACATGTTGATTTGTAATGGTTGCCAAAAGAAAATTAATTTAAAAAAACCTTTAACTTAATGCTACGAGATTATATAAATCAGACATGGAATTTGTTTTAATGTTAAACAAAGTTGAAAAATGTTCAATTATGCTTCGACTTGTTTTTGCACAAAATTTTCAATTACATGGGTATGGATAATATGGGATGCATGGTAATATTGTAAATGTACCAACAAACTTAAATTTAATACAAAATGTATTCCATGAATGCCATATGATGATTCATCAATTTTTGTTTTCCTTAAAAAGAAAGTTAAAATATAAATCTATATACGTCAAGTTATGTTCGTATTAATATTATAATGAAAGCATTGCAACAAATTTATCAAAGTCCATTATATATCAATGCAAAAGTTTATATTCAACTAAATTGGCAAGGTTTAGCAAACTCTACTAATGTGAGTGAAGCAAATTAATCATAAAAAAAAATCAAAATGAATTTAATGTTAACAATTTAAATACATTTGAAGAAATTGTTGAAGAAAACTGTGAGGACACAATGGTTCAAAACATATTAGATCCATAACAAATAATTTATGATAAGTTTGAATCAATGACAATTGCTCTTGGAGAAAGCTTTAGACCTCTTGGGTTGTTTCATGATAAACATTATAAGAAATACAATTTTCCAACATTATTTTTTGGACATCCAAGACCATCTTTTGAATGTTCACATCAAGAAATTATATAAGTTGAATTAACAAGTGTTAATAGGAATATATTCGATTACCATATAACAAACATATATATTTTTTAAATTAATATTTAATTCATTTAATATTATATTCTGCATGGATTCGTATTTGAAAAGCAAAAATGTTAAATAATGTTTTAATAGTTAATAATCTACCAAATAATGTAAATTTAAATAAATTATTAAAATATGATTTAGGTTATTGTGAATTAATGCACATTATAACATTTCTAGATTATTTAAATCGCTTTCTAAAGGACATTTTTGCAATGATTAGACAATTTGGACCTCCAACATTTTTTGTAACATTTACTACAAGTGTAAACATTTGGTCTATACTAATGATGACATTGAAAGATACATTTCAAACATTTTCAACACAATAAGAATATGATTTTTAATGATTTGTTAGCTGATAGAGATTTTGTTAAATATGATCCTATTACACGTGTACTATATTATGAACATAGACTGAATTGTTTCCATAAATTATTTAAGAAGACTAAAATCATATTTGGAAAAGTTGAAGATTATTTTTTCATCACATAATTTCAATCTTGAGGTTTAGCACATGATCATGGGTTAATATGGGTAAAAGACGTGCCTCAATTTGGAATTTCTATGAATGAAGAAATTGAAAATTTTGTTGATAAATATTTAACAATTGATGAAATTATTTTGCCAAAAGATATTCGTAATGTACAAATACATCAACATGAATGATCATGTAAAAAAAGTTGACAACAAATTTGTCGGTTTCAATATTCTAAATCATTGATGTGATCTACAAAAATAATGTTACCTTTAAATAAAGAAACTCATACTCCAAATTTGTGTATCATAACAATTCAACTTTTCAACAAACTTGTTAGCATGGGTACATGTTTAGACATTACAATTGATGAATTCCTTGCAAAATTACAAATAGATGAAATTATTTATATGATTGCATTACAATGTATATTATGTAAACCAACATTATTTTTCAAACGCAAACCAAATGATATATGTACAAATGTATTTAACATACATGGAGGGCCTCTATGGGAAGCAAATAAAAATGCACAATTTATTTTAGATCCATATGATATTGTTGCTTATTGCATTTTTTATTTCACAATAGTGGATAAATATGTTACATGTGAAATGCCATATATATTAAACAACTGTAAACATGAAGAAATTGAATGAATCAAAAAATTAGGAAATGCATTTCTCAATGTTCAATAGATGCATGTTCAACAATCAATACATATGTCATTATCAATTCCAATATATCGTTCAATTCATAAATACATGTGATGAGTTGGATAGGGCATTTGTATTATTACCAAAAAAGATTTAGAAAAGTTGCCAACAACTTCAACATACATACATTGTAAATCATTGCTTGAAAAATATTTTAAAAATATATAACATTAGATTCTTTGTGCCTTGCCAAATTCATAGCAAATTATAACACTAAAACATGTAAAATTTGTAATGTGTTAAAGTCATTCATTGGGTTTGTTTTAATGTTCATAAAGATCTTGAAAATCATTATAGGGAAGTATTATTATTATTTAAACCTTTTCATGAATTGGAAATTGATTTGAAAAAATGTCATAATTTTTGGAAATATGTTTATTTAAATGAAAAAGATAACATTGAAAAGAAAAAGTATATAATTTCAATATTAAAAATATAAATGATGATGAATGGATGATTTACAATCAAAATTGAAAGAATATGTTAAAATTCATGAAATTAATGGTTGGGAAAATGTTCTTCAAAATGAAGTTAGCATTGAAACTAACAATCCACATAAAATTCATTAGTTACAAACATTAATGAAGTCAAAAAATATGATATAATATATGAAACCATGTACAAATGAAAAATAATAATTAAAAAAATGAAACATTAAAATATAGTTTGTCAAACAAAATGATGAATATATACCATATGAACATTTTTTCCACAAATGAAAAAATAAACAATGAACAAATAATTATTGTAGATGATATTGTGTATTGAAAAAATAAATGTCCATCATAACCTTTACATATTTTTTTAATAAAAGGCATAGGAACATGAAAAAATTAACACTTATGTGTATTATACAAAATCTATTAAATATTATATAAAACAAATAAAAAATGTTGATCCTTTAAAACCAAAAGTCATGAAATTAACATACACATGAAAAGTTTTATTTTAATATTTATGGGACAACCATACATTAAAGACTTGCAATCCCATTAAACAAAAATTATAATGACCTTAAAACAAAACTTATGATCAATTGTAATTGGTAGTAATAGATCAAGTTTTTTGGTCGATAATAGAATGTTGTCATTCATTGATTGTAGACAAACAAGTTCATAAAGAATTTATTGGTGGGCTTGATGTTATAATGACTAGTGATTTTTATCAAGTTCCTCCAATTCAAGATTTATGGATTTTCAAATTAAAAACTAACGAATTTAATATTCTTGGAACCAATTTTTGGCATGAAAACATTAAATGTTGTGAATTAAAACAAGTTATGTGGCAAAATGATTTAGAATTCATTAACATCTAAAATAGGTTTTGAACATAATCACAAACTACTAAAGATACTAGTTTTATTAATAAAATGTGTTATAGAAAACCACCAATAGATAGCACCTTACCACATCTATTTTATTTTAATGCTAAAACCATTCAACATAATAAAAAACATATTTGAAAACACATGTGGTGAAACATTTGCGTTTTTTGCACAAGATGTTTGTTTTGAAACATGTCCTTCTCATTTTAGATTATCAATGATACCAAGCCAAAAAACTTGTTTACATTGTGAATTATTAGTAAAGATAAATTTGTTAGTCAAATTATGTGCAAGAAATTATGCAACATCAGATGGTCTAGTAAATGGTGCTAATGGGATTTTCAAAGATTATATAGAAACATCAACTTCAAAATCATTCATATGGATATATTTTGAAAACCCAAGAATTGGAAACAACACAAGATTTAAAAAAATCATTTATATAAACAATTTCCAAGGTTAAATAAAAGTTGGACACCAATTGAGTGAAAAATTGTTGAAATACAAATTGGTAGTAATCATAATCATACAATCATAAGAATTCAATACCCCATTCAACTAGTTGTAGGTCGAACTATACACCATGCATAAGGTTTAACACTTGATCGTTTAGTATTTGATCCACTGGTGTAACAAGACATGGTCTTACATACACAACTTTGTCTTGCATTCGTTCAAAATAACACTTATATTTACTTTCTCCACTTTCAAATATAACTTTTAAGTAGATTTTATTATTGAACAAGAAATGTTTCGTTTAAGAACAACAACACAATATAAACCAATAATTTTTTAAAAAAAATTATATTGAAAAGAATTTATACTTATATAATCTTTTAACACTTGTTCGTTAAATTTACATTTTGAACATATTATAGTGGATCCAAATTTATTAGCATCACATATTATTTGTTTAGATGAAACAAGAATACAAAATATAATTATACATTTAAAAAAATTCACGAAACAATATCCAAAAAATAATAATTTGTCTTGTTATAATGAACATGGAACAATGATACTTTATGATAAAATGTTTATATTATCAAATACAACATCAACAAGAAATGCCGATGCAGAATTCATTTATGCAGGCTTTAACCAAAATACACGAGAAGTTATACATGTAATTACAATTTACAAACCACCTAAAATGAGAATATCTTATTTTATTTCCATTTTAAAAAAGATTTGGAAAAGATTCCTATTGATTATCTAACTATCACGATTGGAGATTTTAATGTAGACATGTTAACAAACACATCATAATAAAAAACATTATAGAACATTATGAATAGATATGGATTCAATTTAACATTCTCCTTTTTGAAATAACAACTATTTATAATACACAAATAGACCATATATGGACAAATGCTTTAACACAACAATGTCATTTCAAATCAACAAAAACATATTGGATAGACCATAAACCTATATTTTTCTGATTTAAGTTACCAAATTATGTTGCAAAGTCTAGTTTACCACATACTAAAATGTAATTTTTATTTAAAAAATTTATGAATTAAAAAAAATATTAAATGAAAACATTTTCATCAAATAACTTCATATTTGTAATTGCATTGTCCATATATGGTTGTTACATTAATGTATATAAGTTTGTATGTGTATATATATATATATATATATATCATGTATATGTAAATATTTGTCTTTGTATGTTATTTTATTATGGTTTATAATACAAACATGTAGACACACACACACACACGTATATAAACATATATATACATATATATTGTGATTTTTTTAAAAAAATTATGTTTATCAAGCATGCTACTTGTATGTATATTTTTTTTACAAATTATTTAACTTTTATTACAAGAAAGTACACCCTTACATCATATTTATGTTGTAAAAAAAATGAGAAGAACATACATCTTGTTTATTGTGGAAACATTTTTTTTTGTAACATCTATGTGACAATATCAAATGTACATACATTATAATGTTATGTTATCAAACATTTTATATCTTTTAGTAACAATATTTATATATTTTTACTATTTATAGTTAGAGAATTAATGACCAAATACTTTATGATTATACAATTTATAATTAAGTTAGTATGTTTTTATGAATTAGTAATTTTTGCCACATGGTTTAATATTAAAAAATTGTCACAAGATAATTTATATCTAAAATATACATAAAATACTATTGATGTTGTAGAAATTCATTGTTTTATTAAATTGGAACAAAAAATTTATTAACAAATCTTGTTTTTTGAGAGTTTTCATAATTATATTAATTTGGATTTAATTTTAGTGGATAACAAGAAATCTCTACTAAACTCCCCTTGGCCAAAAAGAAAAGAAAAAATTATGTTTTAAAATTTTTCTCCAAGTTGTTTTTTGTCTTTAGGTGTTGTCATTGTACATGTGTGTTTGGTGTATATATTTTTTTTTCACGAGTCTTTTGTAGTAATGGCACTACCACATGAAATTTTCCTTGCTTAATTTAAATATATATAATGTGCTTATGATGGAGCAACTTCAAGAGCACATGCATTATCATCAGCTTTTGTTGAATATTTTTATGAAACTACCAAACTGATTGTTTGAAACTATATAATTTTTTCAAAAAAATTACATGTTGTTTTCATTTGTTGAAATCCTTCAAGATGTTTTCATGCTTTTAAGAAAGATTTTTCCTTGATAAATCATTTGGTTTTTAGGGCTTAAAGCACATGTAGTGTTCTTGAATTACAATCCAATAAGGTTTTTGTGTGTAGATAATAATGATATATGTTGATATTGAACAATGACAGAAGGTAAAAAACTATTTCATGTGCCGTTGCATTGTAATTCTAAGATACTTGCATGTACCTTGGGGTTTTTTGGTTGGATTTTCCTCTATGTGTTGTCCTAAATTGCTGCATCACACTAAACAAGAGAAAGTGTAGTAAATTGCACAAAAAATTATGGGTTTTCCTTAATGGATCTTGTCGTTATTGAATAAATTTAAATAATTGCTTTTGATATTGGTTTTAAAATGGTAGAAATTACAATAATCTAGATTGTGTGTTTTTGTGGCAATTTTTTTAAACATAGGATGTTATCTAGTCTTTTAGAATGAGATTGCTTTGCAATAATTAGGGCAACAATGTTATGGATTTAGTATCAAGCAAGGAACCACTATGGACAAGTGCATTGGTCTTCAAGGGTAAGACAATTTAGAGCATAAAATGTGTAGTTCTTCCCATCAAATTGTAAGTGTTTGCTTTTCATTTTGTTAGAAGTAACAAAACAATTAACTTCAAAGTTTTATCTCATTCGACATGTTTTTTGCAGTTTCCATGTTTTCATGTCTTCTTGTCCACTAACCATTCAAATGGCCCCCATTTTCAAAATGGTCATGTTTGTGAATGAAATTTGGATCCTTGGAAAAGCTACAAACATGAAATTTGTTGAACTTCACATGGAACATTGCTTCAAGGCTACAATACAAATGGAGGGTGTAGAATTTCATGCTTTTGAGTTATTTCCAATTGGCATTATTCCTATCATGTATGAATCCAACAAGATTATTTGTTTAGAACTTTAACCTTAATTTTAGCACTTACCTTCATTTGCACCTTACCTTTTTCTAAACATGAATTGTACATACCACATTTTTTGCCATCAAGCAGACTCCCAAAGTAACTATAGGCATAAGTTTCTTTAACTTGTTCTATGAAGGCTTTGAAACATCTTAGGAAAATTTTCATGTTTTTGTTAATGCATATGGCTGAAGTATATATTGAAGGCTAGGAGTTGCTAATGCTACCTCCAAAGGCACCTATTGGAAAACAAAGCCTTTGTGTTTGCTATTGCCCTATCACATACCCTCTAACTCAACATGATGTATACATTTCTAAACATTTGTAACTTGGAAGAACAATGCAGGTTTTACTGTGGTTCCTTAACACCATTATTGGTGTTGATGATCAATTTCAACATATCGACAATGCTAAAGGTTTATGTTGTTTATGTTGTTCCATCATAGTTGCATTTAGGATGTAGTGATATTTTTGAATAAATAGGCAATATTTCTTGCTTTGAAAGATTTTTGTAACAAAAAAACCAATCATCCAATGCTAGCCTCTAAAGTTACTCGAATATTAACCGGAGTTTTTGTGTTAAACATTGTTTTAAGTTTTTGATGGTTCAAAAAATAGCTTTGAACTTTGTAGTTGAAAAATAAAGCGTAGGTTGAATTAAATTATACATATAAAAGCTTTTATTATAATTTCTTGGATCTTGTTAGGAAACAAAGTTCTCAAGGTTTATCTTGTGACATTTTTTGACAAATGCTTTCAACCACAACATACAAGTATTAGATTTTTATACATAATATTGGTTTGATTAATTTTTAAATATATATATTTAATGATAATTCAATTGAAAAAATAAATAATTAAATAAAGAAAAAAATTCAATAAAATAATAATAATGAAGTTTTATTAAACCTAATTATAATTAAAATTTATGTAATGTGAATACAAATATAATGTATGTATTGCATATGTCTACTATACTTGTGAATAAATGTTAATTTATGACAATTTTGATGTGCAAATGAATTCTAAAATATATTTTTGATTTTTTGTTGAAAACCTTCAACATGTCAAATATTAACAAATGTTATTTTGTAGTAATCGAGATAATAAGTCTGAATTGTTTTTAAGTAAATAAGTGAATTTTTTTCCCAACCATACATACATTTACATATAAATACATCCATAAAAATACATGCACAGATACATACATACACACACACACATGCATATATATATATATATATATACATACAAACCAC
>Ga0209208_10007733_pt1 | contig 14492 bp, 9 predicted proteins | sample S1TSphfallax_3_FD_187694 | JGI IMG/M metagenome (GOLD analysis project Ga0209208, IMG submission 187694) | Host-associated microbial communities from peat moss isolated from Minnesota, USA - S1T2_Fd - Sphagnum fallax MG (SPAdes) (version 2) | ecosystem: Host-associated > Plants > Peat moss >...
GGATGTTTTGATGTTAAAAAAATTTGAAAAACAAGAAGACAACAAACTTACTTGTAGGAACCACCATTCCCTGAAATGAAGAGAACTGGTATTCCAAACAGCTTGATGTGATGAAAGAGGGCACTGGATGAATGTTAGCAGTTTTCGATCATTAATGCCATCAAGTGCAAAATTCAATTGATTAATGTGAGCCACCACTATGCTTTTCAAAGAAAGGGATGAACTTCAACCCTAAACCCACGACTAAGAAGATGAATGAATAACATTTTAGATTAAATTCCAAAAAATCATCCAACTTATAAATTAGATAAGTTAATCCCCTACTATACTCTATAATCAATTTTAATATTATATCCCTGTTTACCAAAGGTAGGGCCAAAAAACCATTGCCTTTGTAACAATAAACATATTGGGCAGAGGGTCACTAGCTATGTGACCTCCACTCACACATGGCATATATCACAAATGATAATAGACATTTTGTTTCTAATTGCCATTGCTTACATTATAAACTAGTTCAGGGGTCACTCGTTGTTGAACGATGATTTGAATGCAATCATATCCATGAACTTGAAATTTTATAAAAATATGAACCATCTCCTTTTATCAAATGCTTTGATTGATGATGATTGGTTTGATTACTAGATTGGGAACTTTTCCAAAAAACATTAAGAAGGAAGTCATTAGGGTAATTGATTTTTATTTTTTTTTCCTTGATGAGATATGATGAGAGAAAAATTCATATTATGTTAGCCTTGATGGTAGATCCTAGATTCAAGAGTTCGAAATTAATCTTTTCTTTTATTCGTTGTGAGCATAGACGGTGGCCATGGGTAAAGAATATGATTAAAATTCTTTGTTTCTTAAGTTCTTCAAGTTTTATCATCATTTACATCCATTTCTCAAGGTTGAAAGTTCCTTTGCTTACAAAATTGATGAAAATAAGAGCTTGGACATTTTTGAGATGGTGGCAAACACCAATAAATTTGCAAATGAGTTTGTTATAAGAATTATTGATATTTTATAGATATTAGGTGGATGAAGAAGATATCAAATGTCCTTTGAGTAGTGGACCAAACATGAGACCATGTTCCCAACTATTGATTTTTTAATTAGACAAATATTATCGATTATAGGTTTTCAAATTGAAACTAAATGATTATTCTTTTTGGTTGGAATTTTCACCAATTTGAGGAAATGTTGTTTATAGTCAAATAACCTTGGAAAATTCATCTTTGTGAATAAAAATTGGCCAAATGATGCAAAGGTGGGTTGCAAAGTTTTTAGTAATTTGGTAAATTTGATAGATTTTGAATTAAATTTAAAACAAGAGTTAGATGAGTTTGAAAGGTCATTTGAGCAAGATGAATGGAAAGATGACTATTTTAATTTTTTTTAATCTTGTATATCTTTGAAATGCAATCATATATTTTTTGTTTAGATATTAAAGTTTTGTAATGATTTGTTTTTGTTTTATAAAATTTGAAAAAACATTTAAAGATCTTAATCTTAAAATCTGAAAGTGAAATTAAAAGATCACCTTAATATAACCAACTAATCCAAATGAGTTAAGAACCAATTGTGAAAGAACCCCTTGGGCATAATGAAAAACAAAAATAAAAACTCGGACAAGGTATGATTTTTTTTTTGGTAAAAAATGTGAAAACTGGCCCAATTCTTAAATTTAAAAATTTTGAGAATGAAAACAAGCAATTTTACGAGAATAAATTAATAAATGCCCAACATTAGTTTAGACCACCAAATCTAGCAATTTCATTGATAGTATAACTTTATTTTTTGCACACCTACACACAAGCCTATTCAACACTTTGGATGTATGTATTAGTGCACTAATATTATAACCTTTGTTTGTATAGAGACGTGGTTAAAAACCATTCATCCTTTATGCTAGGAAGTCCTATTCCTGAGGGGCTCCCCTAGCTTTCGGGCCTAGGTCCTTGAGGGTGCAAAGGAGGTATCCAGAGTAGGACTTCCCTACACCCCCTTTTGACATCTGTAAAGTGAACAAGCCTTATGGGACCATTAGATTTTCACAGGGCCGGCCCTCATGACACGTGCCTCAAATTCCAGAAAGGTAGACTCCCCTTGTCCTATACTTACCAACCTTTTTATTACTGGTGGAAATTCATAATAAATAAATATTATTAATAAATAATAATAAATAATTCAAAAATGAAGTGAATTTGAAGAGTTCAAATGCCAAACGTGAGAAAATAAAAATAAAATTTTGTCAGATTTATATACTTATTTGGCTTTCAGTGTGTAGCCAGAATTAATGGTTAATTAAAGATTTGTACTTCAAAATGGGTGTATAGCCAGATTTGGCTAAATCTTCCTATGGATGATCACCACGTAGGCTACAATAAAATCCTTTAAAAAAAACACTGATACATACCTGGCTTACTTCCAAATTCAAAAGAAATCTTTTGGAAAAGCTCCTTGGATGTGGCATCATCTCATTGTTTTTATAGTGAAGGAAAAACTCTTTTTTCTTTTCCAATGTAAAAAGGGAACACTCTTTTGGGGCGGACTTTATTCATCATTTGTCTTTTTGCAACTTCCAGAACCTCGAATTTTGGCATACTGTAAAAGTACATACATCGCTAGCTAGTAGCCTTTTTATTTATTGCGGAATTTTCGCCATTAAAAGAATATTAAGAATTAAAAACTCAAAAATGAAGTGATTTTGGAAGTTTTTCAACCCTCAGAAGTGAGGGGGAAAAAATATAACAAAAATTGCCAAATTTTATATCTGGTTTTCAGTGTGGAGCCAAAAATATAAAAGGATAATTAAAGTTTTGTACTTCATATATGCTTTCTAGCCAGATTTGGCTAAATCTTCCTAGGGGTGATCGCCACTTTTCTACATTTTCCTATGATGATCATCACTTTGGCTTTTTAAAAAGTTCCAAAAAAAACTGCTCCTAGTGTTTTTTTTATTGACGAAATTTCGCCAAAAATTGAAATTTCAGGGAAAAAAAAAAAAGGAAAGAAAGAGAGGCGATTTTGGAGGTTTGCAGTTGCCAGAAGTGAGGGGGGTGAAAAAGAAAATTAAAAATCACCGGATTCATATACTTGCTTTTCATTGTGTAGCCAAAACTATTGAAGGATGATTAAAGATTTGTTACTTTATTTCTTATTTACAGCCAAATTTGGCTAAATCTTCCTAGGGATGATCACCCACTTTGGTCACAAACAAAAATTCCTTAAGAAAAAAAACATTGACTATTAGGCTACCAATGCACAGGGTATTTTATTTTTTTTCAAATTCCTCAAGTAGGTTCACTGGCGACCTCCCCCAAAATTAATTAGCATTAAATGGCGACAGTCTTAGGTGGTGCTGGAACATTTTTACAAAAGTGCTGCCAGAAAGTGAAGACCTAGGCCTAAGTCTAGATTCGCTAATTTGATTCTTTTTATTTCGAAAAATGGCGACAAAAATCCGTAAAATTCACAAAATTTTCTTTTTAATTCTCCAAGTTAAGAAATTTCACCACACACAAAAAGAAGACCCCCAAAAAACATAATTAATTAATTTTGTAAAAAAACTGCCTAGGAAGTGACGCTATTACCAACGTACCTATGTCATAGGAAGTGACGCTGCTACCTACCTACCTACCTACCAACCAACCTATGGCGCTCCATTCTATTGGAACGTGTGTTCTTTTTGAAGTTTCCCGTGTTCTTTCTGGTTCCAAGTTTCAGAGCTACCTCTGAAACTCGCTGTGTGTCAGAAGTTTTTTCTTGGCCCCTTTGGCGGAGGACGGCGACGACGAGACGAAGAAGAAGGCGGTGATCGCTAGCGATGGCGGCAGCGGGGATTGTCGACAAGGCAACCAGTGACTTGCTCATAGGACCTGACTGGGCTCTCAACCTTGAGCTCTGTGATATTATCAACAGCGATCCTTTGTAAGTGTTTTCAGTTTTTGTTGTTTGTTTGTTTCGTTTCTGTCCGTTCTCGGCTAGTCTCTGTGTAGCCGGCTTTTGCTACGTGACCCCAAATAAAAGTTTGCTCAGATTCTTTTGGTTTAGGATGCTGCTTTGTGTTGTGCCTTTTTTTTGCGTATGTGAGCGGGGAAGGAAAGAGAATTTGAGAGCAGCTTGGGGGATGTATGTTCCAGTCTTTTGGCTCAGTTTTGGTTGCTTTCTAGGACTAGGGTTTGAGGGTAGTCACACGTTTTTCAGTTTTTTCAGCTGGGCCTTTCTGTGTACTGCTAATCTTTCTACTTGTAGGTGGAGATTTTGTTTCATAATTTGGAGAATAGTGGCTTTTTTGCAGCTTGCTTTTACTTATTCTCATCCATATTTCCCTCGGGTTGTTCTAGTCTGGCAATACATCTAATTTTTTCAACCTTTTTTCTCCCCCCCTTTTATGTCCTGTTCTGTCTCCTGCATGACATGCATCCATTCTTGTCCCTCTTCTTCCAAACAAACCTATAGTTCTAATGTTGTGTGAGTTGCATTGAAAGTTTTGTCGTGAGTTTCCATGTGGTGCTTTGATGGCTCTTTAAAGCATAAACATGCTAGCACCTTTTTCTCCTTCTCTGTCATCAGTATTAAGTGGTTTGCTGTATGTTGAAGGCCGTACAAAATGACAACCCTGGCATTCTTGCTTTCATCCTTATGAATTTATTTTTTCTTCCTGGAATGACTTTAGGGTTATGTGCATGAAGACTATTTGCAGCATTCTGCAATTAAAAAAACCATTTCTTGCTGGGTTAAATCACCCAGATTTACTTTGGTCAGCAGATTCTATCACAGGAGAGGAGTTAGACTTGTAGAGAAGGAAACATGTCCTACTGATATGCAACATATGCATTTATATCTATTCTGGGGTGTATAGTTTACTGTAGTAGAATTATGCAATGTTGATTTTGAAATTAGCAAAATCCTGAACAGATTCTGTACAGGCTTCAGGCACAGTTGAGACACAAAATATTGCTGTCTTTCTTTTGTCTGCTAGTCTATGGCACTGTGCTGATAGTCGTGTCAATTGGCTTTTGGGAGGTGCTTTGGACCTAATCGAAGTTCTGGGGGTTTGGGATTATACCAGGCAAGCAAGGGATGTTGTAAAGGCTGTCAAGAAACGTCTTGCTAACAAGAGCCCTACTGTCCAGCTTCTTGCACTTACAGTGAGTGCCTCACTACAATACTCTGGTTTTTAAGCTACCAAAGTCAAGGTGCGGGTATAGAAAGCTGTTCTCTGGCTGGCCAAATGAGAACACAGTGGAAGAGGGGTTCAGTCAATGTTACTGGTGGCATGAATGTGACATGGAGATTTTTTTCCTGTTTCTCCTGGGATGTATAATTTTTTCTGCAAAAGTAGAAAGCACCACAGTTTGCAGTTGATGGCAACAGCTTCTGAAAAGAGGTGTTGAGTTTGTTGGTTTTGAGAATTCCCTGTCAAAGCAGCTAGAGAAAGGTTTCTTGTTGAAAAAAATCTCTTGAAGAATGTTAGATCTAACTTAGAGGTGTAGAATTTTTGAAGTTTAAAAGTTGAGCTGGTTTCAATCTTAAGAAAACCTCAGTCATTCACGTGTTTGAGGATTGCATACAGGTCTTGGAAACACTGATTAAAAACTGTGGAGATAATGTCCACCAGCAAATTGCGGAGAAAGATGTGCTAAATGAAATGGTGAAAATTGTGAGGAAGAAAGTAAGATTTGTGGCATGCCTCATGCTCTCTCATGTTGAGAGCACCAACATTCTGTTTTTATCAATGTCATTATTATGTTCTGCTGTTTTGCTGCCAACCTGAAGCATGTTTTTGGCAGGGAGCTAACCCACCCCATGAATTTTGTATCGTTGGTTCTTGCAGGCAGACATGCGTGTGAGGGACAGGGTGCTTGTTTTGCTGGATTCGTGGCAACATGCTTTCGGGGGTTCAAGGGGGCGATATCCACAGTATTATATGGCGTATCATGAATTGCAGGTATACACCCTCAATATTTGGTGCTTCTTCTCTTTGCAGTCCACAAAGTGGTGTGGTATATTGGCTCCCACTTTGGATCACTTTTCAGCATCATTTATCCTGTCAATTGAACCTTTCACTGCAATGAGTTGGCATGTCAGTCAAGTGCAATTCTTCTTCTTTTTTCCTTTCTTGTGTTCCACTTCCTCACATTTGTATGTCAGGCTACAGTATGTTGGTGCTCTCAATGACTTAGGCACTATGTTGCACATGTTACAGAAATTGGGTGTGGAGTTCCCTCAGCGTGATGAAGAGCATGCTGTGCCCATCTTCACTCCACCTCAACTACAGCCCATACCCAATTTCTATCCATCCGCTGCATACCCTAACCAACAGTCTCCAGGAATGGTGGCCCCAAGAGCTGAGCCAATTGACAATCTTCCAGGCATGAGGTTTGTTACATCCATTGCATTTGAGGTACATGGACAGTAGTTGAAGATTCTATGTTAGTATGCTGACTTGCTGAGGACACTAATCTTTTCATGGGAGCATCTGACTTCTATTGTTGGGTTCAGCTTGACAGATATTCAGACCTCACATGGTCTAATTGAGGTTCTTGCCGAGATGCTGAGTGCAATAGCCCCAGGTGATCGAACGGTATGCTGTTCAGTTTTGTTTTTCCTCCTTTTTTGTAAGTGTTTTCCTTCAAATGCATGACATGAAATCTGCTATTATCAGAGGTGCCTAGTGTTCTGTTGATGTCTTGGAGCCTTGAGCTTGCTGCTGTGTACAAAGAATGTGAGAGTAAGCTCTGTTTTAATCCTGCAGGCTCTCAAGGAGGATGTGATAGTTGAGCTTGTTGAACAGAGTCGCTCATACCAGCGCCGTGTCATGCAGCTTGTCAACACAACCTCGTATGTTCTCTCCCTTTCTCTGCTTACCTTTATAATGTCCCCTGTGACCTATAATTCTGGCTCCATGTTGGCAGGCTTGTGTCTGAGAGTTTCTCCTGTTGTATGTTTGGGTGGATTTGTTCTTTAGTTCGTCAGTAGATGTTAATTGTTTTGCCATTCTCTTCTCTCTCTAAAGTCTACTTCAAGTAAGTCAAGTTGTTGGAGCCTTGCAGGAAGGTAGTTCCTACCATGAGAGTTGCTACCTAGTCCCCTGGGGAATGCAGTGTTTCTTCCTGTCTCTCTTTGTGTCTCTGACTATCATTTTGGAATGACCACAGTTTCCATTCTCTTGATCCAGCATAGAATTTTGTGCTGTTAACAGGGATGAGGAGTTGTTGGGTCAGGGCCTTTCTCTCAACGATGATCTGCAGCGTGTGCTTGCAAAGCATGACGCTATTGCTTCAGGATCTCCATTGCCAAAGACCACTGAAAGTCGTATTTCTCGTGTTTATGATGACCATGATGAAGATGAGCAAGGAGATCAGCTGTCTCGCAGGTATTGTCAGGTTGATCTGTTTGGTGCCCAATGCTGAACCATAATCACATCTCAGGAAATAGATCTGTTTCCTGTCCTTCCAGTTAACTATTCTCCTCACTGTGCAAACATGTCATATTTTGTGTTCCTTGGTTGCAATGGGCTTTGAAGTAACAGCTGGTGTGCCTATATGGTGAACACTCATTTAGAGGTTGCTTTGCTCTCTAAAGGTTTTTGTCATTCTTTGGCTGAATCTTTTCCCTTCAGGGCTTGACTCCACAGGTCTCAGAACATATATGTGCGTATTGCTGAATGGTTCAGTTTACTCAAATTTGGACAGTTTCTTGTTCAGTGAAGTTGTGATGTTGTTCTATGGCAGGCCCTCGTCACAATCTACTTCAAGTTCTGGAGTGGCAGGGACCACACCACTGAGAGTAAAACCAACTGCACCTCAGCTAGTTCTGCCCCCTCCTCCTCAGCCAAGCAAAAAGCTGAGCATGATCGATTCTTCTGCTGTAAGTACTAGTCCCAACAAATCAGGAGTTGACCTTCTCAGTGGTGAGCCCATCATCAATACCAGAGACCAACCCACTATGACCACAACAACTCCAGTTACATCTCCTCAGACTGACCAGTATGGAGGCCAGCTTGCCCTAACTGACACTGAAGATGATACAAATCCCTTTGGGTCCGCCCCTTTTCGTGCAATCCCAAGCACAGAGCCTCCTTCCTATGTATCCTCACGGCCATCTTTGCTGTCTCAGCAGCATTCTGATGGAAATGGGTTGCCTCCTTTACAGCCCTTCCAGCAGCAGCCTGTGCAACAGCCATCAGGCATACCACACAATAGTTATGCTGCTCCATGGTCTACAGCTTCTTTGGCTGCTGGGCATACCCTCACACCACAGCAAAGAGCTTTGATCTATGGAGAGACAAGGCCTGCATCACCACAGTCTCCATCCGGGCAACAAGCTCCAGGGCAAGACCCTGGAAATCAACAACCGCCTCAAGGACAACAGTTGCATGGGCAAGTGCAGGCACCTTTGCCACAGACACCACCACCATGGCAAGATGAAGTGCAGCCTCCCAATTTGCCAGGGGGCTACCAGGCTCCCTCTCCATGGGGGGGTGTCAATGGACCACAGCCTTGGAATATTCAGCAGCACAACATGCTATATGGTCGTCAGCTGAGCTTGGGGTCTGCAATCCCACAACCAACAGGGCAGTACATCCAGCAACAGCAGTCAGGTCAAGGAAACAATGACATGTACAGAACAGCTTCTGTTCCAACCCCACCCAGTGATCCATCAGGGCAGAAACCTAATTCTGCACTCCAGGATACAAGTCAGTACATGCAGAACCAGCCTATAGGAAGCAAGTACAGGCAATCAGTAGCTATGCCTTCAACTTCACCTCCAAAGCCAGTGAATCCAGCTGACAAGCTGTTTGAGGACCTAGTGGATTTGAGGAGTGTGAATGCCAAGTTCAAGGCTGCAGGAATTGTGGGTAGCCTTTCAAGGCCAAGTACAAGCAAGGCAGGGCCTTGAAGTTCAGACAAGTTGTGGGTGAGTTGCAACAGTGGGAGTTAGGTGCATATGAGCATTGAAGTTCTGCTTACTCTCCAAGCCTATTCTTTGTCTCATATCCTTTTTATTTTCATTGCCTCCTGTATCTTTATGAGTAGAATGTCTGCAAGGAATAAGTGTTTGTTTCAAGGTATCCTACCCTTGATTCTGTGTAGGTAAGGGAGGACTGTATAAATATCTTGTGTCTTGATAAAAGTGACGTAATGTGGTGTTGGTTCGCTTGAAAGTTTGGGTAGTAATCACACAATGCTTCTCCTTTCTTATGTTCAGTTGGCATGCTGCTGCTCTCCTTGTGGATCTGATTGTTTGTTGATACAAAATAAGACAGTTGTAAGTGAAGTTGATTTCAATGTGAGAAACAGTAGGCAAGAAGGTGACAGCAGGTGTGGATTGATGCATTTTTGTTGTTCTTAGTATTGTTAATGAGGTGGGCAACACAGTAATACAGTTTGTATTTGGGGTGGGGTTGGGTTAGATCCTAACTTGTGTAATTTTAGAACCACACACTTGTTACATTGGAAATTCCTGCTGTTTTCAGAACCTTTCTAAGGATAAATTGTAACATTGGAAGCTTTCCTGTCGAATTGTTTAGAAAGATGTATACAAATCTTGGTGTCTCATCCTTTGTGATGGGTAAGGCCAATGGGGTGGTGAGGAAAAGCCTTGAAATATAGGACAAGACTTGGGCACCACATGATTTAATCAGAAATGCTCAAGTTTTTGTCAACCCCATTGATCAGCACATTCTGGGTGGGAAAAAGTCCCACAGTGGGGGCATTCCAAATTAAGGCACCTAGTACAAGTCCCATCTTGTATTTTGGGAATGCCCCTTGCACATGGGCTTTACATGGTGTTAAGCGCAAGCTGAAACATGCAGCAAAGGTTACAATGGACTTGATTTGCAGTGTGGCAGGTTTTAACAATGCTCACATCTTGGAGATGGGCTATCTTTAAATCATGCCAGAAAGGTAGATTTCTGTCACCTATCTCAAATGGTAAGCTTTGTTTTCTATGTCAACAACTGGTGATACTAAGTACCTTCTTTGTTCGAACATAGAGTTATCATTCTTCATTGTCCTCCTATTTTGTTTACATTCCCTTTCATCTCTCTACACTTAAGGCTTCCACAATGGTTTTGCTACCTATGAGCAATGTTCCATCAAGAGTTTGGCAACTAGACTAAGAATACCAGGAGGTTCAAGAGCTCTCATCAAGGGGAAAGCATTAACAATATATTCAACTCAAGTGATTTCCAGATATGAGTCAAATGATCACAATTGTGCAAAAATGGAAGAATATTTTTAAAGATCTAATGTTCTCAAGACATTGTAAGATAGATCACAATGCCAAATCATGCAAAGACAAGTGGAATATGTAGAATGGTGGATTCAAGAAGATACACAACTACTTTCACAAATGGGCAACAATACGTCATCCTAGGGGCTTTCTTTAGATGAACATGACAAGTTCCACCTCCCAAAGCAGTTTGTGAAAGAGTTTTATGATAGCATAAAAAACCTTTGATGATTTGAAGGTGAATGAGCAATCAACCTACCCTTGCATCTATAAGATCTACAATTCCAAACAGACACAATTTACACACATCAATGTTTGAACACAAATAACACATCATTGAACGAAAAAATGACCACAACCGGTCACAAAAGAATTACAGCACATGCAACTATTGCTTCAACACAATAGTTTACTAAACAACCAAGTAACTACATGGAGTTTGGCTCAATCTTACATTTGTTAATTTGGAATAGTCAAAACTCTATCCATATTCTATCAGACTCCTTCAAGGAACCTTTTCCAAATGAAAATCAACAACAAATGTTTAGCACAACTTGCTCAACTATTCAACATTGCTAAGGTAGTATTGCTAAAAAAACATTAAAGAATATTAACAGTTCTTCTAGTAATTGATGTTGCGTACAAAAGTTGTAAAGCCTTGGTGAAATCCTTGCTAGAAGCCTTGGACTACATTAGTGGCATCCAAGTAACAATGGAAGAGAAACAATCAAAGCAATAAATGTATCTTTCACACGACAAACTTTGGAATAATTCATGGTGAAAAATCAGTTGACAGTAGAGTTTTCCTTAAAGTCATCCTGTCTTCGTTCGCCCTGTCTCTGAGCCTCTTTTCACCCACTATCCCCCCCTTTGAGTGTGGACCGCAAAGGAAGGAAGTTTTATTAAATTTGGGTATGAAATGCTGAAACTCAGCATTTAATGCACAAGGTTCCAGGTAATTATAGTAGTTGTACTTGTAGGAGCAGTGAAAATATATGTAGCAGCAGTGGAGGCGCTCCGGAAAAAGGAAAGACGGGTCAAAACAGGATGAAACTCAGTTTGGCACAAAAATTGGTGCATTTCTGAGTTTGGGGGACCATTGAAAGCTAATGTACTTTTTTCCAGGATTTTTTGGAATCTCACCCGGTTTTGGACCAAACTCAGGGTTCTGGTGCCGTGTTTTCCTGACTTTATGGAAAGCTCTAATATAAAGCTAATAACAAATGGCTGACTCCCATCCAACCTATCATGAGCAATGTGCCAAACACGCATCACTAACAACAAACAAGTTTTAACAAGAGCTAAAACTTGTAACATTCCATGCAACACTCAAAAAAGAATCACAAAACAACATGTAAAACACACATCATTAAACAAAATTGAATTCAATTGTGATTGCATAGTGATATAATATAGATGTAAAGATTTTGAAAGATTTTATTCATTAGATTATGTAATATCTAATATGCAAAACATTGGCCAAAAGAAATACAATACATTCAAAAGCATTATTGAAAGTGGAACATATATAAGCAAATGAGTGAATATTGTCAAATGATACTATCCATGTCTTCAATGAAAATCTATTGAATTTTTTTCATGTTTGCAAACATTATTGAAATTGTATTTGTCAAGTTCTATTGAAATTTCATCAAAATTTTGAGGTATTTAATAACTAAATGAGGTTTAATCTATTTTCATTTTTTTGCATGTAATTTGTAGGAACACACCTTTCAATTTCAAAATTTTGCTCATATGTTTTTATTATTTATGAAATGAAAGCATTGTAAAATAAACACAAGAAGGTGGCATCTTAAAAGCCAATTTAAAAATCGGATAATTTCTTATATAAAATTTTAAATATTTAAAACATTAATTATGAAATCATTGTGCCTTTATTGACATTATGGTAAGTTGAACACAAGATTTGAAGAACATTAATATAATAAAAATAGATATCAAGTACATATGTTTTAAACTAATTGGTCAATATGCCATTCAAAGGTTTATTTTATATCACAAAATATACTGAAATAGATATGTACTAGTTGGGATGTAAATATCATCATATATTCAAAGGTGTCATCAAATATATTTTTACATATATTTTTTTGTTAGAACATATTTGACATATATTTGAAACCAAAGTCCACATTGGAAATTATAAATTTTATAATTACCTACATTTCTAAAAACCTATTAAATTTCATTAAAACAATACAAAACTTGAAAATTAATGCACATTAGTGAAAAAAATTCTTATCTTTTATCATTATACTAAAAAATTCAATATACAACAATTTCATAATGGGATTTCTTGATATTTTATATCTAACTTTATCTTTGGGGGTTGGGGGGGGGTAAACAAGATAATCCAATTATCTATTTTATCATGCTTACACCCAATTTCCTCCAATTTCACAAACCAACTTTAGCCATAATGGCATTGATGTCAACATTTCAATCTTTAAAAATCATGTTATGCAATAAACATGTAATCGTACCCAAAAGAGAAATTAGATCCAACATTGTTTTTTTAGTAATTCATAGAAAGTATTCATCAAGATGCCAAATGCATTCCCCACAATGCTTTTTCCCTTCTTGTGTTGCTAGTTGTTAAATCTCTTCAAGATTGCATGTCCTTGCACACACTCCTTGTAAGGAACCATGAGCTATGAAAATAAAGGGATATTTCCCATTAAATATGGATGGATCTAATATTGCATGTTGTTGTGTTGTGGAGCAAAAATCTTTTTTTAAATGCTTGATTATAAATTTTAGATGTGCATATGTGACAAATGTCATTAAAGGACCTAGTTGTCCAATGCATATATCTACAAACCTCTTTTCATGGTTGAAAATTGCTTGCATTGCCATTGTATACTCTTTTGTTTTGTGACAATAATGATAAAATGCATGCCATTTTTCTTTGGAAATTATGATATAAACATCATCAAACGCCCCATGCAATGGAGGTAATCTATAAAATTCCTAAAATCCTTCCATCATTTGTTCAAGTTCTTGTCCTTGAGGCCATGAGATTTGTTGTTTGAAAACAATAGTCACAATGATCACAAATTCACATAAAACCATGCACACATGATTTGCTAATTGCAAAGTGTTCACAACAACTAAAACATTTAACACCACGTACAAGTTTGTACAATGCACATACCTTGAGTTTGTAATAGATGCAAATCATTTGGAAATGTTGAAGCACCACAACATCTTATAATACTTGAAAATTTTACTAAGTTTGAGGTCCATTGTTCACAAGTAGATTATCTTCTCTTCGACAAAGTTCTTGTTCTTTGTTAAAATAAAATGGCCAATAATTGTAAGATATAATAGGAATATCTCCATGATTCCAAGTTTTTTTTGGAGATATTCATGTCTATAAAGTGCCCTCCAAATACACTAAGAAATTGTTCTTAGTGCTTTATGTTAGGAGATGATGTTCAACAATGGATTCACACATTGTAGGCTTAGGTCAAATGGGACCAAAAACAACTCCTAGAAGACAACAACTATAGCCATAAACAATAATATTTGAAAGGTCATATCTCTAGCCCTAATCTTGGCATCAATAATAAACAACATTAAATCAAATTCTAATTTTTTTTTTATCCTCAAAAAAACCTTCAAACTTTTGCAAAGGTAATTAAGCTACAAACATGTGTAAATTTATTTTTGTTTAACCTCTTGGTATAAATGTTGTGGCACAACTAAAGAAAAAATTCCCTTCATTTTTTTAAATTCTTGAGAACCATCTAGTAAAACAACTTTTTAACAACTTTTTTCTTCTCAACTAATGGTGAGAAATCAAGGACCCTTCAAATACCTTAAATCCTATACCTTATTCTAACACTACAGCGATTTGGAAAGCCACTATCATAGCTTTAGGTCAGGTTCGACACATTAAAAACAAATTATTATTATTTTCAAAACATGCATTTGTTTCTAAAAAATTATTATTAAAATTTTTGTTAATAAAAATAAATTTATTTAATGAAATTTTTTTGATTAGTGGGTGCCTGTGACCTTCGGCCACCTTGGTTCATGTTTTAGAAACTTTTAACTTTTTTATTTTTATGTATTTTTTATTTTTATTATTGTTTTATATTTTTTTTTATTTGGATGCAAGTTTGAAGTTTGGAGAAAGAAGACACACCTCATTTTTTTTCAAGTAGGGTTTTTCTTATTTTTTACTCTTTATTTGGTTTTTTCATTTTTGGAATTTTTTTCTTTTA
>Ga0209208_10007734_pt1 | contig 14491 bp, 5 predicted proteins | sample S1TSphfallax_3_FD_187694 | JGI IMG/M metagenome (GOLD analysis project Ga0209208, IMG submission 187694) | Host-associated microbial communities from peat moss isolated from Minnesota, USA - S1T2_Fd - Sphagnum fallax MG (SPAdes) (version 2) | ecosystem: Host-associated > Plants > Peat moss >...
ATTGTTTTTTTTAAAGATTTTTTTTCCAAATGCTGAAAAAGAAAATAAAAAACTTGTTGCCACATTTATATTTGGAGTTTAAATAAGGGACATTTTTTTGTACTATAATGTTACTGTAAAACCCCCATAGTTTATTGTTTAATAATATGGGCATTGATACATTGAAAAAAAAAATGGGTTCTGTTGAATTTTGGGAATTGAACCCATAACTTATAGGTACATTTTATGGATTCTAATTTCTTAACCTTTGCAATTACCAATATATTGCATGCAATAATTTAGATTTATTTTTTTACCAGAAAAATCAACATATTGTATATTAATCATTTTGTAGCATGTATTATTTAGTTATTTTGGCATTATAGTGTCAAACATGGGTGGCAACTACAAGAATTAAGTCAACTTGGAATTATATAATGTGGACTTGTGAAATGGCATTTATTCAAGTTAAAATTAAAATTCAAGCTCCCAAAAGAATTATATGGGAGTACATTATGAAGCACACACACCATAAAAATAAAATAAAATAAAAATTAATTATCAAATTACATGGGATACATTAATTAACAAGATTAGAAATGACAACATGTATAATCTATGAATGTGCCCAATTGCCAATCGGGGATATTTTATGAACTAAATTTGTATGCCAAAGTTGTTGGTGACACATGCATTAGTTCATGTCTTAATCCCAATTCAATTGGAAAATTGTATATTAATAAAAGAAACTAGCATTTTGGTGATATTGTATTCTTTTTAAAACATGGTTGTAAGCTATCATTAATTAGCATGTCAGATTTTAATAAGAGAAGTTAGAATATGTATAATTTTCAAAAACTTTGAAACTCTGGTTTAATATTAAGTTTTTGAAATTTGGGTTTAATATGGGTGTTTTAAGAGAAGGAATTCCATGGCTAGGAGGTAGAAGGTTTTTGAAACCTATAATAAATTTGTAGTTATATATGTTTCAAATCCAAAGCCTTCACAATTTCAAGGAATTTTACCATCTAAAAGATGTCCAAATGAGCCATATGAAGAGCAACCCACCCAACATTCATTGAAATTAACCAAGTGTTTGATAGTAGTCCATTATAGTTGTCTCCATCTTTGAAATTTTTGCTTGGTTATTTGAATTCTAAGATAAATAAATAAATTTGGTTCAATATTAAAATGCCCATTCATTGATTTTTTTTAAAAAAAATCTTATCATTGACCATGATTCAACCTATAAAGGAAAGTGTCCTTTACTTGATATAAGAATATTCATTTGTCATTTAATAAACATTTCCATGTTTATCATTTTTTTTATACGGAAACTCCATGTTTCCATGCAAATTATGGTCCACATTAAAGAGACCAAAGAGACCAACTTATAATAAAACTTTGGTGATTTGGATATCATGTTTTAGAATTCCATGCAATTTCCAACCATGAAAAAAACAAATAATTTAATTTGTCCAAGGTTACAAGTTGACAAGTTTTGTATAAGTTTCCAATATAGAAATGGAATGGGTCTTTTATATGTGTCAATTTTGGTAAAAGCAATTTGGGAGTTTTCATTTAACAAATGAAAAAATGCACCTTGTGAAATTTTTTTTTTTCATTATCAAATTACCATTTTATTTTTTTGCTCAAGTAAATTGATACTATATGGACATTACTTTCCATAGGGAAGAGCATTTGTTCACAAATAAATAATGGTTAACAATGTCATGTCTTATCAATGAGAAATGAGTTACAAAGTTTTCCTCTTGTAGGGCCATCAATCCTTCATTGAAGGTTGTTTGGGCAAATCTTAACATTCAAAGGAGCTTCAAAATGTTACAGTTCTTCAACTTCATTATGATTAAATTGAATTGGTGTCATTTTATAACAGGACACACAAGCAATTCACCATAAGAACCCTTGAAACTTTATAGTGATGTTGCACATAGTTGGGAATTTAATTCACAAATGGGTCATGTTAAAAGATACCTATTGGCAATTTACCAAAGGATAACAAATAAACTCATTAATTCCAAGCTATGTGACCTAGGGTCCTCCAAGTCATCGATTACCCAAATGAATACTTAATAACCATTTTCTTGGGTAGTGGCATGAACATGCCAAGATTTTGAATTGTGTTATTTTGATGTTTGATTCACATATTTTACATCATTAATTTTGTTTCTATGTTGAAGAGGAAAATTGATTGTATTCACTATGCAATTAAATGTTTTCAATATATGAGATTTGTTTAGTCATTTTCATGCATGGGTCAACAAATATTACACATGAACCACCACAAAATTGTTTGGATAAAATGCAAACATATATTGTTATTTAAAAGTTTATCGTTATTGACATGATAAAACTATTTCCTCCATTACAAAGTACTAAAATTTTAACTATTGTAATATGGGCATCATGCATGTCCACTTAAGTTTTGACCCCAAAATGTTCACATATTTTTTGGTAAATAATTTACTAAATGATCCCTCTTATGATTAAATATTTTTCAACCTTTTTTAACATAATATTAAACATTGCTTGCTTTTGAAAAGTGGGATTTATTTGTTTGTTATTGGAAGGTCACATAATTCAATCATTTGTAAAATTAATTTGAACATAATGAACTGAATACATATATAATACTCACCAAATTTATGATTGTTTTGGATTTTTTTCACATTCCCACTTCAATCCCTTGCAATTCCAATTTACTTAACATTGCATAATAGGTCAAAGATAATTTTATTAAAGATTGAATGTAATAATAATAATAATAATATTAATTGATTTGTAGATATGTGGTGCTTTGACAATTGTGATGTCATTTGGAATAAACCCCAAACCAAGTTTCTCCCCAGGATGGTAATGTTTTTTTAACTTTTATATTTAAAAAACCCTTGAAACACATTTGGTGATAACCCATTATGTGTAATTAAAAAAAAACTTTCATTATTTTACATTTATTACATTATAGATGTAAAGAAAAAATAATGGATTGAATTGGCAAAAGAAGAAGACACCAACACATAATTGAATGGATAAAGATAAACAAGTAAAAATATTCAAATGTAGATAGGTTGAATGGGCCTTTGCTGCATAAAGCCCCCCACAAGGCTAGTAGGTTCATTGAAAATTACAACTTTTTAACATAAGTAACAATCATTTTAAAGAATAATATTGTTGTGAATTATAATAGGATCATTAAATGTGCATCCAAAATTAAGAAGTTTCAAGTTTAATTGAAGGAGAATGGAATACAATTAAAATAACCTTCAATACCATACTATTTGTGCATAAATAGTTTTGGTCTTTACATTGTTTTTCTTATATTGCTTCAATTTGAAAGAAGTTACTTTATTTCAAATAATTTATTTGTTGCCAATAATGGATAAATCATTGAATCCAATTGGTAATAGGTTACTCATCATACTTGGGATAGAAACAATGGTTGCTGGGATAACTGGCATTGGTGGCACAAACCTACCTTGTTGTTATGTTAGTCACATTATTCTCATGAGCATTTCAATTTTTGGCATTGGAGTTTTTGCTCTAGCAGTAATTGCGGAGGTAATCACCCATGTTCATTGTTCATTAGATCATTGTCTTGCAACTTAGCGCATGGCTTTTTTAATGCTTGTATAAACCACTTAATTATGTAGTCATTTTCATGTGATACTTTCTTGGATCCTGCACAACGTTGAAACATCAATTTGACTTTTTCATTCCAATAGAAATACTTGAAGGGTAATGAACTCAAAGCAATTTTTTGTGTTTACCATGGAATATGTTTATGTGCGAGACACAATATATGTAATTCATTCCAAATTATTCATACATGAATCCAAATCAAGCTAAAAGTGTAACTATTATTTTTTTAATGACTAAAAAAAGGAAACAAAAAATGTTCATAAGTGTTTTGATAAGGTATTAAATATTCAAAAACCAAATCAAAAGAAAACCTTTCCAATCTAATCTACACAATGATTGATTTGTTTGTGTTTGAAAAGAAATCCAATATTTACACATTTGATTGTGTATGTGGGTTTTACAAATAGAGGTCAAATGTTTTGGCAAGCTTTAAAGAGACACGATTCACATTAGATGTTGTAAGTTTTTTGCCCTATTTCTTCAAGTCTTGCATCTTAGTTGATTATATATATATATCAATTTTGTTATCACAATTGAGTCCATTCCAAATAATGTCATAAAACTCTTGTAAAATTATTTGGATACATATTGCAAGAATGACCATTTGTCTTTTGCTTTCATGTTTTATTCAGGTTGACAAATTTTTGTCACAAGTGTGTTGGGCATATTTATTTCTATGTGGTGTGGAGGTTGGACATCCATTCCATACTCATTCCCAAAATATTCACAAAATGTGGAACTTGGTTTTCAAAGTTTATTTCATTTGGATTGGGTTTTTGTTAATGATTCAATTATTGCATTTTGATTTGTGAACATGTAGTCACTTTGAAATTAAAATATGGGTATTGACATATATTTTATTGTAAGAAAATTAAATGAATGCTTTTGTAGGTATGTGGTTTGGTAGGCCGATGTTTATTTCAACGTTTATCACTTGGTGACTTTCAGGTAAATCCTTTCTACCATAAAAAAAGGAAAAATAAAATAAAATTTAATACATGATGAATGATAATCTAAATATATTGGGAATCTTGGTGTTTAAGTGTAGACTATTGATCAAATTCAAGAAAATCAAAAAAGTTCGCTTGGCAAGGTTCGACATGAATTGTAAGTTTATTTTAATCATGCATGTCTTTTTTTAATTTTTAATTTGTTTTATTTCTTATAATTTTAACTAAAATTTTGTGAATTTTTTTTCCACAGAATTTTCTTTTGTCTAATTGAATTCTTCAACCCATAATGAAGTGTTAATTGGGTCAAATCATGATCAAATGAACCAAAAATCATGTCAAACAATTGTCAAAATTGTAATTTTCTACATATGTTTATGTTGTGACACTTTATTGCCATGTTAATAATGAAAAGTGCGATAAATGATTAACATAGATTATAATAAAATTCAAATTTTTTAAAAAATCAAATTTTTTTTCCTAGTAAAGGAATTTTGAACTTGGACCATATTTGTTTTAGATAATGACAATTTTATAAAAGATTAACTAAGGAGTCTTTTAATAAATTATTTTGGTGGGAAAAAATATTTAAAAAAGTTTCAAGAGTCTTTTGTCACATGTAAATGGGGTGTAATGTGCATTGAATATAAACAAAATTGTAACTTATGATACAAGAAACTAAAGCTTAAAATAGTTAACATATTTTGGTATGGTTGAAATTATGATCATTTGCAAAGATTAAATACATAATTTGGCAAATTTTACACAAATTTAAAAAATTCATATTTATTCAAAAAATATTTTTTAAAAACATGTTGACATATGGGGGCAACTATAAGTATTTTAAGTAACAAGGTTCAAAAGATTCCATTTCAAAAATTATTTTTTATGAAAATATCAAAAGGATTAAACCATGACCCATAGTCCTTTTATAAAATAATCATGTTGGCTTGTTTGATCATAATTTGACCCAACTATGTTCTTGGACTTCCATTTATGTATTAAATAATTTAAGTAAACATTTAAGTAAAACTTAAATTGAATACTTTCTTGAATGTTGAAAATGTTTGAAGATGCCATCATAACAAGTTAAAATTGAAACTTTTAATCTAGCTTAAGGATAAGTATGATTTATCAATCCAAATTATCTTTCATTTCTTTTGTAGGGGTGAACAAAATGAAAGGGTTGAAAGAACAAATGCAACAAACATTGGTGACAAAATGAAAGAAAAATATGCAAGGTAATAAACTACATAAATTTGCAAGATGTTGCTTGAACTTGGGACTTGTTCAATATTATCAACATCAACAAGAACTTTGGATATATGAAAATTTAGGTCCCCTTAATCATGGCTTGATATTGAATGTATAATACTAATATTGCAAGTTTAAGTTTATAATAGTTTTTAGATTTGTATTGTGTGTGTTTTGGGTGAAAGATAGTGTTATTTAATGAGTAGTTTGAAATATTCCTTTACATGACAAAATATTACCCATCTTAATGCCAAGCTAGTATCACAACTATATGACCTAGGATTAGAAGGTGAACAAAAATGACCGTAGATTGAAAGAAGGATAAATTGCAACAAATCTCATATATATTAACATAAAATAAAACCCATAAATTTGGATGTTTAAAATGGTATCATATAACTTAGACTGATTTTTAAAAGTTAATATTTACTTGAATGAAAATGGGCATCTAAATGTTTGGAAAATTATATTTAACTAGAAGGGAATTACTATTTATTCATGTATAACATGATCATATGTTATAAATTCAATCGATTAAGATTGAAGGGTGTCTAGTAAAATTGTAGATTTCTATGGCAACCATAGTCAAATAACCTTGATTCTATGTTGAACATATCATATTTCATCATTCAACACCATCATCCCAATCCAATTCTTTAAACTCTAATTCCCATCAAATCCTTCCTCACCATGCTCTTCACCAAAACACCAAATCGTAAACAAAATGTCACGTAAAATGTGAAAGTGTGTGCGCTTTCCATGTGACATTTACAATTGTGGAAAATTATGTGTTATTAAAAATACTAAATATTTTGTTATGTGTTTGTGCATGATGATGCAGATGGAGTCATGAATCTTGGGGTGATACATAAGAAATACAAAGGGAAGTCACAATGTCTTAAACATACATGCAAAAGCTAATTGTTCATTTGACATGTGCATTTTATTAAATTAAAATATATAAGATGTTACGGTTCAATTTGGGGAGTTAACATTTGAAATTCTTAAACCAAGGATAAGTTGTTACAAAACCCATATGAACAAGGGAAATCTTAATTTGTTATCCACATTTGAGATTTCATTGCAAAGGATAGCCCATAAGAAATACAAGGGATAAATAATAGCATACGAAGGTCATAAATTTGTAACAAATTATCAAGCCCGTTATTCAAAAAAATTGGATTCGTGGTTGCCTTACAAGTTGTCTTGGGTGTAATTCATCACTAGACCATGCTACTCACCACCTAAGACAACTAATAAACTAAAATGGGATCATCAAGTTAATTGTTTATTAAAAACTTGTGATACTTGGGTGAAACCTTAAATGAGGGTTAAGCAAATTTAGATTGTCTTTAGAATGATAATAAGAAATTGACCATCGCTTCCCCCAAAAAAGTAATAATGTCAAAAAGGTGAAAATCCATTCACAACTTACAAGGTACACCTTTCCTTTTTTCCTATATATCTAATGAAATTGGTTTAGGTATGAAAATTTTAGGTTCCGTAAATCATGTTTTGAACAATTCTAAAAATAGTTTTGTGAACAATTCCAACTTAGAACATGTGTTGCCAATTCCCAAGTAAAGAGGGATGGAAAGGCGTCTTTTTGAATTTGTATTTTTAAAAGCTTTTTCTTCAACATTGCAATATCAAGCAAATTTTAAATACATTAATCAACAATTGCAACCCATTTATTTTGAATTGAATTTGAATCCAATTCAATTTTAGTTGAATTCACTTCAATTTGAATTCAATTCAAGTTGCATGCAAAATGATTTAATATTTTCATTTGAATGGAACTTAATTTTCACAAAATCAATATATATAATCAATTGATTGTATTATGAAAACATTTGAAGAAAATTGAAATGAATATAATTTAATGAGAAATTATTTTATGCATAAATTTATGTTATAACATAACGCAACAATTTTTGAGTCATACATGAATGTCTTAAAATTAAAATTTGGTAATTTAAAAATCATGAGTTTATTCATATTTTGCAAAATATTTTGATTTGAAAAAATGCATTCAAGACATAATCCTTAGTTGAAATGGCTCCTTATACCATCTTTGCACACAAACATGTTGAACACATACATGTCTAACCATGATGTTTGGGCAAGTATAATTCGTACCTTTAAGGATTTTGGTTCCATGCTACTAGCAACTTACCAATATTGAGGATTAATCACCCAAAATTTGAGGCCAATTTAACATAACATAATGAAATACACTTGTTTTATTAACATAATCAACACAATCGAAAGAAGAAAATTATTAACCTATTTCTTGAAAATTTGACTAAATTATTGTGATTTTATTAAGAGCTAGAATGGTTTTTAGATTTTTTTAAATAGCTAAAAAAAATCCTAAAACCCTAAAACCATGATACCCTGAGGGTACCAGAAGGGTACCCACACATAGTGAAAAAAAAAAGTTTTTAGACCCGGAAAATGCTCTTCTGGTGGTACCTGCTGGATATCACAGTAAAATAGTTTAAAAAAAATAAAAAATAAAAATTAACGCGGGCATTTCGAAAAGCGGCCCTTAAATACCTACCTTAAGGGCCTTTAGACCCCGACCTTAAGGGCCTGAAAAGGGCCACGTTGAGCTACAGGCGCAGTGAACCGAATGAAGGAGAAGGAAGATGCGTGGCGAATCGCGAGCCATTCACGGTTGCTTCACGGGACGAGAACGACAGACACAAACACATCCAGAACGCGGATGAAAAACTAGCAGCGATTTTCAGATCATTAAGAAGGTGAAAACCCAGTGTTCGTGGATGATAAGGAGCTTAATAGACGAAAAGAAACAGGGAGCTCATTGGATGACGATGGATGAGGAGGACACCCTCCGTCGTGGACGGAGGAGGACAACAAAGCAGAGCTTCTGCGCGTATCGTCGTCGTCGTCGTCGTCATTTGCCTGGTGGTAGTAGTGAGTACTGTAGCAGCATTTGCATTGCTAGGGTTTGATGCATCTGGCGAATTCCGAAACCACTTGTCTGCAGATTCACCGCGAATGAAAGAAGAGATCCTCTCATTTTTGTTTGTACAAAAAAAATTGCAGCGTTCTGTTTTTATTACGGGGGTTTTTTTGGTCTCATAATTTCTTTTTTTTTAGTGGTTTTTGTGGAGTTCGCTTGTTGCCGAGAAGTGTTGTTGCGGGAGTTGTTGATGGCGCTTTGTGGTGACGACGAGTCCAATTGCAGCATCTACAAATTGCCTGCCGAGAAAGAGGACTGAGGAATTTTTGCGCCGGGGGAGATGGATTTGTGTACGTGTTGGAACCTCTGCTGAGTTTTGGAATCGGTAAGAAGGCGGAGGGAGGGAGGGAGGGAGGGAGGGAAGCAGGCAGGCAGGCAGAGATGGACGTCGTCCAGTTTACGGAAAGCTCTGTAGGGTTACAAGTGCCGTCGGTAATAGGAGCTGTGAAGGATGAGCCTCACTCAGGTTCATGGTCGTCAGATGACCGTCAACGGCGTGGTGGTGACTCCTCGTCGTCGTCGCGAATCAAGGTGGAGCTTGACAAGGATTTCTTGTGTCCCATTTGCATACAGACAATGAAAGACGCTTTCTTGACTTCGTGTGGACACAGCTTCTGCTACATGTGTATCATGACACACTTGGGGAATAGAAGTAACTGCCCCTGTTGTGGCTTATACCTCACCAACAACAAGTTGTTCCCAAACTTCCTTCTCAATAAGGTGAGTCTCTCTTTCTTCGAAGGGGAGCAGCTTCTATAAAAGAAGCTGAGACATTGCTCATAACATTCTTCTACGTGGGGGCGGGGGGGAAACGGCAGTTAGTTCATATCGTAGCTGCAGCTTAGAATTACCAGGGGTTATGGGCTTTGTGCATCCTTGAGAGCAGCCCCACCCATGCACTGTAAGAGCATGTTTTGGATGTTGAACAGAAAAGTCTTGCCAGTTTGGTTCAAAAAAAATGCTTTTGGGACAGCATATTTGCAAAAGATGCAGTCTAAAACCTGCTGTGGACTGGCTAGATTGTTGGATTGGTCCCCATGGCACAGTCTTCCTTCGCTGTTGCCGGGCCATATGATCTGATTGGTGAACTTGCTTTGCTATTAGTGGTCTCCCACTTTTCGGAATCCCATTGTCAAGTTTATGGGTGGGGCTTGGGATATGTAAGTAAGTAGGAGTGGATGTGAGAATTACTGATATAGCCCTAGATACCCAGTATGAGTGGAGTTGCACAAGTTATCCTTGTTTCGAGTCTAGCTCAGGCCAAAGGTTAACAAGTTACATGGTTTTATGTGCTGTTTATGTCTTGCACAGTTAATGAAAAAAGCATCTGCATCCCAATTAGTAAGCAATGCTTCTCCAGCAGAGCAACTACGCCTCGCCCTTCAACAGGTGACACTCAATCCCTCCTGAGATTTTTGTCCTCAAGACTGATTTTCCAATTCAGAGTGCCTCCAGGAGGCCCCCAACCACTACCCTCTATGTTGGCTGTGGGCTTAGATGATTGCTTTGACCCCACAAGTTTGTTGCAGCTTGAATGAGGATGCTATTGGGTTTTTCTGATTAGCTATGTCTCTTGCATGATAGCCAGCATATGACTGTGTGTCTTCCTGTTCCCAATTCGTCAGAATTTAAGAATGCAGAATCTTGTATAATGGTTTCCCAAAGTTTTGGATGGATCTTTATGCACTGATCTACATCTGCCATCAGGTGCTGATGAAGTCATTGGGAGTCATGGCAGCTTGTTGCTGCTATTCATGATGAAGGTGGTGGTCTAATACTTTGTGGGTGGTGACACTCATAAGGTCATGTCATCCTTATTGTGTTGGTTTTTTATAACTGACGGAATGTTTTACCTTCAAAGTGTTGTTTGGGTTTGTTCTGCGAATCTCATAGATGTACTTTTGCTGTTTCCCGTGTTGTCGGGGTTTTCATCCTCGTATGCAGGAAGTGTCAGATTCATTTGTGCCATACAGTTTGTTATTGTTGTTTGAGAAAAGGGAACTTATTGGGGAAGAGTGTGGGTCTGCAGGGGGTCAATTTACCAGTGAAGGAGCTAGACTCTTTATTGCAGCTGCTGGCAGACAAGAAGAGGAAGGCTGAACAGGAGGAGGCAGAGGCTAACATGGAGATACTACTTGACTTTCTCCTCCGCTCCTGGCAGCAAAAGCAAGAAGTATTGCACAAGGTTAGACTTTTAATAAAACCTGGATATGTTTTGGGAGTATATGGGAGCTATTTGGGAGCGTAGGATATGCTCTGACTTTGTGCTTTTTCATGTGCCAGCTACAAGGAGACCTTCTTTTTCTCAAAGAAGACATAGAAACTGTTCATAGACAGTGCCAAGATCTTTCAAAGGCAAAGGAGAAGTACCTGCTGGAGAATAGGATGCCCATGGATAAAGTATCTTCTGATTGGGACCCTTTAGCGTTTGCTGGGGTTGACAGTGGCCATAATAGTGGTGCTGTTTACAGGCCTGGAAGTGGCCAAGGTGGTGTATCGCACTACCCTAGTGGGGGGAGTTTTGAAGGCCTTAGCTTGTCCATTAATCCTACCAAGAAAGAAATATGTTCAATAGCTGGTTCTCTTGACAATTGTCTCTCAGTTGCACAAAGGATGCCTGATGGGTTGACAGTTGCAAAAAAACGACGAGTATTGTCCCAGGTACCTGTGACTTTATCCTACATTCAAACAATATGTCTATGCTTTGCTTTATCTGAACTCTGCCTACTGCCAGGAGCGCATGGGATCAGTATGTCTGTAGCTGGTCACCACCATACATGTTGATGTTGGAGGTCACTGAACATGTGTGTGATTGTCACTGTTCTTAAACTTCTCTTGTGTTTTTTCTCTGTTTTAGGGGTGGGGCCTCCTCTTTTTCCTGTTCATGGATATCTTGTTGGAACCAAATTTCTAGAACGATTTTGTTGAGTTATCTCACAAATTTATTCAGGTTGACTTAAATTGTAAGTAGGTGGAAGTTCTGAGTACTTCTGAACATATTTTCTTTCTCTGGCTCTCTCAATTTTATGTAGGGTGTGTGGAGTCAACCACTTCACATTCTAGGGAGATTTTCTCTGAGAGTAGCAGTGGACCCATGCAATTGTTTGCTAGGGAGATAAATTGTCCCTGGTTCATAGGTTTGTGGATGATTTTTTATTCCTGATTTTCCAGACTTTGTGAACTTCATGTACCTTAACCAAGACTCTTTTGGTAGCGGCATAGACCCAAAAACATCTTGTGAGTTGAATTGTACGTCTAAAGGCTTCTCTTGTAATTTCTTGGATCTAGTTGTGAGACAAAGTCCTCAAGGTTTATCCTGTGACATTTTTGACAAACGCTCTCAACCAGAGTATGCAGGTATTGAAATGATTAGAATGCCTCAAATTCACTCCAGTATCTCAATGACTGTGAAGTTGGGGGTTATCAATAGTCAATTTTACAGATTCTTGAGGCTTTGTAGTGTAAGAAGGGTTTTGTCTTTCAGATGGTCAGTCTTATTGTCTTTCTGAAGGCAAAAGGCTACCCTTTAAAAATTCTTCTAAAGAGAACTAGACGGTTGCTTCTTAAAGAAAAATTCCTGTTCGGAATTTCCCTTTTTGGCATTTTCAAAATGATTTTGCTTCAGGTCTTGTAAGAGGGGAGCTTCTTGTTAGCCCACTTGTTCTTAGTCTTTCCCTGTTTGTCCTTTCCTTTAGTTTTTCATTTCTTTTTCTGTCATTCTTTGTTTCTTTGTCTTGTCCTTCTTGTTGTGGTCTGTTGCTAGCCAGTAGTATGGCTGAGTCTTCCCATTGCTTCCGGAATTGCAGCAGAAACTCAGTTCATAGGCTGGTGCTTGTCACTGGCCTTTACCCACTGTAGGGAGCTGATGAAGTCACTGGGAAAGTTGTGTTATTTAAGTCACTATCATACATACTACTGTTGATGGTCCCTGAACAGGTGTGAGACTGACACTTTTGTTCATACTGGTGTGTGCTTTATGTTTTTTGTTTGTTCTCTCTTCCCTAGTTTCATTCTTTCTGTGGCTTCCTGAGGAAGTGTTAACCTTGCTATTTCTTCTTGATCGTGAGAATGGAGATTTCTCTTTTCTTATGAAAGATATTGTTTGCTATAGAGATTTTGGAACATATTGCTATGCCTGAGTAGTTTTGTATCTGCTTGCAACATTGCCTGAACCTTGCTGTTTACATGAATTAAGTGGAATTTGGATAAAGAACTTACAGTTTTCAACTGACAGATTTGCAGCAGATGTTGCTTGGACTGCACTATAGGAGATGCAGTCTTACTGGCACTTGAATATCCTCTCAAGCAGTGTGGTCCTGTGTGTGTATGATTTGTAAGCAGTTTGAAGATTTGCAAGAAGCTTATTTGCAAAGAAGGCGACATGCTGTACGAATGCAACAGCAGAAATGGGTTCAGGAATCCAGTCAAAAAAAGTTGAAGGAGGAGAAGCTTCCTGCTCCTCAGAACTATTGTGTTGGCTTGGATGATTTTCAGTCTGTACTTACTGCCTTCACTCGTTACAGGTGCCTAATTGACAGCAATGTGTCTCCACATTTTCTACTATCTGTAGATTTTTAAGACCTTTGTTTACTCTGTACACAATGAGTTGAATGTGGATTACCTTGTGTTTCTTCTGTTGGTAGGGCTGGTTTTCAATGTCATCCAGATCTGTTGTTCAGACATGTCCAATAGATTGAACAATCACAAGAATTGACCCTTCAGTCATCCTGTGGGATTTCCGCTCTCTAGCATACAAGAGATATTTGCATGTTGTTTTGTATCCTGCATGACCCCATCTTTTTATGCTTGGTCTGGGCATTGCAGTAGGTTGAGGGTGATTGCAGAGCTACGCCATGGAGACCTTTTCCATTCCTCCAACATTGTTTCTAGGTGAGCTTACTCATTTGTAGTGCTTTCATATTGTATGGTTTGCACTGTGTTATGCATATGGCAGTGGTACTTGTGTGCATTCAGGTTGGTTAGTAGCTGCACAACATGATGTGTTGCTGAACCTGTAGGATGTGCTTTCTTGTCCAGCAGTATTGAGTTCGATCGGGATGATGAGCTGTTTGCAACAGCTGGTGTTTCGAGACGCATTAAGGTGTTCGAATTTGCAACGGTATATTATGAGCTCTTTTATGGTTTATGATCCTGTATGCATGTGGATGTTATGAAGTAAATGCAAACAACTAGGTGTAGGGACTCTCAGTGGTGATATGGTGTCTCTGTCTATTAAAGTTCACCAGTGCACCTGAGGCTTCCTTGGTTTGAATTGGATTTGGTAAAAGAATTTAAGATATGTATTCTGAGATGTAAATTGATTGGTGAGTATTTGATTTTTCCAGGTTGTCAACGAGGTGGCTGATGTTCATTGTCCGGTGGTGGAGATAGCAACAAGGTCAAAACTCAGCTGCTTAAGCTGGAATAAGTATATCAAATCCCATATTGCCAGCAGTGACTATGAAGGAATTGTCACTGTTTGGGATGTAAATAGCAAGCAGGTACTCTCTAATTTCACTTTTCTCACATGATATTTGTCAAATCTGAAATCCTCATAACCTTATTATTGGGTCATCTCTCAGTTCTCTTTATGTTGACTTATATCACAAGTATGGAGTCCTGATAAAGATATGATCTAGAAGGATAGTTTGAGGTGGGG
>Ga0209208_10007735_pt1 | contig 14490 bp, 11 predicted proteins | sample S1TSphfallax_3_FD_187694 | JGI IMG/M metagenome (GOLD analysis project Ga0209208, IMG submission 187694) | Host-associated microbial communities from peat moss isolated from Minnesota, USA - S1T2_Fd - Sphagnum fallax MG (SPAdes) (version 2) | ecosystem: Host-associated > Plants > Peat moss >...
AAACTAAATAAATAAATAAATAAATAAATACATAAAAATAGAAAAAAATGAATATAGACAAAATAAGAATAGAAAAAATAAAAAATGAAACAAACATAAACCAAAAAAAAAGTAAAAACGCAAAAACTATAAAAAAAGGAATGGAAACAAATGAAACAAGGAAAGGGAAATACAGTAAAAAAAATTTAAAAGAAAAAAAATTTCCAAAAATGAAGAAACCAAATAAAGAGTAAAAAATAAGAAAAAATAAAACTTATAAATATTGAAGAAAAACCCTACTTGAAAAAGAATGATGTGTATCTTCTTTCTCCAAACTTCAAACTTGCATCCAAATTTTAAATAAAAAAAAGTGAAAAAGAAACACTTTATTTTTATTATACAAAATAATAATAATAATAATAATAATAAACACATAAAAATAAAAAAATAAAACAATTAAATTTTTCTAAAAAAAACAAAAATATGAACCAAGTTTAAAGAAACCGGGGGACTTCACAGTGGCCGAAGGTCACGGGCACCCACTAGTGTTTATAAGCTATTCCAATGTGAATTTATGTAAACAACAATAGATGTAGGTCAACTTCCTTTTCATATGTCTACTACCATAGGGTGTGTAATTTGTAATTTTAGAATGTGAAACGGATGTCAAACTCACATGTGTCATAAATCCTCCCCAATGTCTCAGACAAAAGTGTCAAAAACTAGGCCAATTTTCCAACTCATGAACTCTAGCTCCATGAGCAACCCAAGGAATACCACCAACATTTGATGGCTACATACCAAACATCTGTTTCTTCCAATGATATGGCATTCTTGTGCTCATAACCTAACACCTTGTGTTGCTTTCAAATCTTTGGCTTTCTATGTTTCTTTGTGTGTTTGTCCATTAATTGACTATAATAAAAATAATAGGTTTGCTTTCTATCAACCATAGGTTTACTTGGATTATTGAAGCCATACACAATTTGTACCGTGTTCCAATTTTGCTTGGGCACCATTTGCCATGAAATTTGGATTAAAAACACCTTTTTTGGCAATTACTTTGTTCAATTTGAACATAACATTTTGAACTTCTATGTCTTTTGATTGCATGTCACACATTACAATCATCATCATTTTATGGTAAATTGGATCATACATGTGGCAAGTTGGGGCCATCCATCCAACATGCTTGATATGATCAAACATGAGCCAACACGTTTCAAGACCTAGGTTGCATCCTTTTCACTAAACCACAACCACTGCCATATCCCTTTATAGACATCTTGAAGAGGAACATTTTTTTTGCAAACATTTGTCTAGGAAAATTATTATCCTAAATGTAATCATAACACTTATGAACTTCAAACCTATAATGTTGTCAATGTATCCTTTGTTATCCAAATGATGTTTAAACAATGCCACTAAGTTTTTTACATTGGGAGAATACAATGTTGTGAACTTGTCCATCATTTGGTGTAGTTTGTCGCCTTTCAAAAATTCCATTGGACCTTCACCATCATCATTGAATAAGTGTTTTGCCATAAGGTTTTGCTTGTTGCCATTGTTATTGTTGACATCTTGGCTGATGGGGTGCGAAAAACCTCCACATTAAACAAAACTTTGACATGTTCAATGACCTTTCCACACCTCCCCTTTGAAAGATGATGTTCATATGAACCAAAATGAATTCACTAGTATAAAAAACCCAAAATGTAACTAATTGATTTGTGATTACATGCAATTGATTGTCGCTTGTAACTAACTTTCTTTATTTTTACAATTAAAAATCACATCAAACATTTTGGTCACATTTATGATTATGTTGCAACTCTTGAGTTTTTCATTCTTCCTATGGGACAACTTTTCATATTGTTTTCATCTTAGAAGGTCCTTGTATGGCCCATTACTTGCAAAAGTGAGTAAAAAATGGTAACTAATATTTATGTAGTCATTATGTAATCATTAACCCTTATAACATACATTAAGTTTCTATAAGGTATATTACGTGTTTTATGTTACAATAACTAACAATTATGTATAATAAACCTTATGAATACATTATGTATTCCACATCCATTAAGATATGTATATGTGTTGTTCTCATAGATTGGTTAAACATAGTTCAAAAAATTATTAATTCATATTAGTTTCATATTAAGGTATATGAAAAGGTGGTAAAACATTAATCAATTACAAAAATGCATTTCAAATTTATAATTAAAATGAATATTTTAAAATCTTAAAATAATTTTACTATAATTAGATTATTCAATGCACTTATTTTAATTTAAATAAAAATATTAAATAAAATATCTATTTAGAACCTATAATTATCTATTTATAATATATTGTTTAAGATTAACATTTAATTTTCTTACAATAATTTCACTATTATTTGGATAATTAATGTAATAATTATTACTATAATAATATGCATTATCCATAATTTATAAATTGAAATAATATTTAATATATTATAATAATTATAATATAATTAGAGTAATGACTGTAATTATTGTAAATTATTATATTTATAGCTTCAAATTATTTAATTATAGGAGATAATTGTTATCACAACATAAATTTTCATATTTATTAATAATATTTCTACAATACTACAAAATAATCACATATAATATGATGTTTGATTGGTTTATTATGATGAAAATTAATAATAAATAATTAGGATTTAATTTTTATAATAATTTTACTACCATTAAGGTAATTATTGTAAGTATATTATTTGTATATTAATTATATTCATTTCATAATTTATGAATGAATGAAGTATTCATGTTTTATATTTTAAAAATAAACAAATATTTATTTATTTTCTTATAATTAATAATTTTGAGAGAATTAATATTTTAGTTACCTATTAATTATTTTGTGTATTGAAAATTTATAAGTAATTAGTTAGTTATTGAAATATTTTTAAGTTATTAATAATTTATGTGGAGGATAGTGAATAATTAGATAAATAATTATTTACATAATTAGTATTTCTATTAGAAATTCAAAAATGATAACAAAAGGTACGAGGAAAACTTTCTAGTTGTAACCTAGTTTGTAAGTAAGTTGCAAGTTCAAAATTTATCACATATTGTTTGTTATTTATTTCCATTTTGAAAAACATATAAAGAAGGTGTGTAATTTAGCACTATCAAATTAAACCATTTGTGCCATTTGGGATCAATAAATGAAAAATCTTAACCCGAAATAAAAATGAAAATTTTTTATGCATCATTTTAGCATACCTACCTCACTAACCTACTTATTGCCTATCTACTTAGGTAGGTAGGTAAGTAAGTACCTAGTTCAACCTACCCACCAATGTGGGTAAGTCAAACTATGTACCAACCTCCTATTTGACCTATCCAAATAAAGTTTTGTAAATTTCACTATATATCATTTATTCCATTAATACTTTTTCACATTTTTTATTTGGTAGGCAAAATGCCAACGAAAGTTTGATTTATTAAAGAAGTTCACTACAAGATACAAATAGATGAAAGAAAAAGAACATTGAAAGGGTGTAAGAAAAATAACAAAATATAAATAGACAAAAACATTGAAAGGGCACAAGATAAACAACAATAAACGATTCTAAAATGGAATTTGATCTATGACAAGTTATAATTTGGAATGACTTTGAAATTTTCACAATGACAATCACCAAAATACCCATCCTACATAAACCAATTCTAATAAAACATTGTCGTTGGAATTTAAATTTATTTCATTGAAAATTAAATTAATGTTCCATGTGACAAATCTCTATCGTGCAACATGTCATTATGTAAGACCATGCAAATATATGAATCTAACGGCTTAGGTTGGGTTTCTTTTATTTTTAATTACAAAAAAAAAATGCATTCGAATGTCACCATGTGTCAATATTAGGGAGCTATAAGTGGTAAAACATTGGTTGCCATCAAAATAATTGCAAATGGTCACACATATGAAATATTTTATATGTTGGATGAAACAACATAAATAATTTCCATGCGCATCCATGGATTGATGACATTATCATGATGCCACCACCACTTGTAATTAATTTGTGCTTGCAACTAGTTTTAGGTGATTAAAAATGATTTTAGTCATAAAACATCACTTATAACTAAAAAGTAGTTACATAGCCTAGTCACAATTTAAGGGTTTTTTTCTAATGTCATTAAACTTTTCATTTCGTATTTTAAAACTTTAAATTATTGTTAAGATTATTCCTTTATATTCAATCATATTCCTCTTTTATAACATTATAATTCACACAATTATACGATGTATGAGTATATTTCTTGCATTCAGGATCTAAAATAATATTATAACACACTACACCCAAAATGTAAATTTCCCCCAAAATACATTTGAAAATTTTGGTATCCATGAATTATCACAAGCACAAAAAGAATTGGACAACATGATTTCCAAACCACATGAATGAAACAAGCTTAGTTTTAAATTCAGGTCATGGAATAAGAAAATCAAAAGTTAAAACAAAAATATGATGTGTGCACAATGTGAACGCAAAAGGACTTTATTACAAAAATGTGACAAAAATATAATAAGATCATGACAATGATACATACCCAAAATTGTTGTTAAACAAATTGAAAATAATGAGGAATTATTTATTTATTTAAACCCATTAGGTAGGTAACTCAATTTTTTCTGAAAAATCATCCAACCTACATGTGGCCCATGTGTATCTATGTGTGGTTCACGTTCACCCATGTGTGAATTACGAAAGAATTAAGACTCCATTCAAAATGAACTAGAAATTGATTAAAAATTAAGTAGAAAAGAACTAAAAGTTAAGGAAATTTTTTAATTCACACCTTTTTTGGTTAAATTCACACCCTCGTCGTGCTTGTCTTGTTCTTAGAGCCTACGGGTCTGCTGCGTTTCTTGACCACGGCACAAAGAAAGGGTGTGAATTTAACCAAAAAAGGTGTGAATTAAAAAAATTCCAAAGTTAATTGAAAACGAATTGAAAATGAATTAATAGCTAATTAAAAATGAATTAAGAATTAATTAAAAGTGAATTAGAATTTAATTAAAAATGAACTAAAACCTAACTAAAAATTAATTAGATATGAATTGGAAGTGAACTAAAATTTAATTAGAAGTTAACAAAGAATGAATTGAAACTAAATTAAAAGTTAGGTACAAATTCATTACAAGTCATGGATGAACATTCATATGAATAAACTCCATGACATTGACATTTCTAACAAGAACCAAAAAGAATGTAATTAATGAATACAAGATAGAAAATACAATTCAATTTTTTTTAATAATATACCTTTGTAGCCCTTGATTCCAACTTCAACAAGTTAACTTAACATAATGCAAAAGCCAATACTTAGCCCATTAAGGTCCGGACATGCATCCACTAATGTTGTAGTATATTTAATTTTGCAAAAACATGTGTTGCCAACCTAAGCCATTGTCACCACCAATTTCTCAAATTTCTGTCCTACATATGATGCCTTGAGTCTATGTTTAAAATCAAGTTATTAGTCACAACACACAATTGTCAATATCATATTTTCAACATGCACAATATGGTTGCTAGTGGTATTGGTTTTCGTTGCAATTGATTTTTTCAAGGTTTTTGGAAAACATAGTTGTTTGCAAATATTAAAAAAGAAAAAAAATTGTAAAACTTACCCCATGATTCTATATAAGCAACTAAGGATTTACAAATGTTTATAGATTGTAGATTGACAACCTCCAAAACTCAACAATATTCTTCTTTTGGGATCTTACACAATCTTGTCAAATCTATTGAAACAATCAACCATGACAACTCAACTTTGTTATGTTATTGCTCATGAAAATTAGATACATTTGCATAAAATAATTTTAGAAAGAATTTTCCCAAATAATTTGTGGTTATCAACAATTTCAAATTTGGCAAGAGCTAAAAAAATAACAATATAATCAAATTAAAAATGCAAAACACTTATAATATCCATTATTATTATTGACACATCTATGAAAAAAGAAAAAAATATGCTTGGCTTAATCTCTCTTGATCAAGAGACACAAGTTGTTGTAACAAACCATGCAAAAAGAAAAAGAAACAAATTGTTATGATTCAAAATTCAAAATCAAGCGATTTTAAATTTGTAACACTAATGAACCCTCTTAAAAATGAAAAAGAAAATGAAACCATTTTATATTTTCTGCCCTATAACATGAAAAATGAAAAAACAATAAATGATTCATTAGTCAAAGGTCCAAAATTTTCTACCGTTCATGGAAAAGGTATGTAACTTGATGTAATTAAATTATTACTTATGTAATTACATAAGGGTTTAGTTTGGTAATTTACTTGGTGGTTGGATTTCATAATTTAATTATGCTTTGGTCATAACTTTAATTAATGCTCATGATTTTCACATGATAATTAATGTGGAAATTTTTGCCACACTAATGGTTCCCATGTGATGTGTAGATTTTAAATTTTTCTTTTTTTGTTTATATAAGTGAATGTTTATGACCTTTGGAAACACCTTCATTTGATGAGAACAAGTTCTATGAATGCAAATTTTTAATGGAATAGAATTGTGAAGGGAATTGAAATTTAACTATTTAAAGGTTTTGACATAATTTATGGCTTGAGTGACCTAGCACCCACTAATGCACCATCCAAAAAATCTCGTCATGGCATTTCATGGATGGGATGAAACTATTCCCCATGGGTCAAATTTTTTGGCTAATTTTTTTTTAAACTCCTTTTTTTCTTAGCTAATTTTTTTCATTACTTCAAAAAAACATTTCTAGGAACAATTTTTATCATTTTTTTTGGCCTACCCCTAACCCCAAGGCTTTTTTTTGGAAGCTCTTACTTACCCCAACCCACCTACCTCCCTCATCTTGCTAACCCTTTCCCCACCCACCTCCTTTTGTGTTCACTTCCATCACCAAAACTTTTGACCTAGAGAAAGTTTGAGTAGTTCATAGTTCTAGGAACATGAAATCCATAGGAATTTCAAAGGTTGGGAGTTTCAGGAATGCCCTAGCAAAAGGAGCTTCAAGGTGGTGGTAGAAGTGGGAACTTGAAGGTAAGTTCCCTTTCTCCTCCTCATTTTTTTTTTTTTTTTATTGCAAAGAGATGACAACAATGTCACTCTTGTCTTATTTTGTTTCTTTTCGTTATTGCGAAAAAGACAACGACAATACCATTGTTGTTTCTTCTTTTTTTCTTTTTTTGCTACGAAGAAACATTGTTTTTTCCCAACATAACACCACTCTACTTGGGCTAGGGAAACAACAGTATTAACTCCATCAACTTTCCTTTTTGCAATTCCATTTCAACCTGCAACAACAAGACTTATTGTTGTAAAATTGAAGTAGGAGAACTATAGGAAATAATCTAATCAACAACATGGATTGAAATCTCATCATTTGTTTATTTTTTTGTGGTGTAGGGGTTATGAACTTCATTTCGGAGATGAAGGTGTTGAAGGATGATTGTGAATGTTTTGAGATTTTCCCACCAAGCCACATCTATTCCAACAAATCATGTTAGAAACAATAGTAAAAATAACTTTATGTTACAAAACCTAAATGAAAATCAAGGCTTCTTGTTGCAAACTATTCTAAATTTATGTTTTCATTAAAAGTAATTTCCCAATTCCCTCAAGCCATGTCTAAACATGCCAAATGTTGAGGTTTCTTGGAATTTTTGTTTAATCATCTTTGGTGCATGCAAGACAACTTCCCATATATTTCAACCCATCATGGTATTCAAAGTCCATCATCCTTTACACTCCATATGATCCAACGATGTTCCATGTTGCCTTCAAAAAGGTGATTGATCTCCACCCATGTTTTTCTCACCTCATAGACTCATTGGAGTTTGTTTCTATCTATGTTTTTTTGCATCCATGTTATATAGGACTTGTCGCAAGCTTCAAAAACACAAACTTGTTTGTGAAATTCATGGAAAGAGTTTAACCGATGTGCCATTTGGAGTGCTTTTGTTTGGAGGTTTGGATTCCTCTTTGGTGGATATAGTGGCATCACGACATTTCAATGACACTGAAGTTGCCAATGTATGGGGTGCCCAATTTCACATTTTTTCTGTTAGCCTTAAAGTGATGATAGATCTTGATTAGTACCTAGAACCTTTTAGTATGATTCCTATTGATGTGTAGTAGTATATAACAAAATGCATGTGTGGATTCAAAAAATGATTTTTTGAATTGGTTTCTTCAAAAAATTAGAATTATTTAACTTGGTGATCTAAATTACTTGAAAAATATTTTGAATTGAAATTTGGGTGGGTTTTTTGTTATAGTTATAGTAATTACTTGATTTATGAGCTCTAAAGGAAGTTACAAATTACTTGAAAATAAACCACCGCACATGTAATACTTCTTTTAACAATTATTTAAGGTAGCAATTTATCTTGGAGGCAACCACATATTACCATTATGACGTGTTCCCCATTTTAAGGTGGGATTGTTTTGGACTTGGTCATCTTTTGCACATTTCTGTAACACATGTCACCCATGTTTTTTAATTCAAGGCATTTTACTTTCATTTTATAACATTTTATGTTAATACTTACAAATACATTCTCACATATTCTTATTTGTATGTTTGATGAAATTATCAAAAAAATGATTCTTATCTTGCACTCAAACCTAAAACCCTTTCTTTACCCCAAAAAAAACAAGTTCAAACCTAAAAGGAAACCAATACCTTCACGAGGGTATTCTATAAACACCATGGATTGAATTATTTTGGTCCATGCTATTAGAAGGTATTGTTTATGCCCATAATTACTCAATGCACATGCAATACCCCTAATAGGGTATATTAAAATTCCTTTGGCTCCATAACATATCTAAGAAATCCTATAAGGGTATTACATAGCCATACCAAAACCTATAAGGAAAACAATACCCTATTTGGAGCTTTTTACAAACACCATGGGCTCCTAAAAGGGTATTGCATTGCCTAAACAAAACCTATAAGGAATGCAATACCCTCATGAAGGTACTTTGTAAACATTATGGATTAAATTATTTTGGTACAAGCTATCGGAAGGGTATTACTTATGCCCATAATTACACAATGCACGTGCAATACCTTTTTTAGGGTATATTATAAATTATTAAGGTTCCATCACATATTTACAGAAACCTATAAGGGTATTGCATATCATACCAAAATTTTGAAAGAAAATAATACCCTATTTGGGGTAATATGCAAACACCATGGGTTCAATTATTTTGGTTGGGCTATTAGAGGGGTATTATTCATAGCCATAACTACTCAATTCACATGCACTACCCTTTTAAAGGTATCCCATAAAACCTTTGGGTTCAATAACATATCTTTTGAAATTTGGAAGGGTATTGCATAACCCTAGCAAAACCTAGAAGGCAAACAATAGCTACATCATTTTGTGATAATATTGTAAACCATGAAATGAAAAAATGTTTAAAAAAATACTTATTCCATGTTCACTATATGATGCCAAACATATTGATTCAAGGAAATGAGGGTATTGCAAAGTTTTTCACATTGATGTTATAAGGTCCATTTGAACAAAGTTATGGAATTTTAATGCAATACCTACATCTTCTTGGAATATCTACATTCACCTTGAAACTTGGAAGGGTATTGCATAGCCTTACCAAAACCTATAAATAATATAATACTTGCACCATATTGCAATAATATCTTAAACCATGAAAATATTATTAAGTTAGTCACATTGATGGAAAAAGGTAATGAAACTATCACTAAAATGAAGGTATTGCAATTACACATCAAAACTTTATTGAAGTACCCTTATACCATCAAGGTGGCTAATATTGTAATACCTTCATGTACATATACCAACAATTTTGCATTGGTCCATCAAACAATTCTTATCATTTATGAGTTTGAAAATATCTTTCAACTATATTTAATGTTTACTTGAAATTTCTTTTTTATTAAGATATTATATATTTAAGACTGATTTTTTTTTAATAAACCCACACATTGTGGAACTAAGTATATCATTATCTCATATATTGTAAATTAAATTTTACATTGAGCTAAAAAATTACATTAACCAAACATACATAATATTAGGTATTTATATTTTAAAATTCAATTAAAACCCGTATTCCTAAACCATAAACCTTGATTGAAGGAATTTAATGTTCTTGTTGAACAATTATTTTTCTATTCTAAAAAAGGAGAAAATTGAATAATTATTGAAACCAAATATTCAAAGAAAAATAAAATGAAATGCAAACACAATTTACATATTTGGGAAATTTTGAATTATCTTTGAAAATTAAAAACATCATAACGAAATTAGACTATACATAACAATGGGTTTATATATATTAAAATGAGCAAAGAATATAATTATATAATATAATTATAATATATATAGGGTTAGGCTACGTAACAATTAACCTACTAGCTTATTATTTATGTTAGGCTAAGTTGTTTAGTTTGGTTAATGTTGACACTTTAATCAATTAGATAACTTTGGCTATGAGCTTATATTGTAGTTGGCAATTCGTCTTGTGTTTATGCATGCATCCATATGGTGTGAAAAATGCCCATCTTAACAAATATCTAATGTGCCTCTCTAATGGTCATCTAATCTTCATGCTCATAAAGAATTGATAAAAGATCACAAAAATCACATTAATATTTTTGAGAATTAAAATTAGAACTAAAATTAGAACTATAAACTATAACTAAAACCTACTTATTATTATGGCCATTGATGAGGTTGTTGCCTTAATTTTGTTGTTGCAAAATTTGCAAGGGATATGGTATGATAATATCTTGTTTTTGAACTGATTGATTAGGCAAATGAAGGCCCTATCACAACATCCATAATTTTGTCATAAAATATTGTTAAGGTTTTTCTTCAAATGGTTAGTTCCCTCCATGACTGATGATGAGGACAAGTTTTTCTTAATAAGCTTTTTACAAGGATTCATTGGTTAACTAGTCACTTGAAACAAACTATGTGTTACATGCGTGTTTGAAATGATTTAAGCAATCAAAGTTCAAAAACCTTGAGGGATGCAAAAACCCTAAGGAAATATGATGGGTATTCTCAAAATGGAATGGAGGACTGGAGAATAAGTGTGTAGGTGGGTGGGTCTTCACCATTTTTTTGTTGATGATGATTTTTTAGAAACTTGGGAATTTGAATTGTTGTTGTAGAAAGAGGAGGAAACGTTGGAACATTATGGAAATTAGTTAGTTTTTTTTGTTAGGTTTCTTCTTATACTATTTTTCTTCTTTTTCATTTGATGATGATGTTGCTACATTTTCCAAATAAGGTATAGTAGGAAAAATAACAATATTTTTTGTTACTTGAATTTCAAGCATCACATTATTAAATTTTGAAATCTTTATTGTTGTTGTAAAACATTTGAACCGTTACTATTATTGTTGTGATTACTTTGGAAACAAACTAAACAAAAAATATGTAGGAAAATGTTAGCCACCAAGATGTCATACTTCTAATTATGTAGTTAATGTACCACGTCCTTGAATGCACCATCCTTCAAGGTCAATATCACATACATCTTTGTGGGTAGTGGATGATCCATGGCCCATAATAACACGTTAACATGACTCATCACTTTCACACTATTAGTACTCCCATTCTCATTATACCCTATAAACAATCCACCATAATCAAAATGAGCATAACACATAAATATAATCAAACACATCACCATCACATATGATTATTCAAGTACTTCCATGAAGCTTCCAAAGCATGGTTGATTTCAAGCCAAAGCTTCAAACTTAGTTGATTTGAATCAATTGGGTTGGGTGGCAATGGATTTGTTTAGAAATAAAAGTTATTGATGGAGCTTCAAACTTGGGTTGATTGTATGGAGCTTTGAATAGATTTGACTTGTTCATGAGTCGGATTTATACCTTGTAGTTTCACAAAGATCTTGAGAAAAAAAGACATGGGTTCCAATTTGCAAATAACTTGAGAAGAAGAGTTATTCAGCAAAGAAAATATATGGGAACCCATTTACATAGAACTTGAGAAGAAGTTTCTTGAACAAATAAGAGATGGGTATCCATTTGGAAAAAAATTGAGAAAGAAGTTTCACAACAAATTAAATTAATGTGTGCAACACACAAGCAGTAAATCCTATCAGGCAAGATTAATTACAAAAAAAAGGATTGCCTACTCTTGAGTCTACTAGAACTTCTCTACCCATCAAGTTGACATTATCATCCATGGATACCATCATACAAAATTACAAATTGTCATGATGTGGGGGAAAAAACCACATAGGTTATCTATCATTTGTAGCTGAGACCGGATGAAAATCATCTATAATGACGAACTCAAAAAACTGACAACAAAGAAACCACACGCCTACTGTGTTCAAAGGGGTACACTAGACAATTCAAATCCTGCAAGAGGATGATTCATAACTAGAGGAAGAAAGGAACTTGAGAAGCGAAAGTAAAAATCTCATCCACTTGGACTTGACAATACATCTACAAGAGTGATACATCATCCGAGAGTACAAAATCCCCTAACGTGAAGAAAAAACCATCTACGTTATCTATGGTCCATAGATGATACCAAATGAGAATCATCCACAACAAACAAATTCACTGAAAACAAACAACAAAGGATTCACTAATGAACAGTCCAAAATATTCTATCGTCCTAAGAAAGGATACATTGGATGATTGATAGCGCTAGGAAAATAGGAACCTGAGAAGACAACAGAAAAACTCTCATTTGTCTGGACCGGACAACGTTATCATCTACGAATACCATCATCTAAGAGTTCAAAATCCCGTATTGTGAAATGAGATCACCCACGTTATCTATCATCTGTAGATGACGCCAGATGAGAATCATCCACAACAAACAAACACAGGAAAACAATCAAGAATGGCTTCACCAGCGAATGGTCCAAAATCCTCTATCATCCAATGACACGGTACATTGGACAGTTCAGATCTTCCAAGACGACGATTGACGACGCAAGGAAAAAAGGAACCTGAGACACGACAGAAAAATAAAATCATCCGTCTGGACCAGGCACCCCATCTACGAATACCATCATCCAAGAGTACATATTCCCGTGGTGTGTGGGGAAAAAAAACCACGTAGTTATCTATCATCCGTGGATGAGGCTAAATGAGAATCATCCACCGCAGTTCACTTTCTTGCTCGATGATGAGCCCGCTTGCGCCCTTGTTTGTTGTTGCGAGAGTTGTGTGATTTTGCTGCGAGATTTGTGTGGAATTTTTCGCTGTTTGCACAGAATTGCGCGAGCAGATCGAGGACAAGAAAGAGAAACAGAGGAAAGTGCCGTATGTGACACAAAGAGAAGGAGAAAATGGATTCAGAAATGGAAATATCGGGTGTAATGTCTTCCGGAATTGCACCGGTGATATCGGTGATGACGTTTCTGCCGGAGACGAGCGGGATGGCAGGAACAGATATGGAGGAAGAGGATCTGTACACACGGCATAAGCTGTTGCAACGGCAGCTTGAGAGGATGAACAGAAGAATCTGAAGCGGGAGCTTCTGAGAGCGCAAGAGGAGGTCAAGCGTATCCAGTCGGTGCCGTTAGTAATAGGCCAGTTCATAGAGATGGTGGACCAGAATAATGGGATTGTAGGTTCCACTACGGGCTCCAATTACTACGTGCGTATTCTGAGTACTATCAACCGCGAGCTTCTGAAACCGTCCTCTTCTGTGGCGCTTCATCGTCATTCGAATGCGTTAGTGGATATTCTGCCTCCTGAAGCCGATTCCAGCATTTCTCTTCTATCGCAGTCGGAGAAGCCGGATGTGACGTACACCGTATGTCTCTCCCTCTCTCAAAGCTATACTTTTGTGCAATTGGAATCCCGTGAATTGCTTAGAAAGTAAAGGTTTCGGTTTGCGTCTTTTCAGAGCCCTCAATTGTCAGGATTCTCAATCGTTTCTGCCAATTCCTGAATGTTTCGTGGACTTAGGGTTTCAGGGGTGACAAATAGCAAGTAAAGAGCATTGCTTTCTCTCTCCATGAAAACCATGCAATCCGCTTTGGTCACTAGGTATTCAGCTGTTATCGGGAGCATTAGAGGCTTTGCATGATTTGCAGACCATGCCTTTCCTTTGTGTAGTGGAACTGAATTATTCATACCACTGGCTCTCTCTCTCTCTCTGTGCCTGCCTGCATGGAGGGATGTATTCTAGCTTCATAGCACTTGGAGTGGATGTGACAATGCTAAATCAGCGTGAGAAGCTAGGGTTAGAAGGATCGTCTACTTTGGATATTTTTGGTAAATAGATGCCTTCATCCAACATCTGGGTCTATCATTATAGTATCAGCCATAATTCTCGAACTGTTGGATATGGGAGGGAAACAGGATATTGGAGGCTATGACATTCAAAAGCAAGAGATTCCTGAAGCAATGGAGTTGCCTCTCACACACCATGAGCTCTACAAGCAGATTGGTATTGACCCCCCCCCCCCCCCC
>Ga0209208_10007736_pt1 | contig 14488 bp, 13 predicted proteins | sample S1TSphfallax_3_FD_187694 | JGI IMG/M metagenome (GOLD analysis project Ga0209208, IMG submission 187694) | Host-associated microbial communities from peat moss isolated from Minnesota, USA - S1T2_Fd - Sphagnum fallax MG (SPAdes) (version 2) | ecosystem: Host-associated > Plants > Peat moss >...
GGTTGCTGGCCGCTCGGCCCAGCGCGCGCCGCGCAGCCGCCCGAGACCTGTTCGACTCACTGCGCAGCCACGCGCGATAGCTGCAAGCTCAAGGCCTGCACCAAGGCCGGCGGCCACTCCCAGCTGCATCAGGGCGTCTGCTACAACCTGACGGGCCCGAACAAGGCACAGTTCACGACCGCAAGTGCCCAGTGCGAGACGAAAGTGCGCACCTGTTTGAGCCAGTGCAAGTAGACCGCCCGGCCTGGCGATGCCTCCTGCTGCCGGGAGCCGCCCTCGCGCTGCTGGCGAGCGCGGCCGGCGCCGCCGGCGCGGGCCTTACCTACGACACGGTCATCCGCCAGGGCACGATCTACGACGGCTCGGGTCAGGCCCCGATCCGCGGCGACGTCGCGATCCTTGGCGATCGCATCGCCTATGTCGGACACCAGGCCCCCGGACGCGGCCGGACCGAAATCGATGCGCGCGGCAAGGCCGTGGCGCCGGGCTTCATCAATATGCTCGCCCATCCGGAGGAATCGCTGTTCGCCGACGGGCGCGCCTTGAGCGATCTGGCCCAGGGCGTCACCTTGGAGGTGCTGGGCGAGGATTCGATGGGACCCTTGACGCCGAGCCTGCAGCAGCTGATGCGCCAGCGCCAGTCGGACATCCACTACGCCGTCGATTGGACGACGCTCGGGGCGTATCTCGACACCCTCGCGCAGCGCGGGATTTCGCCGAACATCGCCTCCTTCGTCGGCGCCGGCACCGTGCGCACGAACCTGCTCGGCGAGGCCGACGTGCAGCCCACCGAGGCGCAGTTGACGGCGATGCGCGGCCTCGTCGTGCAGGCCATGGAGGAAGGCGCCTTGGGCCTCACCGATGCCTTGATCTACAGCCCCAATGCCTATGCGAAGACACCCGAACTGATCGCCCTCGCCAAAGAATCGGCGCGCTGCGGCGGCCTCTACATCGCGCATATCCGCTCCGAAGGGGACCGGATCGAGGCAGCCCTCGCGGAAACGATCGAGATCGCGCGCGCCTCGGCAGCCCCCGCGGAGATCTATCACTTGAAAGTCGCGGGGCAAGCCAACTGGGGCAAACTCGATGCGGTCATCGCGACGATCGAGGCGGCGCGCCAGTCGGGCACGCGCATCACGGCCGACATGTACACCTACACGGCCGGGGCGACCGGCCTCGATGCGGCGATGCCGCCGTGGGTGCAGGACGGGGGACTCGAGGCCTGGATCGCGCGCCTGCAGGATCCGGCGCTGCGCGCGCGCGTCCTCGTCGATATGCGCGAGCCGCACCCCACCTGGGAAAACTTGTTGTTGCGCGCCGGCCCGAGCGGCACGCTGCTGCTCGGCTTCAAGAATCCGGCGCTGCGCCCCTTGATCGGCAAGACCCTGGCCGAGGTCGCGACCGCGCGTCACACGAGTCCCGAGGACACGGCCATCGATCTGGTGATCGCGAACGGCGCGCGCGTCGATGTCGCGTATTTCCTCATGTCCGAGGACAACGTCCGCCGGCAGATCGCCCTGCCCTGGGTGAGCTTCGGTTCCGATGAGGCGGCCCCCGCCCCCGAAGGCGTGTTCCTGGCCGAGAACGATCACCCGCGGGCGTATGGGAATTTCGCGCGCCTCTTGGGTCATTACGTGCGCGACGAACACCTGATCTCGCTCGCCGCGGCGATCCACAAGCTCACCGCCCTGCCCGCGGACAACTTGTCGCTGACCGACCGCGGCCGCCTTCAGCCGGGCTTCTTCGCCGACGTCGTCGTCTTCGATCCGGCCACGATTGCCGATCATGCCACCTATGAGCAGCCCCACCAGCTGGCGAGCGGCGTCGAGCAGGTCTGGGTCAATGGCATCGCCGCGATCGCGAACGGCCGCGCCACGCGCGCGCCCAGCGGCCGCGTCGTGCGGGGCCGTGCCTGGACCGGCGCGCCCGGCGGCGGCTGTCGCGGCTCGAGTCGGGACTGGACCTGGAAGAACTGAACGGGGCCACCGTCCGCCGCCGGCGTCGCGATCGATCCCGACGCTAATCCCGGTAGCAGGCGCGGCAGACCCGCCGTGCAGGATCGCGCGGCCGTGGGCCGCAGACGAGCGGGCGCCCACGGGCCGGGGCACAGGCCGCGAGCGCGGCAGGCGCCGGCGGCGCCGGTTCGGACTCGGCTGCGCTGCGGGCGCGAGCCTGCTCGCCCGCGGACAGTATCCACAAGACACTCGTGACATAGGCGTTCATCCTGGCCCTCCCGGGGCTTGCGTGTCGTGGGGGCCATTGCAGCGCCGGGCGGCGCCCCTGACAAACGATTCCGCGCGCCGGTTCGCATGACTTTTCGGCATGTGAATCGGGCCGCGAGATCGGCGATACTGGGCCGCATGGCGAAACGAGCGACATCGCTGTTGGCGCTGCGGGCGTTCGAGGCGGCCGCGCGGCATGCGAGTTTCACCGACGCGGCGCGCGAGCTGCACGTCTCGCAGGCGGCCGTGAGCCGCCATGTTCGCGGCCTCGAGCTCGCCCTCGGCCGCCCGCTGTTCCGACGCTTGCACCGCGAGGTGCAGCTCACGCCGCCGGGACAGCGGCTCGCCGGCGAACTGGGCCTGGCGTTCGCGCAGGTCGCGCGCGCGCTCGCGGCGGTGCGCGCGACGCCGACGCGGCGCCTGCGCATCTCGGTGGAACCCGCCTTCGCCGCCCGCTGGCTCGTGCCGCGCTTCGGCCGCTTCACGGCCGCGCATCCCGACATCGAAGTGCAACTCGAATCCTCCGAGCAACTGCGCACGCTCGGACGGGACACCGATCTCGCGATCCGATTCTTGGATACCGCCTCTCGCAAGCCGGGTGGTACGGCGCGTCGGCTCTTCGCCCTCACGGGCTTTCCGGTGATCGCGAGCGAGCAGCGCCCCGCCGGGGCGCGCCCGAACGATCAGGACGTCTTGGGCCACCGGCTGCTGCACGACGATGACGGCACGATCTGGCGCCGCTGGTTTGCGGCGGCCGGATTGACGGGCTTCGACAAGGCGAAGCACCTCTATTTCAATGATTACTCGCTGACGCTGACGGCCACCTTGCGCGGCCAGGGCGTCGCCTTGAGCGCGCCGATCTACGTGCGTTCGCAGCTGCGCTCGGGCCGCTTGAAGCGGATCGGCCGCACGCCCGTCCCGTTCGGCGATTACTGGCTGCTGCAGGCGGGCGATCCGGCCTCGGTCGCGGCGCGTGCGGATTTCGTCGCCTGGTTCTCGGGCGAGATTCGCCGCATCCGCGGCCGGGACTCCTCAGCCTAGTCCCCGGAGCCCCCGTCATGGCGTATGCGATCAAGGCGCAGATCCAGGATCCCGACGCGAAGGTGTTCACCTTCGTCGCGCAAAAGACCATGTACGGCGGCAAGGCCATCGCGGCCGGGGACGAGATCTTCGTGTTCGCGAGCGAGAACGAGGGCGGCTCGGGGCTGCTCGCGCGCGGCCTCGTCACCGCCGCCGAAGCGACGCCGCGCCAGCGCGGGGTCCGGCGCCAAACGCCGCGCGTCAGCATCCAAGTCCGACGCACCGCGCTCGCGCGCAAAGCGCTCGGGCGCCGGGAGCTCAAGCCGCTCACCGACTGGCAGGACGGCAAGCCGGGCACGGAGCTCAATTTCAAGTTCTATCGGCAGGCGACCAACAAGATCGTGGGGATCTCCGCGGCGGCGGCCGAGTTCCTGGGTTCCTTTTTCTGATTCGTAGCCGCTTCGCTATACTGGCGCCCTCTCAACTGCTGGAAAACGCCGTGCCCAACAATCATGCCAAGTTTTATATCGATGGAGCCTGGGTGAATCCGTCCACGCCGGCCTTGCTCGACGTCATCAATCCGGCGACCGAGAAGAGCTATACGCAGATCGCCCTGGGCACGGCGGCCGACGTGGATCGCGCCGTCGCGGCAGCGAAACGCGCCTTTCCCGCCTTCTCGCGGACCACGCGCGAGGAGCGGCTCGCGCTGCTGCGCAAGATACTGGAGCTCTACAACGCGCGCTACGAGGACATCGCGGACGCCGTGACCGATGAGATGGGCGCGCCGACGAAGTTCGCCCGCGAGGCCCAAGCCTGGGCCGGTCAAGTGCACCTGGAGGCGACGATCAAGGCGCTCGAGCACTTGGAGTTCTCCTCCCACCGCGGCAGCACCTTGATCGTGCGCGAGGCGATCGGCGTCGTCGGCTTGATCACGCCGTGGAACTGGCCTCTCAATCAGATTGTCTGCAAAGTGGCGCCCGCGATCGCCGCCGGTTGCACGATGGTGTTGAAGCCGAGCGAAATCGCCCCGATCAGCGGCATCCTCTTCGCCGAGATCGTGCACGCCGCGGGGGTACCCGCCGGGGTGTTCAACCTCGTCAACGGCGACGGCCCGACGGTCGGCCAAACCCTCTCCGGACACCCGGACGTCGCGATGATGTCCTTCACCGGCTCGACGCGCGCCGGCATCATCGTGGCGAAAACCGCGGCCGAGACCGTCAAGCGCGTCGCGCAGGAATTGGGCGGCAAGTCGGCGAACCTCATCCTGGACGACGCCGACTTGAAGGCGGCCGTGAGCGCGGGCGCGGCCGCGTGTTTCAGCAACAGCGGCCAGTCCTGCGATGCGCCGACGCGCATGTTCGTGCCGGAGAGTCATCATGCGCAAGCGCTGGAGATCGCCAAGGCGGTGGCCGCGACCCAGACCGTCGGCGATCCGCGTGCCGCGGGCACGGTCTTGGGGCCGGTCGTCAGTCGCGTGCAATACGACAAGATTCAACGCCTGATCCAGGCCGGCATCGACGAAGGCGCGACGCTGGTCACGGGCGGCCTGGGCCGGCCCGAAGGCCTGAGCGTCGGCTACTACGTGCGCCCGACGGTCTTCGGCAACGTCAAACACGAGATGACGATTTCCCGCGAGGAAATCTTCGGGCCCGTGCTCTCGATCCTGCCCTATGCCAGCGAACGAGAAGCCATCGACAAGGCCAACGATTCGGTCTACGGCCTCGCCGCCTATATCTCCTCGACCAAGCTCGAACATGCGCGCGCCGTGGCTGCGGAACTGCGCGCCGGCACGGTCAACATCAATTACCCGGACTGGGATACGCACGCGCCGTTCGGCGGTTACAAGCAATCGGGCAACGGCCGGGAATACGCCGACTGGGGCATCTACGAGTTTCTGGAAACGAAAGGGATCGTCGGCTACGGCACCTAGGACGCGTTCGGTGCGGCCGCCGGGGCCGCCCGCCGGTGCCAGAGCCAGAGGCCGCCGATCGACGCGGACAAGCACAGCCCGAAGGCGACCGCCGTCGTGTTCACCGTGACGCCCGCCCGGCTCGTCAGGGTATAGAGACCCACCATGACCAGCATCAGGGTGTTCTCGGAGAGGTTCTGGATCGCGATCGCGTTGCCGGCGCCGACGCTGCGATGCCCGCGATCTTGCAGCAGCGCGTTCAGGGGCACGACGAACAAGCCGCCGCAGGCACCGACGATGCCCATGACGAGGAAGGCCACGCGCAGCGAGCTCACCTGCGCGAGAACGCAGACGAGGAGCCCGAGCAGGATCCCCGCCGGCAGGGCGCGCGCGGCCTTCTCGAGCGTGATGAAGCGCGCGGCGAGACCCGCCCCCACGACGATGCCGACGGCCACCATCGCATTGAGATAGGCCGGCATCCGGTTGCTCGTGATCCCCAAGCCGATCGGCACCCAGGCCACCAAGAGAAACCGCATCGTCGAGCCGGCGCCCCAGAACAGACTCGTGCCCAAGATGCTGAACCGGGCATCGGGAATGCGCAGCAAGGTACCCAAGGAGTCGCCGAAGCCGCGCAAGAGCTTCCGGAGCGAGAATCCCTGGAGCCTGCGGGCCGCCGGCAGGCGGGGTATCAAGCCATTCGCCGCGGCCGCCGCCCCGTAACAACCCGTCACGATCGCGAGCGTGCCCGAGATGTTCCAATCGGCCAGCGTGCCCCCCGCGATCGCGCCGATCAAGATCGCCGCGATCGTCGAGGCCTCCATCAAGCCGTTGGCCTTGACGAGCTTGTCGGCCACGGTGAGCTCGGACAGGATGCCGTACTTGGCGGGGGAATAGGCCGCGGCGCCGACCCCGACCAGGCCGTACATCAGAAACGGGTTCCCGCCGAGGCACATGCCGAGCGAGCCCAGCAGCTTGATCCCGTTCGAGCACAGCATGACCCGGCCCTTGGAGATCGAATCGGCGAAGGGTCCCGCAAACGGGGCGAGCACGATGTACGCGCCGACGAAGAACTCCTGCAGCAGCGGTGCGGTCCAGGGCGCATAGTCCTCCCGGCGCAGCAGGGCGAGCGCCCCGAACAGCAGGGCGTTGTCGGCCATCGCCGAGAGGAACTGCGCCACCAGCACCGCCACCAGCCCACGCGACCACAGCGACGGCGAGACGCGCGCCACCCCTCCTGGCAGCTCGAGCGCGGGGGCGCTCATGCGGACGCCGGCTGTTCTTGCGCCGCCGAGGTCGTGGCCTCGTGGACCTCGGTCGGCGCTTGCGCCGCCGCCAGTTCCTGCAAGCGCAGGTAGTCGGTCTTTCCCGATCCCAACAAGGGAATCGCGCTGACCGACCGCAGCGTTCGTGGCACGGCGAGTTCCGGTGCACCGAGCGTGCGCGCCGCGGCGAGCAACGGCTCGCGCCGCAGATCCGGGGCCGTCGTGAACAGCACGATCGCCTCGCCCTTGCCCGCGTCGGGGCGCGTCGTGGCGGCGTGCAGGAAGCCCGGCGCCGCGTGCGCGGCGAGCCGCTCGACGACCTCGAGCGAGATCATCTCACCGGCGATCTTCGCGAAACGTTTGACCCGACCCCGGATGTGGATGAAATCCTCGGCGTCGAACTCGACGATGTCGCCGGTCGCGTACCAGCCCTCGCCGAGCGAGCGGGGCGGCTGGACGACACCCGGATTGTCGTAGAGGAGATACCCCATCATGACGTTGGGACCTTTGACATGCAGCACCCCGCCGTGGGCGATGCCCGGCACCGGCTCGAGCGAATACTCCATGCCCGGCACCAACTGTCCCACGCTGCCGACGCGACAGGCCATCGGCACGTTGACCGCGATCACGGGCGCACACTCCGTCACGCCATAGCCCTCGAGGATGCGCAGTCCGAATTTGTCCAACCAGAGGCGGCGCACGTCCTCCGAGAGCTTCTCCGCGCCCGCGACCACGTAGCGCAGCCGGCCGAAATCATAGGGGTGGGCATACTTCCCGTAATGGGCGAGGAAGGTCGAGGTGCCGAACAGCACGGTGCAATTTCGATCGTAGACGAGCTCGGGAATGATCCGGTAATGCAGCGGGCTCGGGTACAAGAACACCTTGCAACCCGACACCAGGGGCATGAGCGCGCCGCAGGCGAGTCCGAACGAGTGGAACAGCGGCAGCGCGACCATGAATTTGTCGAGCGGCGTGAAGTCGGCAATGCTGCGGATCTGCGCGATGTTCGAGAGCAAGGAATCATGGCTGTGCACGACGCCCTTCGGCTTGCCCTCGGAACCGGAGGTGAACAACACGACGGCCGGATCCCCGGGCTCTTGGGCCCGCAGCGCCAACATCGGAAAGCGCTGACAAAAGAGGATCCAAAGTTTGTCGCCGACGCCGAGGCGGGCGCGCAGATCCTCGAGGTAGATCACGCGCAGCGCGCCGGGCGCCCCCGCGCCGCCGGCGACGAGGCCCTCGATCAGCGGCCCGAGCCGCCCCTGGTCGATGAACGCGCGCGAGGCGACGATCGTGCGGATCTTGGCGGCCGTGCAGGCCGCCTTGACGCCGTCGGCGCCGGCCGTGTAGTTCAGCAGGGCCGGCACGCGTCGCGCCGCCGACAGCCCCAGGATCAATCCCAGGGTCGGTGCCGCGTTCGGCATCAAGACCCCGACGATCTCGTCGACGAGGGTCAGCCTCGTGAGCAGCCGGCTGAAACCCAGCGACATGCGCAGCAGCGATCCGTACGACTCTTCGTGCAGGCGCAGGTCCTCGACGAGCTTGTAGCCCGCCCCGAAGCTCGCCTTCGCGTCGAGAAAGGCCTCGAAGAGGTTGCGGCGCGGACGCGTGACGACGACCATCTCGAGCAGGATCCTGCGCATCAGTTCGCCGGATCGACGGCGGCGCTCCTTCGCCGACGGCAGTTTCGGCATGGCGATCTGCCGGCGTGGCAGGATCGTGATGCGGATCCTGGGGAACAGCTTGAGCGGATAAATGCCCGCCAAACGACTGAAATAGCTGCGACCCGCCCCGTCGATTCGGGTCGGCACGATCACGGCGCCCGTCTTGGCCGCGATGAACGCCGCCCCGTCGTAGACCTTCATGAGCGAGCCGGTCACCGTCAGCCGGCCTTCGGGAAAGATGATCACCGGCTCGCCCGACTCGACGAGCTTGCAGATCAACTTGATGGACAACGGGCTGGTCGAGTCGACGGCGAGATGCGGGACGAAACGCAGCAGAAAAGCGTTCAGCGGATGGCGCGCCACCGTCGTGTGCACGACGAAGGTCGCCTCGATCGGCAGAAACAGCGCCAGCAGCAAGCCGTCGAGAAAGGACTCGTGGTTGGCGACGATCAGGGTCCGCGGGTTGACATAGGATGCACCGTCGCCGTGCATGCGCACCCGGAAGAGTACGCGCGTCACGGCCCGCAGCACCGCTTTCACCACCCGTCTGCCCAAGCCCGTTGTCTTGATCGTCATGAGACTCCCGCTCTCCCGGTCACCCTGCCCATCGGCCGGCACAGTCTGCGGGGGGCTGCGTGCGGCGGCAAACAACCGCCCCGCGTGAGCGCGCGATGATGCGCCGGGGATCATCGCCTGATACCCCGCCCGGCATCTGCGTCCTGGTTCCGGCTTTTCGGTGTTCAGGGTTTGCGGCTGCCCCGGGGGGCCCGCCGTAACTTCGAGAACTCGGAGAATTCCCAGGAACTCGCGGCGAGAATCACCGTACAACCGTCCCGGCGCTCGAGCGGCAGGCGACCATCCTGGTGGGTCAGCTCCTCGAACTCGGCGGCCAGGCGCTGGAGCGCGGACTGGAAACGCAGGATCGACGCGGGCGACAGGGTGCCGGCCATGAAACGGAACTCGTCCCCCGGCCCGTCGAAGCGCGCATTGAAGAATTCCGGAACGACGCGCCGGATGAAATACGCATGCACGGGACCGTCCTTGCGCCAGCTGAAATTGCGCGCGGTCACCTTGCGCATGCGCGTCGGGGGTCGGAAGTCCACGATGCGCAGCCGATCCATCTTGAGCAGGATGTTCACGAGTTCGTTCTCGTCGAGCCGGAAGGTCGCGACGATTTCCGAGAATTTCCAGTCATTGACGACGAGGTAGGTCACGAGCAGCAGTTTCGGGTTGGCGACGAGCGCCTGCTCCTGGTCCTCGCTCAACTCGGTGAGGGCGGCCTGGTCCGCCGGCTGCAGCAAATCGCCGACCTCCACACCCAGCACCTCGCAAATCTTGTCGAGCCGCCCGAGCGAGAAGTTGCCGCGGGACAAATCGCGTTTGATCGTGGGCTCGCTGACGCCCACCTGCTCCGCCAATTCCCGATACGACATCCCGTTGGCGCGCAGCCGCGCCTTGACGCCGCGAACGATGACCATCGTCGCACTCATGAAACACCCCATCCGATGCGGTATCACGAAATGATACCCGAAGCATCATCGGGTGTCAGGCCGGCGCGGCGGCTTGCCGATGAGCAGGGCGCCCTTGCACGCTGTGCACCGAACACCAGCGGAGGATACCTCGATGTTTACGCAGATGAAGCTCGGCCCATGCAGGACCAAGACCTCGGCGGCGGGGCTGATGGCGGCGGCGCTGATGGCGGTGGCGGCAGCCCTGATGCTCGGCGGACTCTCCGGCTGCGCCCCGTTCCAACACGCGCTGTGCGCACCCAACTGCCAGACACGAACCCGCAACTCGTCGAGCTTGGTGAATTTCCTCTATCCGGACGGCAGGTCCCTGCCACCGGCCAACAGCATTCCGGAACTGCACGTGCCGCTGCGTGTCGGCCTGGCCTTCCTGCCCTCTCCGTCCTCGGTCGGCACGGCGCCCTTGACCGACGCCCAGAAAGAAGAACTGCTGGAGCGCATTCGGCAACGCTTCAAGAGCCGGCCGTTCGTCGGCGAAATCGTCCTCATCCCCGATTACTATTTGGGAACGAACCGCGGGTTCGAAGGGCTCGCGGGCGTGCAGCGACTCTACGGCATCGATCTGATGGCCCTGGTCTCGTATGATCAGGTCACGCATAGCGATGACAACGCCTTCTCGCTCGGGTATCTGACCATCGTCGGGGCGTATCTTCTGCCGGGCAGCAGTCACGACACCGCGACCCTGATCGACCTCGCGGTCGTCGATCCGGTCACCCGTTCGCTCGTCCTGCGGGCCGGGGGTACGAGCATGGGTCGCGGCGTCTCCACCCTCATCGGCGCAGATCGTGCACAGCGAGAGGCCAGCGCCCAGGGGTTCGCGCTCGCCACGGATCAGATGATCGGCCATTTCGATGCCGCGCTCACCGAGTTCCAAGCCGACGTCCGTGCCGGCAAGGCGAACGTCCGGGTCGTCGCGCGCAATGACGCAGGCGGCAAAGGGGGTGGCGGCGCGCTCGGCCTCGTCGATGTGCTGGCGCTGATCTTACTGAGCGGGGTCACGGTCGCGCGTCGGGCGCGGCTCGCCGGGCCGCAGGGCGCGACCCGCCTCAGCGGCTGAGCCACTTCCATGCCGGACGATCGAGCTTGCCCAAGCCCAGGACCCGCGTCTCCCCGGAAATCTTCTCCAGCTGCATCGAGTGACAGGCCGGATTTTGCTCCAAAGCGGCAATGAGGCGGGATGCATGCGAGACCACGATGACCTGCGTCTGTTTCGCCGCGACGCCGATGAGCCTGGCGAGCGCCGGCAACAGGTCCGGATGCAAGCTCGACTCCGGCTCGTTCAGGATCATCAACTGCGGCGGCCGCGGCGTCAGCAACGCAGCCGCCCAGAGCAGGTAGCGCAGCGTCCCGTCGGACAACTCCGCAGCCGACAAGACGCGCTGCAGACCGTCCTGACGCAAGCCGACCGAGAAACGCGTGTCGGCGCAATCGATCGCGAGCGCGGAGCCCGGAAAAGCGTCGGCGACCGTCTGCGCGAGCGCCGGGGCATCACCGATCTCGAGGATCGTTTGCATTGCCGCGGCGAGATCGCGGCCATCCTGCGCGAGCACCGGCGTGTACGTGCCGATGTGCGCTTGTCGTGCCGGGGCCTCGGCATCGGTTCTGAATTGGTCGTAGAACCGCCAGCTGCGTATCTGTTCCCGCAAGGCGAGGACCTCGGCGGCGCGCTGCGGATCGGCAATGCTGTCCATCATGGGTTCGAAGGGCTGCAGGTGCTGATGGACGAGATCCCAGTCGGCGCCGTCCCGCCGGATTCGTACGATGGCGCCACGCCGCTCCACCAGTAGCGAGGACGGCCGCAGAACCGCCCCATGCCAGATCGCCTCGGTCTTGATCACGGGGTCGCGGTTGAACGCCGAGGTCGCACGGGGAATCGGCAAGCCAAGATCGATCGCGTAGCTGAACTCCGTGCCGTGAAACCCCAAGCGCAGGCTCACCGGCTCCTGACCTTGCTTCGGTGGGCCCGCCCAGAGCGTCGAGTCGACGCCGCCCTCCCGCGCGAGCGAGGCGACCACGCCGCCGCGAGCCGTGTCGGCGAGCAGACGCAATGCCCGGTACACGTTCGATTTGCCGCTGCCGTTCGGACCCGTGATCACATTAAGTGACCCCAAAGGCACGATCAGTTCGCGCAGCGAGCGATAACCCGCAGCGGCCAACACGTTCAACATCAACCCGCCCCGGGCCTGTGCCCCACCGCTGCCTCGATCATGCGAACCAGTCTATAACACGGGCCCAGGAGTCATCGCCTGACTTGCGACCTGCGAATCGGAGGACTAGCCTTGAGCCCACCGATGAAACCGCTCCCGCTCCTGATCGCGGCGCTGTCCGCGGGCCTCGCGGCCCCTCCCGTCTACGCCGTCACCCCAGAAGCCCCACTCGCCGGCGTGTGGCTCGGCACGCTCGCTGCGGGTCCCGCCTCGCTGCGGATTCAGTTGCACCTGGCGCCGAGCGCGAGCGGCAGCCCAGCCTGTACCCTCGATAGCATCGATCAGAACGCGTTCGGCATTCCCTGCGATCCGGTGCAGCAGCAAGGTGCGCAGGTATCCTTCGACGTCGCGGCGGTCCAAGGTCACTGGAGCGGCACGGCCTCGGCCGATCGCGACACGCTGACCGGTACCTGGACCCAGACCACGCCCCTGCCCTTGGTTCTGCATCGCGTAGCGACCCCGATCGCGGCCCCGCAGGCCCCCGCGCCCGACCCGGCGATGCCGCCCGTGCCCCTCGCGGACCTCAAGCCGGTACTCGACCGGGATCTGGCCGCCGCCTTGCAGCGAGGGGCATTGGCGCCCGGCACCGACGCCGGCATCACGATCGGCATCGAGCAGCACGGACATCGCGTACTCGTCACCTACGGCGTGGCGGCCGTCGATTCCGTCTACGAGATCGGTTCGATCACCAAGACCTTCACGGGCTTGATCCTCGCGCAACTGAGCACGCAGGGCGTGGTGCAGCTCGACACGCCGGTCCGGGAATTGCTGCCGCCGGGTACGGTCGCCAAGCCCGCGAGTGGCGCCGAAATTCGCTTGCGCGATCTCAGCGATCAGCATTCGGGACTGCCGCGGCTGCCCGACAATTTCGCGCCCGCGGATCCGCGCAATCCCTATGCCGATTACGATGCGAAGCGTCTCTATGCCTACCTCGCGAAGCAAGGCGTCGCATTGCCACCCAATGCCCCGTTCGCCTACAGCAATCTGGGCGTCGGCCTGCTCGGACAGGCCCTCGCCGAGAAGACCGGCCTCCCGTACGCCGCGTTACTGCAACGGGAGGTCACCGGTCCCTTGGGACTTGCGGATACGGGGATCGCGCTGACCGCCTCGATGCAGGCCCGCTTCATCACCGGCCACACGCCGGACCATCGACCGGCGCATGCCTGGGATCTCGATGCCCTCGCGGGGGCGGGCGGCATCCGTTCCACGGCGGCCGACATGCTCACCTATTTGGACGCGCAACTGCATCCCGACCGCTTGCCGGCGGCGGTGCTCGCGCAAGCGACCGGCAAGACCCTGCCGGCGGCGCTCGCGCTCACGCAGGTGCCGCAGGCCGAGATGAGCCCGGCGATGCATATTGCACTCAACTGGTTCGTCGCGAATGCGACCGGGACCTATTGGCACAATGGCGCCACGGGGGGTTACAGCAGCTTCGCCTCGTTCAATCCCGGCCAGGATCTGGCGATCGTCGTGCTCAGCAATACGGCGGTCGGCAAGGATCCGTTTGCGGAAAAGCTGGGCGCGCACATCGCGCAACGCCTCAACGGCAAGGAAGCGATTTCCCTCGCCCCCTGAGTCGCGCGGCGGCCCTCGGCGGCCCACGGGCGCTCCCGCGGATCAGGCGCCGGGCAGGACTTGCTTGATGATGTTCTTGAGGTCGCCGCCGCTCACGGGCTTCAGCAACCAACCCGTGGCACCGAGCTTCTTCGCCTCGTCGCGCTTGCCCTGCTGGCTCTCGGTCGTCAGGGCCAGAATCGGGGTGAAGCGAAAGCCGCTGACGGCCCGCGCCTTGCCGATGAACTCGATGCCGCCCATGTTGGGCATGTTGATATCGGTGATGATCAGGTCCGGCTTGGCGCCGCCCTGGAGCTTCTTGAGCGCGACCGCGCCGTCGTTGGCCTCGATCACGTCGAAACCGGCGATCTCGAGGCTATTCTTCAAGCTCATCAGCATGGTGGCCGAATCGTCTACGATCAGGATAGTCTTTTTCACGAACACGTCCTCTATGGATGCTTTAGGGCTGCCGTCAGCCACGCCTTCAACCGTTCGTCGCGCGGCCATGCGCTCACCGGAAATGCTTGGGTCATCAACACCTGCAGCACCGCCGCATGCAGATGCGTGCAGGCGGAAAAATCCAGTTTCGCCTTGGGGTGCGTGCCCAGCCAGGATTGCAGGCCGTCGGCCGCTTCGATGGCAATCGTCTCCTCGAACCGGGCCACGGTCTTCTTGTAGATCATTGCCACGTCACCAACTCCTTCGGATTGAGAACCATGAGCACCGACCCGTCGCCGAGCAGCGCGGAGCCGGAGTAGCCCGAGAGCGAACTCAGGATCCCCGACATGGGCTTCAGAATGATGTCGATGACCTCGCGAAAGTCATCGACGAGGATGCCGACCGGTTCGCCCTGGATCTGTACGATCAGGGTGGCGAGTTCGTCCTCCTCGTTCGATTGCTGCGGGGTGGTGCTCGCCAACAGCTCGTTGAGGGAGCGCACCGGCATGATCCGGTCGCGCAAGATCGTCGTCTGGCGGTTCTTGATCGCACGGATGCTCGATCGCGGCAGCCGCACGGTCTCCAGGACCATGTCCATCGGCACGCCGAAGATGCGGTGATCCGACTCGATCACCATGACATTGGTGACCGCCATGGACAGGGGCAGCGACAGGCGCAGGCGCGTG
>Ga0209208_10007738_pt1 | contig 14486 bp, 14 predicted proteins | sample S1TSphfallax_3_FD_187694 | JGI IMG/M metagenome (GOLD analysis project Ga0209208, IMG submission 187694) | Host-associated microbial communities from peat moss isolated from Minnesota, USA - S1T2_Fd - Sphagnum fallax MG (SPAdes) (version 2) | ecosystem: Host-associated > Plants > Peat moss >...
CAATGTCCTTCCCTTGGTAAGCAAGGCCAATAAAATTAAAATTAACTCAGACCCTTCCTCCCCCATTGGGCCCCTCACCAAAGACAAAAAGCCTGGACCTCTTGGGTGCATGCTGCATTGCCTCATTAGCTGAGCAGAATTTCTAAACATAGATATTTTTGTCATTATTTTTCACCTATGTTAATACCCTTTCCTAATAACAACCTACCAAAACTGGGGGTACTTATTTCTGTTTCATATTAACTAGTTGGGGGTGCCTCACAATCCTAACTTTTTATTTTTGCAATGAGCCAATTTGATTGGCCCATTGTAAAATAAAAAATTGAAACTATGGAGGTTCCCCAAAAATAGAAGATTTTATGGATAGATGGAGTGCCTCCCCCTTTGGCCTGGCTATATAGGTGAGAAGGCGGGACTTTGGGCAAAGCTTATGGGAATAAAGCGAGGTGCTATTGGGAACATCATTGGGGAACACATTGGGAACCTGATGGGAACTTGAAGAACTAGGTGCTGAACTGAACTGCAAGTTCCATGAAGTAAAAAAAAAACATAAATAGGAGTAGAATGAAGTTTCTATCAAATGGGGAGAAAAAAGAGAGCCATAGAACCATGAGCAAAACTTCTCTTTAAAAGCTAAAACCAGATAGCATGGATAGCAAGCTCAACCCCATGTACAATATTGGCCAGTGTTCCACCTTGCACCTGACTACAGGTTGTAGCCAGGCTTAAGGTGACCAATAGCATAGTACCTTGGCAGCTTCAAATCCTAATTATGTTATTTGAATGTTGAAATTTCATTTTTTAATTCATTCAAAAGAACAATACTTCCACAGCTCTATTTCATAGTCTTTTCATTGTGAGAGAAATATCATAGGCATAATCGATTTGTTGTTGTGTAGAGGTGTTGGATGCAAATATGGACCAATTTTTTTATTAATTGTTTCTGCTTACCATGAAAGCTGATGAAGTCAAAGCAAGTCCCACCCACACCCCCTATTTGGGCCTCTAAGGGTGTTTGTCACATCCAACATAGAGTGTTCAATTGTTCCCCCAGCCCCGCCCATATACATGCAAAATTGAGAAGTATAAGATGAGAGACCGTTTAAATGCACCTGGACCAATCATTACAACTGGCCAATCTCAAGCAGTTGTTGTTTATTTAATTTGGGTATTGGGCCTTGGAGAGAGACCCAAGGTTTCATTTATTGGCGAATTTTCTCCAAATTTTGACTTAAAATTATATGATTTCAACCAATACAAAGGATTTTCCATGGAAACCATATTTGCCAGATTTTTTTAAAGAATCATCAAGTCAAATTTTCAGACTTTTATGATAAGTTCCAGTAGGTAGGTAGCCAAGAATATAGAAGGATTTTGGTTTTTTCCTACTTTCATATCTAGTATGTAGCCAAATCTGGCTAAAGTTATTTTCTGGATGAGCATCACTTTGAATACATCACAAAATCCTTAAAAAGAAACCCTGGGAAGACCGCTATATCCTTGTGCACATTTACAGCAACTCTTTTTGTTTGGACTAAATATTGTCAAAAGCTACCACAGTTTTCTGAAAATGGAAACAGAAAACTGGTTATTTGGGGAGGGTATTGCCACATTCATGTGTAACTGGTTACACATTTATGAGTTCTCTGGAAATGGGTCACCAGTTAAGTCAAAAATTGCCTAAGGATGCTGGTCACTTTGGCTCCATAATGGATATGAAAAAAAACACTGATTCAGTGTTTTTTTAATTGATGAAATTTCATCAAATTTTGACCTATACAAAGGATTTCTCTTCAAAAAAAAATGGCCCAAATTTGCCAGATTTCAAAGAGACAAAAATCCCCAGACGCCAAATCTTTATGTTAAGTTCAAGTATGTAGCCAAGAATATAGAATTGATGTAACCCTGCAAAACTTTATTAATAAACACAACATAACTTTGGAAAATGTACAAAGGAGTAAGAAAAAGGAAACGAGAGAATTTACAAGATGGAAAGTTCGTTCAAACTTGATGTCAAAATCTTTGCTTGTCAAAAACTGATTGCTTGCAATAGGTTGGATGTGGTGATGGGTGGTGGTTTTTGAAGGGATGGCAATTGGGAAGTAGCTAAACCTATGGCTATCACTTGACTTAAGATGGAAGATGCTTGCATCCTTTACAATGTGATTGAATTTTTTTGACAAAGAAAAGTAATCAAGATAGAAAGATGAAAGCCTCTTAACCCTTTCAAGCTCCAAATGGCATTGGCATAATTATGTAAAAACACATTAACCTATTTGTGCAAACATTGAAATACATCAATTGTTACAGGTAGGAATTGATCGATGGGGTGTCGCTTGCGATAGTTCTTTTCTTTGGCTTGAGTCGCATCAAAGGCAACAAATTTTTGAATTGCACAAGATCTAGGAAATAAATCTACTCACATTGGGTCGACAATGAAAATGTCAAATAGGGTGTGAATGCCATCTTTGGTGAGTACAATGTTGACTCATTGATAAGAAGAGTTGAACATGGTTGAAAGAAACACATGTAATTATTCCCATCCCACATGGAAACTAACATTTCACACAATAAAAGCAAAGGTATCATGAATTGTATCATGGGTTCCCATCTACTTGTTGCCATGAGCGCAATGTAAAAGGTGGATACCTATAGGGTTGATGGGATGTGTGCACATGCATCAAAGGATAACTACAATTGAAAGATGAAGTAGTCCAAGTCACATCCAAAGTGTTGTGGAAAAAACTAAGGAAGATAATCAAAAGGCTAGAAAGATTAATTGAGTTGTAAATCAAACACTCACCCTTGAGCTAGAACATGATAAAACTTGAACATGATGGACTTCAAATATCATGTCAAAAAACATGCTAGAAAGGGTATGATGGTGCAAACATTCCAAGATGGAATTTTGAAATCAAACCATTTGTTGTTCGATGAATTGTTCAAATGGAAAAAGACACATTCGAATTAGAGGTGGTAGAAGATCAATGTCACCTTGAGGCGTTGCTAGAAAAGGAAGGTGTTATTGTTGATGCATGTTAAGGCTTCAATAAGAAAGGGACGTTGGTCAACCATAAAATTAAAAACAATGATTGAAACTACAAAGGCCCACCTTTTTAAATAAATTGTTGGGGTGATGGTGGCTATTGGTATGAGCCCGATGCCACCAAAAGTTATTGGGAGAGATGTTTGTTTACAAACTAAAGGTCTTTCTAAGCTATCAAAAGATCCTGAACCCAAGAGGCGCCCAAACACTCAAAGGAGGGATGAATCAAAATAAATAAATAAACTCTATGAAAGTGGAGGAAGAAAGTGTGCATCATAAGAAATATGGTCACCATTGCATGGAATAATGAGTTACAATTCCAAAGGTTACTTTAACATCACCCATTTTAAGGAAAAGGTCAATGTGTCAAACATCATTAGTAGGGCATCTTTGATAAAAGATGATGTGAATGATGAAGTGCCCAATGGAACCCCCAAGATTATAATTCCTTTTGATGATGTATAAAATTGGGGCGGGGTGTTGAAGTCAGGAAATAGGCCAGATGGTGACCATGTTACACATTTTTTAACTTTAATAGAAAGACCTATCACATGGAATTTGGTTTGGAAATGTTCATATGAAGATGATGCAATTGAAAGGGGACTAATGATGTGAATGTCATCTACAATGAATGGAAATAGACAAGAAAGAAAAATATTAACTATAGAATGTAAAGCCCTAAAGTGGGGTAAAATGAATATCACCTTGACAAGTTCCCATGGCAGATGGGATGATTATGACATCGCTTTCATGATTGCAATAACTATAAAACATGGGAGACTCAAAATGCATAGAATGCACAAACAAAATGGATGAATTGTTTGATGTTTCCACTAGTTGCACAAAGTTTTTGAAATATGACCCTTCTTAATATTGAACTAAAAGTGTTTGCCATGTGTAGTTGAAAAACAACCCAATCAAGGTGAAGGTCCAAGGTGCATGTGTTGTGGATTACTACTTCATAATTGCCTTTAATAACAACTTGAATTAGTGCAAGGAAAAATATGTTACAAAAGTGTTACAAAATTAAAGGCATGCAACACAGTTTATGGGTTGATACATTGATTCCCCCATTATAATGAGATGAATTCTTCTTGAAGGCTTGGTCATGGTTAGCAGGTGGATTGTTCCAAGGTTATGTGCAATTCAAAATGAAATTTGACCTAATGCAATATGAAAACAAAGTTAAAACAATCGAAGGAATTCATTCGTTAAATCTTTTGGGTGAAAATAGTCTTGAACATGTTAAAAAACATCCTAGAAGGATCACTTGCCAATAAATGCAACATGGGTTGGAATGTCAACTTGAAAGAATAAAATAAAATTCAAAATATTGGTTTAGTTCATAGTTTTTTAGGAAAAATGGAAAGTAGCCATTTGATTTAAGGTGTAATGTGGTGAGAGTTAAAGTGGTGTTAAAAGACATGGGAGTAAAGGAAAGTGGTGCGAAAGTGTAATTTGCTCGAAAATATTCCCCTACACGTCTAAGAATTAAAGTACAACAAAGGTGTTTATGACCTTGAAGATCATGATGGGGAAGAGGCATTGAACTTGAATTTATTGCCAAAGTTTGAGCCCGCAAAAAGAACTCCTACAAATTTTCCTAGTCACCTGTTATAAAACATTTAAATTGAACCCATGTTTTCCTATGCCCTATTGCTTCACCACGAGGGAGCAAAGTGAAGCACCATTGGGGTAACAAAAAGAACAAGTGCTAAGTTGCCACATCATAGGGGTCTTGCGCTAATTTATCTAGTGAAAAACAAAACAACATTTGTACATCACACCATAGAGTGGCATGGATGCAATTGTATAATCGAGGACAACAAAAGCCAAAATGAAAGGATTTAAGGAGATCCAATGATGAAACCCAAGTTTAAATTAATGTAGGCAAGGTGGGAGCAAGGGAAGGTATTGAACCATGATGTTCATAGGGGTTTGGATTAGATGAATTTGATGTTTGGCAATAACACTAATGATGAGCTAACACTCAACAGATAAATTGGCGTCCATAAATGGGGCAAGAGACTTTAGGTGGAGTTTGTGAGCATGTTGAAGAAATGGGGATAGTTTGGGGGGTTTGATCATGGGCAATTATAAAGGCCAATAGGTGCAAGGGGGAAAAGGTCTTACTTGTGCATGTTCATGAAGATTTGGGGAAATGTAGGGTTGGGGCCCTCACATTCGAAAGGTTAGGGGCTAATAAGGGGAACTAATAGATGTATGTGGTTTCTTAAAATGGGAGGGGGAACTAGTGGGTAGTTTTTAGTTTACATGGGAGATGGGGTGGAAAATAGGTTTATGGTGGCACATGATAAAGCAAATGGACAATGCAAATACAAGGTTTTATGAGACATGATGAACTAAGGGACATGGGATGTTTGATGCCCATGAAAAAGGAGGCCTACTAATAACATAGCCCCCATTTTTTAAAGACTAATTATTGCTATAAGGTAATTCTAAATTTACAAAGTCAACCACACAAGACTAAATAAAACCAAAAAATAATAATAGGAAACCTCCACGGGTCTGTGGTTAGGGGATTATTCTAAAAGCAAACCTAACTTTGTTATAGGCTTGGGAGTCACAATCACTATTCTATTGGGTTCAACATTACCAAAACACCTTAATATTCAAATATTGCATGTTTCACTCCTTGTTATTAATCTTGTAGGATTTGAGATAAGTAATGCAACACAAAAGTTTCTTAAAAAATGATTGAAGTGGATTAATTCACAAGGATCCTAATCAACTTCAGAAATTATGTACAACAATTTCAAATGATACCTAATTTTGTGGTGGAAAGCTTGATGTGTTTTCACACATTCCTAGGACACACATCGGCACTTTTGGTTGCTTTGTTGGTTGGGTGGCCTGATGAGGTATGTATTTTATGTTGCATTGACCTTTACTCACTTTGAAAGGACCTTCTAATACCAAATATTACTAGTCTCAATTCATTTCCCATGTTGCTTGGGTCCCATAATCCACCTATGTCATAGATCAAATACAAAGAGAAAAAAAACAAATGTGGACTAGTTAGTTAAATTGTTTTTTGGATGATTGTTATTTTGGCTAATGTTAGGTAGGTACTAAACACTAGTTTAACATTAGCTTTGTTCCTAACTAATTCTTAGGCAAAAAATCAATAGGGTATCACCTAGGGTGCTACCTAAGTTGATACTTGAAGTTTTAAATATCAAATTTGAAATACCTAGTTCATCAAAAACCATTTTTTAAATTTGGAATTTTGATACTCAAGTAGAGTATATGGATAACCCTTAGGTCTAGTTCTTAATGGTTTAGGAATAGGGAATATAAAATTAATTAGAGTTTAAGGTTTTACATTAGAGGCCAAGCTTTAGGTTCAAGGTTCAAGAAATGCCATTTTTCCCACATTGGAAGCAATATTATATGTTCACATTGTCCATCATGTTTTTAACTTTTTAGGTATGTTTGTCACATTCATGGTGTTCATTTACTCATTGTATTCTTAGTGTTCATTGCATTCTTGATTTGTTTGTTTGTTGCATTCTTGGTGTTTAATCATGTTCTTGGTGTTCATTGGTAATTCAAGTACCATCACTTTTGTTCATTATGTTATTGTCAGTGTTCATCATGTTCTTGGTGCACATCATATTATTCCTCCCTTGATGTGGTTAGTACTACCCTACCCCTACATTGTTTTATAAGTTGGAATTTCATTAAAGGTAGGTTGTTGGTTGCTTATGGCTTTGGTGAAAAAATTAATTTGGGGGATGTGATGTGTTCATGAATGAAAATGAAATGAGAATGGACAAAAGAATTGGAGGTGAAAGGTTGAAGAAATTCCAAACCTTTATCATCATTTTTTAATAATGTGCACCAAAAGGATTTTGTGAAAAAATTGGGTTTGTTAATTGTCAAAAACCATCTACCTGTGTAGTTTGTTGATAATATTTGGCTGAAATGTTTGGAAATGCAATTCTACCATTGTGTTGTTTTCCCTTCTAGAAAAACCTTATTTAGGAAGTGTTATTACATTCGGTTGAGAAGACAAAACAAACATGTATTATTAACTTTGGTAGAATGTGTTTTTATGATTGCAAGTTTTGATTTATGGATGTCCAAAAGGGCACATGATGTTTTTGCATTAGTTACAAATTTCTTAAGAAATTATTGGATGCCAAAACACATTACAAGTGGCTTATTTGAAATATTTGAAACATTAGGGCACACTTTGGCAATATGTTTGTAAAATCATTTAAAGCAATATGGGTTGACCAAAAAAAAAATTATTTATGTTAAAGATGAAAAAACAAATTTGAATACCATGACAGTTGCCTTGAATTTAGTAATAAATTGAAAAGCTTTGGGCATGATGGAAAGTTTTCAAAGGACTTGTTTTGGACATACCTTCTTTAAGGCTTCCTAATTTGCATCTATTAAAGAAATAATCTCCAAGGGTTTGAAATATGTTTCCATTAAGTCTACCCAAGAAAATTTGCAAAAATGTATTACATGGCCTAAAAAGTCAAGGAAAGGAAGACATGAATGGACGAAGGCTTGCATTATTGCGAGCCTCAAGCCCAAAAAATTGAACACACCAATCAAAACAAGGTAAAATGTAAGTTACTTTGTTTTGGTTTTTTCTTTTTTATTGTTTTGAATTTTTGTACTCCAAAATGTTTAATTTTGATTAATAATATGAATTGTACAAGTTTACAAGTAAAGTGATCATGTTTTAGGAAGCCCTTTATTAATTTGAAAAGCCATTGCCTTTTATTACAACAAGCAAATTGGTCCTAGGGTCATTGGTTGTGTTCCCCCTCCACTCACATGACATATATCACAAATTATAATAAATATTTTGTTTCTTATTGTTACTATGTGCAAAACTAATTCTAAGGTCATTGGTTGTTGAGTGATGTTTTGAATGTAGCCATATCCACAAGCTTAAGACTAAAGGAAAGAATGAACTATCTCCCTTTATGAGATGGCTTGATTGATGACAATGACTTTAAATTGATTGTTGAGTTGAGAACTTTTGTGAAGAACATTAAGAAGGAGGTCAATAATTGGGGTGACTAACTATTTCCTTTCTTTCTTGACAAGATATGATGAAAGGAGCGCTCATAATATGTTATCCTTGATGTTAGATTCTAGATTCTAAACTTTGAGATTAATCTCCTTTTCTTTGTTGTGAGCATGGGGTGACCATTGTTAAAGATATCAAATGCCCTTGGGGTGGTGGGGAAATATGAAATTATGTTCCCAAATGTTGGCTTTTGAACTAAATAAATATTAGGAACTATAGGTTTTCAAATTGAAACTAAGACATTTTTTTTCATTGTTGGAATTCTCACCAATTTGAGAAGATGATACTTTCAATCAGAAAACCTTGAGAAATTAATTTTTGCAAGTAAGAATTGGCTTAATGAAAAAAGGATGGATTGCAAGACCCCTAATAAGTTGGTAGAATTAATAGATTTTGAAATAAATTTAGAGTAAGAATTATATGAGTTTGAAGGCTCATTTGAGCGAGATAAATTGGGAAAAAGACTACTCTAATGTTCTTTGACTTGTATATCTTTAAAATGTGATCACATGTTTTTGTTCAGATATATATATATATATATATATTTTGGACCTAAAATCTGAAAATGAAGTTAAAGAACCGATTTAATAGAATCGACTAATCTAAATGAGTTAAGAATTGGTTATGAAAGAACCAGTTGGGCATAAATGAAAAAGAAAAATAAAGAACAGGATGGGGTATGAAAAAAATAAAAATTTAAAAATGTGAGAACCACCTCAATACTTGGATTAAATCATCTCTCAATTCTTGGAACAAGGCTGTTCTCAGAATCTGGGTCCTGCGTGAGCTCTTCCATTCTCAGTCCTTACCCCAACACTTTAGAATTGTTCTGTGTCAACAAAACAGCTTTGCACAAAGAGTCTCAGAATTCATCCCCCACACTGCCAAAAGCAACCCAGACACCACCACCATCTGTATGACACATGAATTTATGCTATTTACACTGTGCCAATTAGAATGAAAGTCTTCTAAGTGGTCTCCTTCTTGTATGTCATCATGGTCTTAACATGTAATCAAACAATCATGTTCTGTTGTAAAATACAAATCAATTTCACAATCCAGGTTGGAAAGAGCCTACAGTATAGCTGATCCTCTTTGGAGCAGAGAATATGACCTGAAGCTAATACCTATACACAAGGCCATAGAGAATTACTCCACGAGAATCTCCATTTTTAAATGAAAATTCATTGGAAAGTGCCGCATCCCTAAAATGTCTCTGAATGAATAATGGTATCTGGAGCAGATTTCTGACACACGCAAATTACTGCTTCAAGTTACAAACCAAATGTGTTGAGGAAATGAAGAATACGTCCAGCTGCAAGCTCAGGTCGGTCATCATGAGGGCAATGACCAACATCAGGAAGTGTCTCCACAAAGAGGTTGTCCCGCTCTCCTGCTAGCTTCATAAAGAACTTTGCTACCTGTTCAAAGCGAAGGTGGGGACAACATCAATTTACAAATAATCAAGTCTCCAATCTTTGTTCTTGTTGGTGGCCATCAAAGGGCAAACAAAAGCAGCCAACTATAGAACTTACAATAGAAGGATCATACCGGGCCATTAGCAGGAGTCCAAGGGTCCTTTTCACCCCACAACAGGAGTAAGGGCAGATCAATGTTTGCCATCAATGCTTCTGGTCGTGGACCTGTAAGCAGAATGAAAATTTTAGATCACTGCCTGCCATACTTCCCACCTCTAGAACTCTGCATAGTTTTGCTTTGAAAACCTTTCACCACTACATATTCTACTCCCATTGTTTGCCCATGCAATTTCTAGTCTCTGCCAGTGACTTGCAATCAGTTCATCATGAGCTGCCCAGAGGTGCAAACATCTGCAGAAGTGATGCTCCCAGGAGTTTTTGCAAATATCTATCCATCATCTTTCTCTTTGTGGTCATAAAACATGACTTTTGTGAGGTAACATAAATACTTCTAATTCAGCAGTCTGTGCCTACATAAGAGTAATAAGCCCAACCATACTGCACAATGAGGTTTGCAGCCCTAAATGACAAAATGTACAGGTGCATGTGTTCAAATTGACAGTGCACCTAAACCAAAAAGAACTTCCCGCAAAAGACTACTTACCAGGCTCTCCAGTGAACACTTTAACAAACACATCCAAAGCCCCTTCGTCAGTTGATGGATGGTGCAAAATATCAACCTGCAGGTTTGCAAATGCATGACAATCTTTAGACAACCTCCACCAACAAGGAACTGTGTCATTGCTTCTGACTCCAAAAGCACACTTGTTTGATCTTGAAAACCGATTTTGGTCTCCTACTAGAGATACCATGAATAACTATCTCAGTTAAGAATTCATCATATGTGTGCTTGCTCTAATGCCTTTGAGTACCAAAAGCTGTCCATGCCTCTCTATCTAGAGCTACCAATCTCTGATGTTATAGAGATGAAAAACCATGACAAAATTTACCAGATTGTCTGTTACAGCCGCTTTATCACGATAAGCTTGTTGTGTCAGGATTGTTTTTACATTTTCCTTGCTCCGAAATCTGCAGAGCATCCGCATTTCAGCATTGTCTCATGATTGAATCCTCTCAATTGGTACTGTAAAACTTTGAGACCACAACAACATAAAAGCACATAGGGTCTAACACAGATGAAGGCCCATGAAAATCAGAATTCAAAAGGCAAGAAAGAGTTACCTGTTAAACAAAAAATTGGCAATCTTGCGTTTTTTAAGTAAGTACTCAACTACTGCAAAGATTGGGCCTACCAACTGAAGTGCCAAGCCATCTTGTGCAAGGCCCTTCCTATTCATGGCTCCAGCACAATTCAGTAACACTATCCCCCTGTTGTCAATGCCATGCCTGTATAAGCTCATGTCTGTACCAGTAGAATCCTTGCACTTGATTGATGCAACCATGACAACATAATGACAAACAATAACTAATAGCAAAGAATTCCAAATGTTTCTTAGCATCAATGGTTGGCCCAGTTTATTACAAATAACTCAACTCTTCCATCCCCCACTCTATCCAAGCCTGCAACAAAATCACCATGAAAGTAAAAATGACAGAACAGAACATACTTGAATAAATCACTGCCAGCCTTTGCAGCAGCTGCTAACACTGTGAGTGATCCTATGGAATTTCCAAATAGTACTGCACCCTCTTTGGTAAACTCCTCAGAGAAATCTGCATTCAACAGACAGGCATAAGCATTAGCCATCAACAGTATGTCTATCTTCGATTGATCCTACAATTGCATCTCTGCAAATTAAGTAAAATGTGCCATGAAATAGGCAACACTGAGTACAGAGGCCTTTGATGGTCTACACACTGGGTATGGCAGCAAATTGAGTCAAAAGCACTAAAACGTTAGAGGGAACAAGGACACACCACACACGAGATCTGCCCACAGTTCAGGCCCATATTCTACATTTGTAGGTTTATCTGAAGCTCCAAAACCCAAAAGATCAATTGCATAGACTCTGTAGTTCTCAGCAACAAACGGAATCAATCTTGCAAAGTGTCCCACATTTCCACCTGCCACATGACAAACATTCACTCACCATCAGCTCTTGCCTCACAGCAATCTCTGAATGTTATGTCCTGGATATATGGTGAACAACAATTCTGAAGACTTCAAGCCAGGATTGTGGATGGTTTCACCACAGTTGCCTTGTGTATTGATTGGTTTTTGGTTGAATGTGTGCATTACATTGCATGTTAAATTAGCTTTGTGAAAGGTTGAACATAATGAGAGATACTTACCAAAGCCATGAACTAAAATGAGTGGCTTGCCACTGCCTGCCACAGAGTAGTTGATTTTATTCCCTCTACAGCCATCCACCCAAACAATAAGACTGTAATCCAGGATCCCAGAGCAAATATTTCTGGTAGTGAACCACATCAAACAAGAACTGGTAGGAACTAAGGAAGGAGAAGAAGGATAAAATTAGTTCTTAATCAAACATGAGCTGCCAGTATTAAGTCTATTCCACACATATTGGCAAAATACAACATTGCATCATGCAGCTCCAAGAACTCTTAAGATCCTAATGCGTAGTAGCAAGAGAGCTGCCCATACCTCCAGAGCCAAGAGTTTGTCTTGAAAGGCAAAATCAGCAAAGCTTCATCCAATGCCTGGATGCTCTGAATCAACATAGAAAGGGGTAATCTCCTCTCTACTTCAATCTGCATGGTCACTGAGCCCCCTCTAAGTCCTCCTTCTTTGAATGGACCAAGCAAAGCATGCCCTACTCCATCAAGATCTAGCACTTGTGACTGCAGCCTGCATGGCAAAATACATGCATATAGTAAAGAAGTAAGAGAATCGAGTACAGCAACAAGTGAACCTGTGTGCAAGGTGACATTTCACCATTTGAAGAAACATCTACCTTATAAAACCTTGGGTGAGAGAATCATATATGTGATCTCCTATCCATGGTCACACTCATACAAGTCTTCTAGTGATCTATTTGGGCCCCCAACAAACAGCAGCCACTGACCATTTTCAAGGTGAGTACAACATTGATGTTGTGCGATTAAAATTATGCTTTCACACAAGAAAAACAAAAGGAAGAAAAATGGAGCAGTACTGAGACTGTACCTCTGAAGGTCGTTGTCACTGGTCACTCCACACACACTACAGTTACAAGCAAACACACGCATCAGCCACACTTGTCTTAAATGTATTTTGTCCAAAATTGATTGACCAATAAGTCCAAATGTGAAAGAATACATTCAAGTTTCTACAAGAGGTAAGACTCCATCCAGAGGTAGAAAAATTAGCAGGTGCAAGAAGAATACGTGATAGTCACAGTGCGAGTGCCTTCCGATAAACCAATGTCAGTTGTAGAATCAACAATCTTCTGCAAAGCTGAAGCAAAATCTGCTTCTTTTGACTCATCTGCTGTCCCTGCCCCTGTTGCTAATCCTGCACCTCCCAGTTCCGAACACATAAGAGAAAAATCCAGGCTCATCATGTGCTTGTACAACATTCAGAACACTTAAGTACCTTACATATCTGACCTCACAAGGCCTTGCACACAATACTCTCCTCCATAGTGATTCTTAAGGCCATTCTACCAACTTATTCTTGCAGTGCAATTGATGGTGCTTTCAAATTCATGCTGCATCTCCTGTATAACATACAGTTGTGCTTTCTAAATGAAATGTGAAAGACTTCTGCTTGTCAAAATTGAGGCAGATGGGCAATTCCAATTTTCCCACTGAGGGTATTTTGGGAAATTTTTCTTGTCTCCTCACATGCAGAGCCCTAAATCACATAAGATCAGTGCACCAATACACACCTGCATAGATGATGGAGTTGTGGTGTTGTACCCTGGAGTCCCTTGAAGAGCTGCAGCTAAAAGAACAACTTGAGAAATTCAACAAGGTGTTTGCAAACTTGTTGGAGGTCCTGCAGTGCTTATCTAAACGAAGGATCCTCAAGTGCCCTGGCCTTGAAGTAGAAACATTGCCGTGCCTTGAGTAGTACTCTAGGTTGTTGCTAAACTGGACTCTCCTATTTCGCAAAATTGCACCACTCGAGCAACTTCTGGACCTTCCTTGCTGTTGCTGCCACGACAACCAAATAAAAAGGTGGAAATTCCATCAGCTTGTATAGAACTCCTTGCTCAATAGGAGAACCCACAGAAGCGCTCTCCGAAACCGGGCTTAGATTTGACGCCAAACTCCCGAAAAATAAATTCGCATGCGAAGAAGAATCAACAATCAAACAAACTCAATTCTTGAAGAGCAAACAACTCTTACCGGTGCGTCATGAAGAGAAGCGCGCAATTCAACCGATACTACCGCTGCTGCTCCTGGAAAGAAAGCGCGACATGCCACCACCTCCATCGTCCCCTCCACTAAAGCACGGTAAATCAACCGATCTGAAACACGAAAGAGAACAAAACGAACGGGAACAAAATTTGATAACTGAAAGAAAAAAATTCAAAAATCAGAGAAGAAACAAGAAACCGAGAACAGCGAAATAAGAAAAGAAAAACAAAAAAACACAGGGATTATAGCGGATCCAAAAACAAAAAGCCGAAGGAAACCGACATACAAGAAGAAAAAAATTAGGAAACTAACGTTGATTGATCGGGTGCGTGTGTGTTCCGTCCGTGTGTCCGTGCTCGCCGCAAGAACCGAGAGAAAACAAACAAACAAGCAAGCAACCGTAAGAGTGCGAAACTCTCTTTCCGCGGCAGCAGTAGAGAATCAGGCGCGAAACGTGAGGAAACGGAAATAGCCACAATTGTGGCTACTTATTTGGTACATGGCGTGTCCGCGCAGAGCGGACTATATAACTGGCCCACGTGACCACCCAGCACCCACGAACGCACCAGTTTGGATGGATGTTAGTTGGAAAGAATTTGTTTTTTTTTTTCCCCCT
>Ga0209208_10007739_pt1 | contig 14485 bp, 10 predicted proteins | sample S1TSphfallax_3_FD_187694 | JGI IMG/M metagenome (GOLD analysis project Ga0209208, IMG submission 187694) | Host-associated microbial communities from peat moss isolated from Minnesota, USA - S1T2_Fd - Sphagnum fallax MG (SPAdes) (version 2) | ecosystem: Host-associated > Plants > Peat moss >...
TCCATCCGGCATGGCGTTCGCCCTGGCGGCTGCAGTCTTCTGGGCCATGTACATCGTGTTCGGCCGCAAGACCGGCCACTCGCAGGGTGGTCAGACCACAGCGGTCGGCACCCTGATCGCAGCGCTCATCATCGTGCCCCTGGGTGTGGCCCACGCGGGGAGGGCGCTGTTGGCCCCGTCGGTGCTGTATCTCGGGTGCCTGCTCGCGCTGATTTCGAGCGCGGTGCCGTATTCGCTGGAAATGTATGCGCTGACCCGTTTGCCGGCGCGCACTTTCGGCGTTCTCATGAGCGGCGATCCGGCGATCGGCGCGTTGATCGGTTTGGTGTGGCTCGGCGAGGCCTTGACCGGGGTCCAATGGTCGGCCATCGCCTGCATCATGGTCGCGTCGGCGGGCAGTGCCGCGACCGATCGGGCCGCTCGCGGGAGCGGCGTGCTCGAGCGGCCGCTAGCCGATTAGGCTGATCGCGAGGTACAGCACGCCGGTGCCGATCAGCGTCATCGCGGTGGTCTGGAATTTTGGGTGGGCATGATAGCTCTCGGGGATGAGATCGCTGGCGCCGATGTAGAGAAAGAACCCGCCGAACAGCGCCAACGCCACGCCAAACCCGCTCTGCGGCAGCGAGAATAAAAAGGTCGAGGCGATGCCGAGGATGGGCGCAACGGCATCGAGCAGCAGCCAGCGCAGGGCTACGTTGCGTGCCCCGTCATTCTTGAGCACGACATTCATCGTGTTGATGCCGTCCGAAAAATCGTGGGTCAGGACGGCGATCGCGACGATGATGCCGACGGAGTGCGAGGTTTGAAACGCCACGCCGATGGCCACCCCGTCGAGCAGACTGTGGATGCATAGCACGGTGGCGGTGAAGGCGCCGCGGCGCACCGGGTCACCGTGAAACCAAAGCATGCGATCGAGCAGCAAATAGAAAAGGAAACCCACGGCACAGAAACTCATGAGCGCGGCGGCGGGATGAAAGGGCAGGCCGTTGGTGATGGCTTCGGGCAGGAGATCGAAGAACGCAACGCCGATCACTGCGCCGGCGCTGAAGCCCAGGATCAGGTGCAGCCGGTCGCGCAGGATCAGCGCCAAGAGGCCGCCCGCCATGGTGCTCGAGAACGACGCAGCGGCAACGAGAGTCAATAGCACCAGGCTGGGTTCCTAAGCCGCGGGTTATAATGCCGCGCCACAGTTTTTATCATAAATACAACCTTGAGCCGGAGACGACAGGTGCGTTGGATGATCATGGCGATGGCGGCCTCGAGTCTTGCGGTGAGCCTGGCTGCGTCAGCGGCCGATCAAGAGCGGCCGGCTGACACGGTGTACCGCGACGGCGCCGTGTATACGGTCGATGCCGGTGACAGTATGCAACAAGCGGTCGCGATTCGCGGTGGTCGCATCGTCTATGTGGGCACCGATGCCGGCGTTGCGCGATGGGTGGGCGAGAAGACGCATGTGATCGACCTGAAGGGCCGGATGCTGATGCCCGGTCTGGTCGATGGTCACATGCATCCATTGCAAGGCGGAACGGCGCTGCGCAAATGTTCCTTGGACTATCTGCCGCTCACCATTCCACAAATGCAGGCGAAGATTCAGGCCTGTCTCGACGCCGGCAAGGCCCAGGAACCGAACGGCTGGTTGGAGGTCGTGAATTGGTTCCAGGAGGCCATGCTGCCGGCCGGTGTGACAACCAGCCGTCAGACGCTCGATGCCCTGCTGACGCGCCGGCCGATTCTCGTCAGCTCATCGTTCGGTCATACCTCGCTGGTCAATTCGCGGGCCATGGAGATTGCCGGACTCACCGGCCAAACGGCGGACCCGCTCGGCGGCAAGATCACGCGGGATGCCGCCGGCAATCCCACGGGATTGCTGGATGATGCCGCGCAGGACCTGGTGGCCGACAAACTGCCCAAGCCCACCCCGGATGACGACGTGCAGGCAGCGCGGGCCGCTCTCGAGGCTCTGCGCAAACAGGGCGTCACGACATTCCTCGATGCGATGGCGGTACCGCCGACGCTTGCGGCATTCGCGCGGGTGGATGCCGAGGGTGGATTGACCGCGCGGGCGCATTTTGCCGTACTCATCACGCCGCCCGAGGGACGAGATCCCACAAAGGCGACGGCCACCGCCTTAGGCTTGGCAAGACGCTACGATGGCGGCCCGGTGGGACCGAAGCCTGGCATGACGGTGCGCAATGTAAAGCTGTTTCTTGACGGCGTCATCAGCGCGCCGGCCTTGTCGGGAGCGATGCTGGAACCCTATTTCGCGCCTTCGCCCGGGGCCGCTCCCGGGGACGGGCGATGGACGCCGAGCAACAACCGCGGGCCTGAGGTGTATTTTCCGGCGCCGGTACTGCGGGCCTTGCTGCTCGATGTCGCGGGCGCAGGACTCGAGCCGCACATGCACGCCGACGGTGACCGGGCCGTTCATGAGGGTCTCGACGGGATCGAGGCGCTGCGCCAGGCGTTCCCGAAGAAGGACGTGCGCTGCGCCCTGGCGCATGATGAAATCGTCGATCCTGCCGATTTCCCTCGTTTCCATCAGCTGAATGCCATTCCCGTGCTGTCCTTCCAATGGGAGAAACCGGCGTCCGACACCGTCGACAACGCCCGCGATTACCTGGGTCCGGCGCGCTACCGTTACATGGAACCGGCAGGTTATCTGGCGGCCGCCGGCGCGCGGATCGCCTATGGGAGCGATTGGCCCGTCGATCCGCTCGATGAGTGGTTTGCGCTCAAGGTGGGAGTGACGCGCACCAATGCCCCGTCGGCCTTGCCGAAGTATGCCGGTCGATTGAGCACGGATGCGGGCTTGTCACGCGCGGCGGTCTTACGCGCGATCACGATGAATTCCTCCTACGAGTTGCACCAAGAGCGCGAGACCGGCTCCTTGGAAGTCGGCAAACTGGCCGACCTCATCGTGCTGGACCGCAATGTCCTCACGGTACCCGCCGAGGACATCGCGAATGTCCACGTCCTGCAAACCGTGGTGGGCGGGACCGTCGTTTACCAGGCGGACAATTTCTAAGCGCTCTTGATTATCTTAATCTTTGGCCCACTCTAGTCGGTACACCGGTTGCAGACTGGTGCGTTGTTTTAGGTTAAGGGCGAGAGTTTCAGTTTCAGCGCCGCCGGGGCCATTGTCTAAGGCGGTAAACGAGAGCGAATCATGCGAATCAAGAGTCGGCGCTTGGGTTGGTCGGCGGCAGTGCTCGCCGGCATCGTCGCGTTGGCCGGTCCGGCCTTTGCCGTAGGGCATGGCGGGGGAGGCGGCGGAGGCGGGGGCGGCCATTTCGCGGGCGGCGGTCATGCGGGTGGTGGCCATGTGGCGTCGGGCCATGCGGCCGGCGGCCCCCATTACGCGGGGGGCGCGGTAGCCGGGGGCTTCCGGGGCGGGCCCGCGGGAGCTCACTATGCGGGCGCTGCACGAGGCTATGGAGGTGCCGGCGTGGGTGCGGCCCACTATGCCGTGGGCGGTCGAGCCGCCTACGGCTACGCCGGACGCGGGTATGCGCGTGGCTATTCGACGGGCGCCTACTGGGGCGGTGGCTACTGGCACGGCGGCTATTGGCCCCGTGCCTACTACGGGCTCGGCTTTTCTTGGTTCCTTCCGGTGTTGCCGCTCGCCTATGCGACGTATTGGTATGACGGCAATCCCTACTACTACGCGAATGACGTCTATTACACCTGGAATCCGGACTATAACGGCTACACGGCCACGGATCCGCCCCCCGCAGCCGATGCCTACGACGGCGGCAGCGGATCGGCCGCTGCGGCCGCGGATGGCAATGCGCCGGCGCCCGGCGCGCCGGTCCAACCGGTCGCTCAAGGGAGCGATCAGATTTTCATGTATCCGAAAAATGGTCAAAACCCGGCACAGCAATCGGCCGACAAGGAAGCCTGTCAACAATGGGCGGCTTCGCAGGCGGCTGCGCAGAACCCGTCCGAGTACCGGCGCGCCATGCTGGCCTGCGTCGAAGGGCGCGGCTACAGCGCCAACTAAGGCGCCAATCAAGGAAATTGCATCGACACCCGCGTGCCTCGACCCGCCTCGCCGTCGGCGATGGCCACCGTGGCATCGTGGATTCGTGCGATCTCATCGACGATGGCCAAACCCAACCCGCTCCCATGGCCTGCCGAGTTGGGCAGCCGGTAGAAGCGCTGTCGCACCCGCTGCCGCTCCTCCGGCGGTATGCCGGGACCGGTGTCCTCGACGGCGAGGTAGGGCTTGCCGTCCATCCGACCGGTGGTCAGGGTGACGCTGCCGCCCGCCGGCGTGTATTTCAAAGCATTGTCCACGAGGTTGCTCACAAGATCGTCCAGCAGCGACGGATCCGCGATGACCGTGACGGGCGTCAGATCGACTCCGAGATCGATGTCGGCACGCAGGGCACGATCGAAAAATTTCGCGGCGACATCGCCGACCGCGAGGTTAAGGTCGACCCTTTGTTTCTTGATGGCGATGTTCGCCGCCGGGTCGGCGCGGGCCAGCGTCAACAGTTGATTGGAGGTATGGGCCAGCTGGCGGATTCCCTCTTGCAGCGTCAGCAGACGTCCTTTGATGGGTTGCGCCCCTTCCTCCGCGATCAGCAGTTCGAGCTGCGCCTGCATGCCGGTGATCGGCGTTCTGAGTTGGTGGGCCGTGTTCGAAATGAACTGCTGCTGGGATTGCACCGAGGCTCTGAGCAGGCTGAAAAGACGGTTCAAGGTGACCACCACGGGAGTGATCTCACGCGGTACGGAAGCCTCGTCGATGGAGCGCAGATCCAACGGTGAGCGCGCGGCGATGGCATCACGCAGTCGTTTCAGGGGACGCAGCCCGAGCTGAATGCCCACCCACACCAACACCAGCGTGATGTCGAGCTGCACGAAATCCCAGAGCAAGGTGTTCATCAACCCCAAGCGGGCTGCCGGTGCGACGGGCGCACGGGTGTCGGCGACGGTCAGCACGACCGGCCCCGCCGCGGTGACCAGGCGGGTGGACAGGGTGCGGAGGGGACGGTTGCCCACCTGCGAGAGAGCGAACGACTGAGAGGCATCACCGGCGAGGCTGACGACCGGGAGTTCGCGATCGCCGAGCAGCAAGGCGCCCTCGGGATCGCGCAGCGCATAGGTCACGTCGGTGCCCAGGGGCAGCGGCGGCCGCGCATCGGCCGCGCCATCGACCGACCAACGCCCGTTCTCGACCCGGATCCGGTCCGCGATGGCCGTGGCGGCATTTCGCAGTCGTAAATCGCCGCTGTGCATGGCCGGCGCCACGTTGTTCAAGTAGTGCACCAGTGCGCCGCAGAGTGCGACCAGCATGAGCGGAATGGCAAGCCAGAAGATGAGCTGGCGGCTGATGGAGGATTTCACGCCGCCTCGAGCCGGTACCCCAAGCCGCGGAGGCTGCGAATGATGACGGCCTTGCCGAGCTTGGCGCGCAGCCGCGAGATGCTCACTTCGACCGCATTCGGGGTCACTTCTTGATCCGGGCTCGCGAGCACCTGCTGCACGCGCTCCTTGGGCACGATCTGCCCCAGGCGTCGAATGAGGCATTCGAAGAGCAGCCATTCGCGCGCCGTCAATTCCACCTCCAAGCCGTCGACCGTCAGACGCCGGCCGTTGAGGTCGACGCTCAGGCGGTTGAGCGTGATGGAGCCCTCGAGTGCGCCGCTCGAGCGCCGCATCAGTGCGCGGCAGCGCGCGGCCAGCTCGCGCGGTTCGAAGGGTTTACCGAGAAAATCATCGGCGCCCAGGTCCAAGGCCCGGACCTTGTCGTTGAGCGTGCAGCGGGCGGTGAGCATCAACGTGGGCATCGTCTTGCCGCCCCCGCGCAGCCGTCTGACGAGCGTCAGGCCATCGGCACCCGGCAGCCCCACGTCGATCACGGCCAGTGCGAACTCCTCGTGGCTGATCGCCAATTGGGCGGCCTCCGCGCTATTCACGCGGTGCACCGCGTAATTCTCGGCCTTCAGCGTGCGTGAAATTGCATCGGCAACGATGTCATCGTCTTCTACGACCAGAAGCCGCATGGCTGTCCCGCGGTGAAGTTACAGGTTGCCGACTCTATCATCCTGCTGGGCGGGATCGTCGCGCTCGCCGCCGAAGGCGCTGCGTCGGGGCGGCAGGAGGGCCCGCAATCGGGCCTCGTAGGCGCGTGCGAACGCCTCGGAGTAGAGGTGTGGAAAGCCCTCGGATGGCCGTTGTACGAGGCCGGGAAACATCTCGCCGTAGAGCTCCCAGTACTTCCCCTTGTTGGCCGTGCCGAACATGCCGCGCTTGGCGGCGGCATCGAAACGCTCCTCCAGCGCCTTGGGGTCGACCCGCTCGATGAAAGCCTCGAAAGCCGAGGACATCGCTTGCAGCACCGCGACGTTCTGCGCCTTCAATTCCTTGAACTTGTCGCGGATGGCGCCGACCGAACTTGCCCGCGAGGACGGATTGGTGAGCAAGCGGACCATCGCCTCATCCACCCCGCCTGAAAAATTCAACGGCGATTCCGACCCGTCGTCGGGCTGCCCGGGGACCCGGAAGCGATTGGCGAACTCGTTGCGGCTTTGGGTCAGTTCGAGAAGACCCAGCAGGCACTCGCGCAGCATTTGCCCGGCTACTTTCAATGCAATCGCGCGAGCTTCATGCGGGATGTTGCGAGGATCGATGCCCGCGCCGCGGCAGAGCGCCGCAAGTCCAACCTCGAGGTCACCATCGAACAGCACCGGCGCCGCAGCGGCGCGGGTTGCCGGTGGTGCCGGCAGGCTCGGAAATGAGCTCGATGCGTCGCCCGGTCCCGCGACCGCGGCGGGACCGGCCGGCAAAGACCCGGCAGCCGCCGGTTTGCCGTCGACCCGCAGCGGACGCGTCATCATATGCCAGGGCGTCGCCGCCGCATCCGAATCCGAGTCCGGGGCGACCGGCTGGCCGTAGGAGTTGCGCGCCCGCGGCTCTGAACTTAAGTCGAGTTGATCGCTCGGTTCGAGCAACGCACTGAGATCGAGATCAGCGCCCAGGTCGTTGGCGGTGGACTTGCGCACCGATGCGGAGGGAGCCCGCCCGTCGTAGGCGACGATGGCGCTCGCATCCGGGGCGAAATCATTCCCCTTGTCGATGCTGACCAAGAGTTCGTACTCGCCCAAGCGGACGTAGTCCCCGTCCTTCAGAGTGTAGTCGTGATACTTGCCGAGCGGCACCTGGGAACCATTGACGTAGGTACCGTTCGAGCTGGTATCGATCAGCACATAGGCGCCCGCGCGAAAATCGATACGGGCATGTTTGCCCGACAGATACCGCTCAGGGTCGGGTAGAATCCACGCATTGTCCGAGCCGCGTCCGATGCTGCCGCCGTGCACGCCGAACACCTTGGTCGAGTGAGCGCCCAAGCGGATGCCGTGTTCGCTGACTACGCTGAGCCGTAACGTCATATGCGTTGCCGCATGGGTTCAAAGCCCCGGTGGTTAATCTGAGGAATTGCGGTAAGTCCCCGTATAATATGATGAAATGTTAGCAATGCCTGGAGCCTACTAGATGGCCGCGAGTCACATTTTCAAAGTTCTGTTCGTCAATCAGGGCAAGGTTTACGAAATTTATGCCCGCAAGGTCGGTCATGGCAGCCTCTTTGGCTTCATCGAAGTGGAGGAATTGGTTTTCGGTGAGCGGTCCTCGGTGGTGGTCGATCCCACCGAGGAGAAGATCAAAGCGGAATTCCACGACGTCAAGCGCACGTATTTGCCCATGCATTCGGTGCTGCGCATCGATGAGGTCAAGAAGCAGGGAGTCAGCAAGATCTTGGCTCTCGAGGGCTCGAACGTGTCGCAATTTCCGATGCCGATTTATACCCCGGGCGGGGACTCCAACGCCCGTAAGTAGCCCGCAATTCTGTCGAAATCCGTCATGCTGAGCTTGCCCGGTGCGCCCGCGCTCTCGCAGTTTCGCCTGGATAAATTGCTGCAGCTGCTGCAGGCGACGGAGCCGCGGATCACCGCCGTCTCCTCGCGCTTCGTGCACTTCGCCGACTTGCATTGCGCGCTCGATGAAAACGAGTTGGAAACGCTCTCGACATTGCTCGCCTACGGTCCTGCGAGCGCTCCGGTCACCGATCGCGGCCGACCACTGCTCGTTACGCCCCGACTGGGCACGGTCTCGCCCTGGTCGAGCAAGGCCACCGATATTGCGCAGGTCTGCGGTCTCAAGAGCATCAAGCGCCTGGAGCGCGGCACGGCGTATTACATCGATGCCGCAGGTGAGCCGCTGTCTTCCGCGGAGCTTCAAGGCGTGCAAGCGCTGCTGCATGATCGCATGACCGAGTCCGTGTGGATTGCCGACGAAGGCACCGACCTCATCGAGCCGGAACTGTTCCGGTCCGCGGTGCCCAAGCCGCTGCGGGTGGTCGAGTTGGGTGGCGACGGCCATGCCGCTCTCCGCCAAGCCAACGCGGAGTGGGGCCTGGCGCTGTCCGGTGATGAGATCGACTACCTGGTGAAGGCCTTCGGCGCCCTTGGGCGGAATCCCACCGACGTCGAATTGATGATGTTCGCGCAGGCAAACTCCGAGCATTGCCGGCACAAGATCTTCAATGCCGAGTTCATCGTGGACGGCGTTACGATGCCCGACTCGCTGTTCGCCATGATCCGCGCGACCTACGCAAAGAATCCCGCCGGCGTGTTGTCGGCCTACACGGACAACGCCGCGGTCATCGAGGGTTCCACGGCCGTGCGTTTCTTTCCGGACCCGGTCACCCACCGTTTCGGCGGCGTCAGCGAACCGGTCGACATCCTCATGAAAGTGGAGACGCACAACCATCCGACCGCGATCTCGCCATTCCCCGGAGCGGCCACGGGCTCCGGCGGTGAAATACGCGACGAAGGGGCCACCGGCATCGGCGCGAAGCCGAAGGCGGGACTGACCGGCTTCTCCGTCTCGAATCTGCGAATTCCGGGCATGGTCCAACCCTGGGAATTCGACGCCGGCAGGCCTTCCCGTATTGCCTCCGCGCTCGACATCATGATTGCGGCGCCCTTGGGCGCTGCCGCGTTCAATAACGAATTCGGGCGTCCGACCACCTGCGGCTACTTCCGAACCTTCGAACAACCCGAGTTGCCCGAACCTAAGGCGGAGCCGGAGGCGGAGGCGGGAGCGCCCAAGGTTCTGCGCACGCGCGGCTACCACAAGCCCATCATGATTGCCGGCGGCCTCGGCAACATACGGCGCGGCGATGTCCTGAAGCGCGAGGTGGTGGTGGGGGCACCCTTGGTGGTTCTCGGCGGTCCCGCCATGTTGATCGGCCTGGGCGGCGGTGCGGCCTCGTCGGTGCACAGCGGTCAGAGCTCCTCGGATCTGGATTTCGCCTCCGTACAGCGCGGCAATCCCGAAATGCAGCGGCGTGCGCAAGAGGTCATCGATCGCTGCTGGGCATTGGGGGCAGCGAATCCCATCCTGCTGATTCACGATGTGGGCGCAGGCGGCTTGTCGAATGCCATCCCCGAGGCGATCGCGCACAGCCGGCGCGGCGGGCGCATCGATTTGCGTGCCGTGCCGAGCGCCGAGGCGGGCTTGTCGCCGATGGAACTGTGGTGCAACGAGGCGCAGGAGCGTTACGTGCTCGCACTCACGCCGGGTTGCCTCCTTGAGTTTGGGGCGCTGTGCGATCGTGAACGCTGTCCTTATGCGGTGGTCGGGGAGATCACGGACGACGGCGTCATTCGCGTGCGGGACCCCTTGCACAACACCCTTCCGGTCGACATGCCAACGACCACGCTGCTCGGCAAGGCGCCACGCATGACCCGCACCGCGCAGAGCTTTCCCAAGGCGGTGACGCCGCTCGCAACTGCCGGAGTGAGCATCGAGGAATCGCTCAACCGGCTGCTCAACCTGCCCGCCGTGGCGGACAAATCTTTTCTCATCACCATCGGTGATCGCTCCGTCGGCGGCCTCATCAGCCGCGATCAAATGGTCGGCCGGTGGCAAGTGCCGGTCGCCGATGTCGCGGTCTCTTTGTGTGATTATGAGAGCTACGCGGGCGAGGCCATGGCGATGGGAGAGCGCGCACCCGTGGCGCTTCTGAATGCGCCGGCGTCGGGCCGGCTGGCGGTGGGCGAAGCCATTACCAACATCGCCGCGGCGGATGTGGTCAGGCTCACCGACATCCGATTGTCCGCGAACTGGATGGCGGCCTGCGGCGAACCGGGTGAGGATGCCGATCTGTACGCGACGGTGCAGGCGGTGGGAGCCGACCTGTGCACGGCCCTCGGATTGACCATTCCGGTGGGCAAGGATTCCCTGTCGATGCGTACGGCATGGACAGATGACGATGGCGCGCACGCGGTGGTGGCCCCGGTATCGCTGATCGTGTCGGCTTTTGCGCCGGTGGCGGACGCGCGGCGCACGCTGACACCGGAACTCGATCTCGGCAGTCCCAGCCGATTGCTGTTGATCGATCTCGGCGAAGGCCGAAACCGCCTGGGCGGATCGTGTTGGGCCCAGGTCATGGAGCGGCACGGGGGCACACCGGCGGACCTCGGCGAGGCGCGGTTCTTGCGGCAGTTTTTCGAGGCCGTCCGTGAGCTCAAGGATCGGCAACTCGTACTGGCTTATCACGATCGGTCGGATGGCGGGTTGCTCGTCACCCTGCTCGAGATGGCCTTGGCGAGCCACTGCGGACTTAAGATCGACCTGGGGGCGTGTGCGGATCCCGTGGCGGCCTGCTTTGCCGAGGAGTTGGGCGCGGTGCTCCAGGTCAGGGCGTCGGAACTCGATGAGGCACGGGCGGTGCTCGCGCGGCACGGCCTCTTGGATCTCACCGTCGACTTAGGTACCCCGGATCGAGGAGATCCCGGGGCGGGGCGGGATGATGTCATCCGGGTGAGCGCCAATGGCCGGGTGGTCTACAGCGGCACCCGCATCGCGCTGCATCGGCGCTGGAGCGCGGTGTCGTTTCGCATGCAGACTCTGCGCGACAATCCGCAGTGCGCAAGCGAGGAATATGCCCGCTTGCTCGATCCCCAGGACCCCGGCTTGCACGCGGTCCTCACCTTTGACCCGACCTATGACCTGACCGCGCCGTTCGTGCGCGGAGGGGCGCGGCCGGCCGTGGCCATTCTGCGGGAGCAGGGGGTCAACAGCCAGACCGAGATGGCCGCCGTGTTCACGCGGGCCGGCTTCGATGCGTACGACGTGCACATGACCGACGTACTCTCCGGGCGGGTGACGCTCGATCGGTTCCACGGCCTGGTTGCGTGCGGTGGATTCTCCTATGGGGATGTACTGGGGGCTGGCGGGGGCTGGGCGAAATCCATTTTGTTCAATCCGCGGGCGCGGGATGAGTTCTCGGCATTCTTCTCGCGGAGCGCGACCTTTACCCTCGGTGTCTGCAACGGCTGCCAGATGTTGTCCGCACTCAAGGGATTGATTCCCGGAGCCGAACACTGGCCGCGCTTCGTGCGCAATCGATCGGAGCAATACGAGGCACGCCTGTCCTTGGTGCGCGTGCCGCGCTCCCATTCGGTTCTGCTCGAGGGAATGCAGGGTTCGATTTTGCCCATCGCCGTGGCGCATGGCGAAGGGCGCGCCGAGTTCGGCGGGTCAGATTCCCAGGCGACCTCGCAGGCGCAGGAGCTGCTCGAGCAGGGATTGGTGACCTTGCAGTTCATCGACCATCATGATGAACCGACCGAGTGCTATCCGTTCAACCCCAATGGATCACCCGTGGGCCTCGCCGGACTGTGCAGTGCCGACGGTCGCGTTACGGCGGTGATGCCGCATCCCGAACGTGTGTTCCGTTCGGTGCAAAACTCATGGAGACCGCGCGACTGGGGCGAAGACGGCGGCTGGATGCGCCTCTTTCGCAATGCCCGGGTGTTCCTCCACTGACCTCCGGTCAGGCGGTGGCCTCCGAGGGCGCCACATAGCGCCGAAAAGTCATTGCCTGCAGCAGCCTCGCCCGGCGCACGAAGGTTTGGTACAACAAGTCGCGCATCGCCTCGAGCAGTATTCCGGCGCGTTCCGCGTCGAGTTTCGGCTGATTCGGCCATGGGTCGCTGTCGGTGCCGAAGAGCACCGCTCGCAGCACCGCGAAGGTGCCGTCCTCGAGTTCGGCGAGGTTGCGGATTTCCTGCAGCGTATCGAACAACTCGAGTTTGCCGCGCTCGCCCAGCTCGCGGAAGAGCGACTGGGCCGTCCGCCGGCTCATCGCGCCGAAGGCGTTGTAGCAGCCCGCGGAGTAACAGTTGAGCGCTTCGCGAAACAGCTCTTCGGCTTCCTCCGGCAGGTAGCTCAACGGGAAGTTCTCCGGCGCGCGTTCGACCTCGATGTAATTGGCGCTGAGTTCGATGCGCTGGGGTGAATAGGCCTTGGCTGCAAATTTGAGGAAGATGGGTTCGCCGCAGGCATCGCAGCGGAAGACCGCTCCGATCTGTTTAGGCTTGCGCTGGCTCACGTCCTCGAATTGCGGTGTCGCCGCGGCAGTAATGTGAGTAAGTGTCTGGCAATGCGGGCAGGTGAGTGCGATCCCCTGGTGTTCGATGTGCAATTCGTCTTGCGGTGTAATGTAAACGCTCATGTCATCCCGTCAACGGTTTGTATCGGATGCGGTGCGGCTGGGAGGCATCTTCGCCCTTGCGGCGCTTGTAGTCCTCGACGTATTCCTGGTAGTTGCCCTCGAACCATGCCACCTGCGAATCGCCTTCGAAGGCCAGGATATGGGTCGCGATGCGGTCGAGAAACCAGCGATCGTGAGAGATGACCACCGCGCAGCCCGGAAAGGCCACCAGGGCCTCCTCGAGGGCGCGCAGCGTTTCGATGTCCAGGTCATTGGTGGGTTCGTCGAGCAGCAACACGTTGCCCCCCGACTTCAGCACCTTCGCGAGATGCACCCGGTTCCGCTCGCCGCCCGACAGGTCGCCGATGAATTGTTGCTGTTGTGCGCCCTTGAAGTTGAAGCGCCCGACATAGCCCCGCGATGAGGTTTCGTAGTTGCCCACCTTGATGAGGTCGAGTCCGCCGGAAATTTCCTGCCAGACGGTGTTCTTGTCGTTGAGGGCCTGCCGCGACTGATCGACGTAGGCGAGCTTCACCGAGGGACCCAAACGAATTTCGCCGGCATCGGGCTGGTCGATCCCGGTGAGCATGCGAAACAGCGTGGTCTTGCCGGCGCCGTTCGGGCCGATGATGCCGACGATGCCGCCCGCCGGCAGGCTGAAGCTCAGGGACTCGATCAGCAAGCGATCGCCAAACGCCTTGCGCAGACCCTTGCACTCGATGACGAGATCGCCCAGGCGGTCGCCGGGGGGAATGTAGATTTCGTTCGTTTCATTGCGCTTCTGAAATTCCTGCGAGGCGAGTTCTTCGTAGCGCTGCAGACGCGCCTTGGATTTCGCCTGACGCGCTTTCGGGTTGGTCCTGACCCATTCGAGCTCGCGCTTCAGCGTCTTGGCGAGCGCATCCTGCTGACGCTCTTCCTGGGCCAGGCGCTGACCCTTCTGTTCCAGCCAGGAGGAGTAGTTCCCCTGCCACGGGATGCCATGGCCGCGATCCAACTCGAGAATCCACTCGGCCACGTTGTCGAGGAAATAGCGATCGTGGGTGACGGCAATGACCGTGCTGGGATACTCCTCAAGGAAGTGCTCCAACCAGGCCACCGATTCCGCATCCAAGTGGTTGGTGGGCTCGTCGAGCAGCAACATGTCGGGTTTGGAGAGCAGCAGCCGGCACAGCGCGACGCGCCGTTTCTCGCCGCCGGAGAGCTTGCCGATCAAGGCATCCCACGGCGGCAGCCGCAGCGAGTCGGCAGCGATCTCGAGCTTGCGCTCCAGTTCCCAGCCATCCACCGCGTCGATCTTGTCCTGCATCTTCGCCTGTTCTTCCATGAGCTTGTTCATTTCGTCGTCGCTCATGGGCTCCGCGAAACGGTCGCTGATGGCATTGAAACGATCGATCAGGCTTTGCACGTCGCCGACCCCTTCGCCGACGACCTCGCGAACGTTCTTCGCATCGTCGAGCAGCGGTTCTTGGGGCAGGTAGCCGACCTTGATCCCTGCCTGAGGCCGCGCTTCGCCTTCGATCTCCTTGTCCATTCCGGACATGATCTTGAGCAGGGTGGACTTCCCCGAGCCGTTCAAGCCGAGGACGCCGATCTTCGCGCCCGGGAAGAAACTCAACGTAATGTCGCGCAAAATGACGCGCTTGGGCGGCACAACCTTGCCTACCCGGTTCATGGTGTAAATGAACTGAGCCATACGTCCGCCTTGGGTGATGCCGTTCCGGGAAATCCCGGCTTGAATGAATTATCCGTGAGTCGCGGATGGATGTCACCCAAGCTTACCACCACGGATCAGGGTCGATCGGCTACAATTCACGGCTATCTTGGGAGAGGGATCGCACATGTTCAACGCCTCGATGACGATTGCCGGATTTGATCCAGAGTTGGCCCAGGCGATGGCGCGGGAGCGGGGTCGGCAGGAGGATCACATTGAGCTGATTGCGTCGGAGAACTATGCCAGTCCGCGGGTGCTGGAGG
>Ga0209208_10007740_pt1 | contig 14484 bp, 8 predicted proteins | sample S1TSphfallax_3_FD_187694 | JGI IMG/M metagenome (GOLD analysis project Ga0209208, IMG submission 187694) | Host-associated microbial communities from peat moss isolated from Minnesota, USA - S1T2_Fd - Sphagnum fallax MG (SPAdes) (version 2) | ecosystem: Host-associated > Plants > Peat moss >...
TGTTTCATAAATACCTTGGCCAAGGATAATTAACACAAGTTTTTGGGAATATCCATTTCAAAAGCTTATTTTGTCTTGCCCTTAGTTGGGGAACACCCTTGTTATTGAAAATATTATTTTAAATTTTGGGTTCCTTAACCTTGGTCAAGGTTAATTAGCTTGAGCTTTTGGGATTTTTTTTTAAAAATAATTAATGTCATTCTAATACAAGTCAAGCTTTTCATGGAATTTTTATTTTTCATTTTAATCCAAGTTCTATTTCTAGGGTTAAAAAGCCCAAGCTTCTAAGAATATCCTTTTGAAAAAGCTTAAGTTGTTTTGCCCCTGATCAAGGATTACCCATATTTATTCAGAAGATTCTTTAAAAACTTAGGCTTCTTAACCTTGGCCAAGGTGGGTAGCTCTAGCTTTCAAAAACATTCTTTTTGAAACTTTGAATTATCTTGTTTATGCTAATGGAATGCCTTCATAATGAAGAATATTTTTTAAATTGTTTGATATTTTTAACCATCTTAAAGTCAAATAGCTTAGTTTTTGGGAATATTATTTTCAAATTAATATAGGTTATCTTGCATGCGATAATGGAATACCCTAATATATGAATAATATTTTTGAAAAGCGCATGGTTTTTTACCTTAGTATAGGAATATTAAAAAATCTCTATTTTACTTTTTGAACCTTAACCATGAAAACATTCACATGGCCAAGTTTAAATAGCCTAGGCTTTTGGGAATATTCTTATAAAAAGCTCATGTTATCTTGCCTGGACCTAATTGGCCATGGGAATATTCACAAATGGCTTGGGTAGTTGGAAATGTTCTTTTTGATATTGAACATTGGAATTTTTTGATAGATGAAAGTAATGTGATGCCTTGCATTACCATCAACATTCAATTGGAACATTATGTATATGTGTTTTTGTATATTGGAAATTTTGATCGTCTATAAATATGATTAGGCTATGTTGTATTGATTAATGTATAATTTTTATTTGATTTATATTTTGATCTTTAAAAAAAATGCATTTATTTACATTTTTATTATTTTCATTTTTTCATGGCAATTTAATAATTAAACAATCTTTTATGCAACCATTAATGATACGGTTGAAATATTGTAATTATCCATTTTTAATAAAATCATAAATTTCATCATTTATTCTTGTGATTAAACCATTCAAATTATTTTTTATCTAATTTATTTCATTAAGAACAATGACTTTTCAAATCAAAAGACAAACAACTTTCTTTTGTTTCAATAATTTGAAATTTCACATTTACCATAATGTACACTTAGTCAATTCAAGCATAAAACAAAATTTAACATCAATTGTTCACATATTTTGCCAATAGTTTGCCCTCCATAATGACTCATCAATCAATAATAAACAATTGCAAATATAATCACCATTAAATATAAAAAATTAGATGATATTAAAATATAAAAACAAACACATAACATACATTAATAATTATGAAAATGGTTTTAGTACTTCAATAACATGCTATCATGATAACATTTGAAAGCTTCATTTGAAGTATTGTATGAAAAAATAATTTTTTTCAATATATTCTTTTGATTATATATATTTTTCACTCAATCACATAATCAAAATTGCATAACATTCAAGACTATTGTTTCACAACAACAAAAATAATGAGTTAAAATTATTTTTTCTAATGATTATCATAACCTTTTATTAAGGATGCCACTTTAAGCTTGAAGAGCATGTTTTAAATGGTGCCATGTTTTTTGGAATAAGTACATACTTGGGGGTATCTAGTTGTTGGCAATGTGGCATTTCCAATTGTAATAAAATGATCATACACAAAATAAGGGCTATTTGTGATGAAAATGTTGAGGCAATTATGTTTAGCATAAGTCATTTTTGTTATTATCATTCGAAAATGACCTTGCATATTTTATGCATATTTAATAATATATCATAATAAGTACATTTCAACTTTAAAATCAACCAAAAATAAAGTTTAATATATGGTGATAAATGAAATTAAATTACAAACAATCATGGCTTTTCAAGAGGTTCAACTTTATTAAAGTGTTTGACCAAAAGGATGTCCATTTTGACTAAAGGCATGTGGCATGAAAAACGCACGGTTCTTCTAGTTGGTTCTTTTTACTAAAGTGACCATTTTGACCAAATGGAAAATTATACATCTAGTTAAGAAATTTTCTTTAAAAAATGGTCCATCGAGATGCCCATGACCTAGTCAAATTACTATATTAAATGGCCACTAGTCAAATTAGCCACATTAAATTTGGTTAGCTAGCCTACTTATTATGCCTACTAAATGTCATGAACATGAAAACAACCAAGTTTATAGGATTTCCTAAATCAAGATGAAAATAAGGGTAGGCCTAATCCCAAATCTAGATCATGAAACAAAAAAAACAAAAATAAGAACATGACAAATGCAAGACAATAATTCAACAAGATTTTTTTGCAATAATGAAATAAAAATAGAACAAGGTTGTGACAAGAAAATGTTCCCAAAATTGATGTTGAATAGATTAAAAATAATGGGGAATTCTACCTCTATGTATACCCATTAGACAACTAAGTCAAAAAAATTGTCAAAAAAATTTCAACCCACATGTGGCCCATGTTCACCCATGTGTAAACTATGAATGAACTAAGACATAAATAAAAGTGGACTAAGATTTAATTAAAAGTGAACTAAAATTCAACTAAAGGTGAACTAAGAATTAATTGGGAGTAAACTAATAATTAACTAGAAGTGAACTACAAATTAATTAGAAATGAATTAAAAGTGAACTAAAAATCAACTAGAAGCAAATTAGGACTTAATTAGAAGTGAACTAAAAATGAACTAAAACTTAATTAGAATATAATTAAGAGTGAATTGAAATTAAACTAAAACATGTAAAAGTTCACTATAAATTATGAATGAACATTCATATGAATGAACTCCATAGTGTTGGCATCCATGACACTAAACTACATACCTACATACATACTTAACATAAACCTACCTACCTACCTTTTTATTTATCTATGTATTGATTGATTAACTAACACACCTACCTACATATTATCTACCTATAGTTTACATAAGTATGTATGTACATCTAAAAACATAGGTAGGTAAGCATGTGTACTTATCTATCTAATTAAGTACCTACTTACTTATTTATGAAAAACATTGAAGTTCAAACCTTACAAATTTCATAGAAGTGTAAGGAAACATGTTAAATGCATTTGGTATCATATTGTTTTATAAAGTGGTTTGATGGCCAAGACATTGGTGTGGAACCATTTGTATATATAAACCATTTGTATATATACCTTGTAGATGTGTGTACCTAGGTGGGTTGTAGATAGGTAGGTAGGATGCCATGTGGGTAGGTAGGTCATGGGGTGGGTAAGTAGGGTAGGTACTTATTATTTATTTATTATTCATATATTTATATTTTAAAATATTTTTTCTATTTAAAAAATTATGGCTGCCCAAATTTTTGTTCAATTTTACTATTCAAAAATACAATTTTATAGTTAATAAAAAAAACCACCAATCAAGTTTGACATGTTCAAATCAATTTGTCTAATATGACTAAGTGGTCAAATTGACCAAATGTTAAAATGACTAGTTTTTAATCTAGTTTTCAAATCAAATAATCCATGATTTCTTGTAAAAATAATTATTCCAATTGTTTTTTCATTCCTTCATAATGTCAAACTATGAGAAATTGTTCCAATTCCATTTTCTACTCCAAAGATTGGTGTAATCATAGTTGTAATGATCTCATTCATTTTTGAATTTTTTTTTTTTTAAACTTGTAACAAAAATGTCTCCTAACCCTACATAAACAACCAACTAGCAATAACCATCCAATACAATAAGCATTCAAATTTGTATATGAGTTTCAAAATAACATCAAATCAAATATTCCTTATCATTGACCTATTTACACTTGTTTTGGCATGTTGCCAAAATCCATGAAATGTAAGCGTGAACTTGTAAAAAGAATGCAAAGAATGGAATATTTGGACAAGCACCATTAACTCAAAATGCAAACCTACAAGGATAGCATTGGAAATTGAAATCCTTCCAATAAAACACGACCTACAATTGCCACATTCTTGAATAAAATACGATAGATGAAACATTTCATAATTTCTTATGTTCCATCTTTGAAATGAACTCCTACCTAAATGCACCAATTGGCATCCATAATGTTGATGCCCATGTATCTTCCATAACATTCACTTTATCAAGTTCTTGTACCTCAATATCATATGTGCACAATTTGTTGATCTTTCTTTCACAAATTGAATTTCAATGCTTTAAATTTGCCTCCCATATGGAGAAGTTTCCACCATGTTCAAAAGAAGGAATTTTACCACATGCAAGAACAATTGTTGTTGTAATCATGCAATTTGAACACATACAACATGGAAACACAAATTAAAAAACAAGAATCCCATTAACTCAAACTTTGGTTTGTCTTTTGATGACAAAGTTGTTGAAAACTTCAAATGTTGAATAAAGTTTATTTCACCTGTAATAAATATTGCACCCTATTCTTACACAAATATTTTCACGTCAATATCATGCATTCTAATTAATAGGTTACAAATTGTAAATATTATGAATGTGTAACATATCAACAAAATTAACCTTGTGTTGTATCTTGCATGAAATATTCAATGGCTAATAACAACATAATTTTCACCACTACAATTCATGGTTTCTTACGGTAGTCAAACTCATTGTTTTGTTCACTTTGATTAATGAACATGTCCATTTTGGCTATAAGCTTGAGATCTAGGAAACATGTGTATTTTTTGACTAGTGAACTTAACTAAAATAATTTATTTGATTATTTATTAGATTGAAAATATAATTGAGTTGAACAAAAAAATTGATCACCTCGATCAAAGTGGCCTATGTTTGTAATCAAGTGGACATTTAATCAATTTCAGAAAAACAAAATGATATGTTTTGTCAAAGTGACCAATGGTTTGTAGTCAAATTAGACATCCTATGTTAGTTAATAGGCCAAGTTAGCTAACTAGTACTTTGGCTAGGTAAATAACCTAGGTTTACCTACATAGGCCTACCTAGCTACTTAATTTTTACCTAGGTTAAAGAAGTAAACTTAAATAGGTAAGTAATTTAGGCCTATTTACTTACATAGGCCTACCTACCTAGCTACTACCTAGGCTAAGTAGGTAGCCTAAACTTACTTACTTTATGTTTAGGTCTACTTACCTATTAGCTAGGTTAGGTAAGTAATCTAGGACTATGTACCTACCTACTACTTACGTTAAATAGATAACCTAGGTCTACTTACATATTTATTTAACTTAGGTTAGGTAAGTAAATAAGTGTCATAGACATTTCATTCATATGGATGTTCATCCATGAATCGTAGTTAATCTTAGTTCACTTTTAATTAACTCCTAGTTCATTTTTAATTATACCAATACATTTATAATTGATTCATAATTAACTTATAACTTTCACATTTAGTTAAGTCTTGATTAATTCGTAATTCACTTATAATTTAAAAAAAAATTAAGAAGCTTCCAAGGTTGATGGGCACATGGAAACCTCCATGGAATGTTCCTTGAATTGAGTCCTCAAAAAGTATAAATAGAAATAAGACCTCTAGTACCTTTAGTTTGTTTAACATCAAATTGAGGTACAATTTTGTTTCATAACCTTGTTCTACTCCTTTTTTGTTTACCTTTTCATGTTTTATCATAACAAAAAATTGTTTACAGTTTTGTTTGCACATTTCATGTTCTTGTTTTGAATTTCTTGTGATTTAGTTTTAGTTTTTATATTTTGTGTTTAAATTTAGATTTAGATTTGTCTTTTCATTGTTCATCATTCATCTTCATATTTTCATGCCCGTGACAATAGGTAGCTTAAACTTACATACCTACTTAACTATTATCTAGGTTAATTAGGTAAACCAAGTAGGTGGGTAGTTTAGGCCTATCTACTACCTAAGCTAAGTAGGTAGCCTAGGTATACTTGTATACTTATTTGGTTACTATCTAGGTTAGGTAGGTGAATAGGTAGCTTATGTTTATTTATTTACAAGTAAGGTTACATACCTACCTAGCTATTACCTAGGTTTACTTACTCATTTATTTAAATTTAGCTAGGTTCATTTACCTACATAGGCCTAAGTCTATTAAGGTCTATGTATTTTAAACCTAGGTCTACTTACATAACTATGTACCCATGCCTACGTACTTACTTATGTATGTAACTCCAACCTACTCACTAATTATCTAACCTTTTTACTTACCTACATAAATAAACATGTGAAATATAAAACTTCACAATAGTTGTTACCTTTTAGTGATGCAATCCATTGGTATAGATTTGGTTTATTGTTGAGGTGATAGTTCAATTCCTTATACTTGTGATTCATGTGCATGCTTAAAGTAGTAAGGTAACTAAATAGGCTAAACTAACATAATTAGATAGGCTAAATTAGGTTAAGTTAACATCTACCTACCTACTCGCCTTTTTATGACTTAAACCTATCTACTATCTACCTACCTAAGTTTTTTCGTAATAATTCAAGAAAAAGATTTAAATTTAGGTCCATTATTTGCCAGTCAAAAAATCATCCTAATCATAATGATGGGTTCAAATTAATAGTGTGATTTTTTTAATGTGCATCATTTTGGGTATTTTATGATTGGATTTTCTAGTTAAAAAATAATTTAAAAAAATATTCTTGTTGGTATTTATTTCCACCATAATTTAAAATATATTGTTTCCAACAACTAAAATTGAAAAAGATGCAAGTTTCGCATGCAAATGTCAAATATAGTGTTTTTTTGTATTCAAAGTACTTCTGCAAATGAAATCATGATGAATAATAAATTACTTTTAATATAAATTAGTATTCACCCTTGGGTCATCAAACAATTGGTCAAATGTTTTACTATAGAAAAATGTTATAGGCCTTCTATCATTTATCACCTCTTTTCTTTCTTGATTTTCATGATTAGATCCGACTTGCCATATACGTTACCGAGTGATGAGTGGCCAAGCTTTTCTTTTCCCCGTAAAAAAAAAAAAACCTTCTAAAGTGTCCAATTCCTCTACAACTTTAATTTGCGCATGGTTGATAGATTATGTTTTCCAATATACAAACTTCAAGTTTTAGTTGAAGGTCAAATTTATGTACAAATTTAAAAGTAGTTTGGCATATAAACATTTGATATATATTCATGTTAATGTACATGTAATTTGCATGGAATAATTTTTTTTTCTCATTTACTTGAATTCTATGATTTTTTTACAGATTAAAAAAGTTTGCATATTTTTCAATGCATGGAGAAGATAACAATGCCTTGTAATAACTTGGCACACTAGTAACTTTGAAGTTGCATAATATGTACATATTCCAAGAAGACTTTTCATTTTAGACTATTGCAAGTAGTTTTTAATATGCTTAAGTTGGAGACTGTTTTTTTTTTTTCTTGAACTATTTAAAAGTTTGTCCACCATACCTACAATCGTAATAAAATGCCAAACTTAGACTCAAACAAAAATTTACACACATCCTTCCATGAAAACAATAAGAATCAATTCAACTAGAATCAACAAAATTAAACACCACCATACAAATTATGGATCCAAAATTCAATTGATGGTCTTCAAATGCATATATTCTTAATTGATTTCAATCAAGATTATTTATTAACAAAAATTCGAAATATAACAAAAATACTTAATTATCACCACACACCAATAATTGGAGACCTTTGAATGCAAGCTTTGGTGTGAAAGAATGCATAAAGTAGGCTTAATTGAAAATGACATTAATAATGGTGGTAAGCAACATTGTAGGAGTTTGTATTTGTTGCCTTTAAAGTTTGTCAAGGAGGTCCCATTTCTCCCAATTTGGTTGGGAATTTGTCTCAAACTAGGCAATGATGTATTGAATTCCAATCTTCTAACAATCTAACCAACTCAACATTTCCATCAATCATTGTCTTTGTCAACCTTCTATGATTAGCTCACCGAATGGATAGTCTTGTGAATGCTTTTCATTTAATCTCATTTTTAGTTGTTATAGTGCATTCTTCCAAATTATTCCAAAATTGATGATCCCTTTCTTGGCCAAATGTTACTTGAAAGTTCATATCAAATTTAGTCTTGTTTAAAGTTTGTGCTCGCAAACTATTCACAATTGCTTGGGCTTCTTGAAACACTTGCAAATGGTCCTCATGTTTACATTCATTTTGTTCAATATACCATGCCACTCCTTTTGCACTATACACATTGTTGTGGGGGTTGGAAGTAGTACATTGGGATAAAGGTGTGGAAGATTTTGTTGGTAGAAGATGGTGTGTTGATCCTTGTTTTGAATGTTTAATAACATTTAGAAATGGTTCATCATTCACTATAAGAAAATTGTGTTTTTGCAACTAGTCATTTTGCAACTATGTGCAACTAGTTGTCATTTGCAACTAAATTAGTCATGTTTCAAACTACAAAATTGGCATTGTATATTAATTGTTCTATATGGTTGTGTGCAACTAACATGCAACTATTAATGTATAAAATGGACACGTGTCATAAAAATATTTAGTATAACAATTTTTTTAAGATATAATAATATTATATATACCTTAAACTAGGTAATATGAAGCTAGTTTAATTAAGCTAATACACCTATAGCTAAATACAGGTTATAATAGTTAATTTACTTTATTAAAAATTATATAGTTACACTAATGATTATACTGTAATTAATTAACCCATTTGACAATTAGCTACTACTTACAAATGATAATGAAAAAAAATTATTACTTTTTCATAAGGATTTAAATTAAATTGTAATAATTTATTATAATAATTTTATAATTTGATAATAATATAATATTTATTATTTATTATACATATTACTATTAATATTATTCAATATATTTAAATTAATTTGAATATATTGAACAACAACAATAATAATAATAATATCTACCTATCAAATCACATGTCCAAATTTTATTGTTCATAAATTTAACATGTGCCATAAATTATATGGTCATCAAAATAGTTGCACGTGTAATTAGAAAGATGCAACTAAGTATAGATGTAGAAATGTATAGCTGTATTGTATAAATTGTACAGTCATATCGTATATTTAATTCAAATATTATCCAATGCAACTACATGTCAACTGTAACTTGTCCAAGGTAATTGCAAGGAATTTTGATTGCATGTGACAATTGAAAAAATTCAATTTTCTTTAAATGATTGTCCCTAAAATCATTTTTTTTCATTAGGAAACAATTCCAAGGGTCTTGGACTACTTCATGTAGCATTTGAGCTTATTTTGGGCACTTATACTTGGTGACAAAGGTCCCAAACTTGTAGAAATTATCTAGAAGAACCTTTTGATATACTAGAAATAATAATCCATGGAGTTGTTAATGTAAGGCTAAGGGGTCTAAACAAGTTGTTGGTCTTATGTGGAAAATATTTTAAAATCAAAATGACCAATAGAAGATGAATCAAACGCAATAACTGAACTATCATCAAAAGATTTTTGAACAATTTTGGAAATGGTGATAAATTATTTGATGGCCCAAAGTTTTGGTTGGATATTTGTGTGTTCCCTTCTTGAACATTGTCAACAAATGTTTTTTTGATGGGTAGCATTATTTCAAGTTGATTTTGTGCATATGAAACAAAATTTTCAATGTCCCATTTCTTTATTTGGTTGATATGTTCAAAGATGTAAATTCAAGGTAGATTCACATTTTAAGAAATAAAATTAGTCCATATGGCTTTTGATTTCAAAACAAAAAGAGATTCCATGTTTTCCCACTTGTGCTTTCTTTGCATTTTGATATGAATGTAAATTGATATCAACAAAAATAACCATCACATTTTAAGCTTAAATTAAAAACCACAAAACATAAAATGTGAATTAGTTAAAATATTGATAATTTGTAATAACATGTTGGGAAGAATTGTTGACTTTGTAGAATCGTGCATCAACATGAACTAATCTAGGTATGTTGAAATTTTGAACCACCTTATTTGTAACAACATGTTGTCTTGTGCCTTGTTGAAATTCATTCATGTCATAACTACCTTCCCCAAGTGTTTTTCCTGGAACATGCACTTCCAAAGGAAAAACCATGACATTTTTCACAATTTTTTTCAATGTTCCTCCATCTCCTTGAAAAGTTTCCAATTATAAAGGTGTGTGGAATTCCCCCTTCATGCCACCTTTAGACTTATGAAAATGTTAAGGCTGTTTTAAAACCTATTGGTCAATTTGATCAAAATTCCCAAAAAAGACATTGGTTGAAACCACAAAATTGAAGTTGTAGTTCCTCCTTGTTCCCCTAGCATTGGATTTTGATTTCTTTCTTGATGTCTAGTACTTTTAATCTTTGAGCAACATTTATTTTCTTAAGTATTGAAGGTGTGGTGGCTCAATGACTTAAATCTACTAGTAATTTTCTCCCATCGGAGTTGAATAAACCTCTTTGCATCAATAGGAAATCCCCTTGCTTCACATGCACCCTTGCCTTCGCTTTCCTACATTTATTATAGTGAGTTGCTAAAACTTGATGCCATGTTTATGCACTATTTAAACCATTCATCCATGTAAAAACACACATAAGCCAACAAATGTCTTTTTATTATTTAAAAAAAAGTAAAAGATGTCCTAGTTTATTTCATAATGTTAAGGAAGCTCAAATTAGAAACAATACAATATGTTTTTAAAATTTTGGTGTAGGATCATTTTAAAAGCATTTCACCATACTTGATTTGATGGAAGTTCAACATACAAACAATGCACGACACTATACAAATTGAAGCAATTAAAAAGAATCCACCACATTTTATGAATCCAACCAACTTGGTGACATTAATTGTAATATAATTATTTTGAAAAAGGCTTGTTTTGTGCAGAGATTGTATGAGCTATATGAACAGACAATGCACGTTGAAAAATAAAACAAACTTTTCAAATCAAAACATGAAAAGCTTTAGTAAGTTTAAATTTCCATGAAAATGGCCCAATGTTCGACAAGTTTATGAATCATCATCAATACACAATGCAAGACATTGCAAAATTCCCAAATATGGGAAGCTTCAACAAGTTTAAACTTTCACAAGAATGAATGTATTTGTAATAGTCAAATGGAACACCTTCCCTACAAGTTGTAACAAACTTTCCCTAGTCAGAATATGAAAATATTCACTTGGTAGCTCAAAGAATAGACTATTGTAGGGTATAGTGGGTCAATGTCATACCTTCAAATTTAAAAATCAAATAGAATGTCAATTGTGGAGAGAGAGATTGAGGATCCACGAACAAGAAAGCATAACAACAAGAAGGTCCAAAAGCAAACATTGAGAAGATAGAGAAGGATTGGTATACGATTGAAGGGCAACCAAAATTTGAAAAGGTTGCTTGGAAAAAATCATAGTCATGGGTTCATATTCCCCAAATCTTTGTGGAAAAGTTATTGAATTAAGATTCTTGAAAATAGTAAAACCTTTTAATTTATGATGAACCTATTGAAATGTGTAAATGTTTTCCTCCTTCAATATCCAATCGATCAGTTTTATATTTAAAGTTCACTTGACTTGAAAGTCTAGTTCACATAAGTTGAAAATAAAAATAAGTGTTTGTGGTTACACTTGATAATCATAGTAGTTAATTTAAGGTAAAAGAAGAATGTATGTATTTTATTCAAGTTCACTTCTACTTCTAGTTCATTAAATTGACAATGACCTATTCCAATGCATAGCAAGCTATAACTAACACTACATCAATGGCCATGGCTAGGAGTTTTTGTTTTATTAAACCCCAAAACACAAAGATCTATTTTCGTCATCAATGGAATTTAATACAAATAATAATATTATTTGTCTTTTATGTGCAAAAACTTTTTGGGCAAAAAGTATGTAAAACTAATTAAATAAAAAACTTTTGTGGTTGTTTTGTAGAACAATTATATGGGAAAAAACAAAAGAAACCACAAAATAAAATAAAATAAAATAAAAAAGCAAACTAAGACTTAAAACCTTCATCGGTTGCATGATATATTTGACAAGGAGATGAATAAAAAACTTGGAAAAACACCTTGCCTAAAAGATGTCTCCCTTGTGACAATGGTTTGTATGTTTTTGCAATTTGTGAGTTTTTCATGTTGTAGATCTCATAAGTTTGAACTCCTCCCCCCTTTTCCCCCTTATCCAAAGTTATTTGTTCTTTTCAACAAAATTTTATGTTCTCTAGATTTATCCAGAGTCTATGATTTCAAGTTTCGTATATTTGTGCACCCTAAAATTTGAAAAGACACATTTGGACTTAATTACATGTCAAGAAACACAATGTTTGATTTTTTTATATATGAAAAGACACATCTTTTACTATTACATATGAAAAGATACATTGTTTGTGTGAGTAGATGTTGCAATGTGCGAGGGAGCAAAAAACATGAAAGTTGAATGTGGGGGCATATGTGGAATGAATGTGATGATTGAATGTGGAGTGTATGTGGAAGTGAATGTGGTGATTGAATGTAGTTGCATCAAGAGTGTGTTTGTTTTGTACCTACAATGCATGAAAAAATGCCTTATCCTCAACTCTATATTCTAAAAGCTAAGTGTGGATCTCGCTTAACATATGTGAAGCTTCAGCCAACTTGGTTTCCATTTCAACTCATAGTTTATCATACTTTCGTGTCTTCTTGACCAATGTGTCATGCATGAATTACTCTTGCTCTTCAAGCACATGTCAAAGTTGTTTCATGAATTCTTTCAATGCTCCATCAAACTGTATTCCATGATCCTCGCTAGTTTTTTATGTAACATTATATATATTGTTGTTTCAAAGCCATTGGTTCCAATTCTACTTTCTCCCAACTTGAAATCACAGAGTTTAGTACTTGTGATTGGCTCACAATGAGAATCCTCATCATGAATCCCCTTTTGAAGCCTTTTGCATTCCTTGAAATAAATGCATTTTTTCCCAAAATGGGTATTTTTCAAAATGCATGCATTTTGTTGCGATTGAATGTAGGTTTTATTGACTTTTCACATATGTACCATTGATAGCTTCTTCTACGATTTTGGCATGCTACTTGATAAGGTTGTCCTTTGTTGTCATATTTATAAGGGCATTTGCAAGCTGCTCATTGATGTATTTTATTTTCTCCTTTGACTATTGTAGCCTAAGTGTCATCTATTGCTACAACATGGGTATGGTTTTTCAACTTCTTCATAGAGATTTCATGTGGCACCCACAAAAGGAAGAGTAGAAAAAAAAATCACATTAGAAAAATCTAGGAACAATTTACTAGAATATGATTTTTGTTTACTACTTGTACATGAACTTGCTTCTCAAAGAAACCTTTGCAACAAAGAAAATCCCTTCTTGAATTGAAGTTATTATATTCTGAAATTTAGTTTATTCTCCATTTGGTTATCAAAATTTTGATTCCATTCCATTTTTCATTTGATGATCCAACACCAAGAGTGCAACAATGAGAGAGTGTGTCTTTTCAACAAACAAACAATTAGTTACAAAAAATGACAATTTAGTTCCTAAGTTTTTGAACACAAGGATGGACATTTCAAAAAACTTACCAACCATCTTGTCCACATGAAATTATGAGATTTGGCTACCACTTTGTGAGGTGAGAGTTGCACCAATTCATTAGGGTGACATAAATCCCATCTTTGCCTCCATCAACAACACCCTAATGCCACACACACACACACACATGTTGAGACAAATCAATTCATGGGAAAAAAAAAAATTTCTCCACAGTGAAATCATGTGGTGTTCGTCACATACATTGAATGTAATAAACAACACCAAGAAAAAAGAAAAAAACGTCATAAAGAGTGTTGTAGTCTTCATTGGAACTAAGTAAAAATTGTTGGAATTTTAGATACAACAACAAAATTATATCGAATTTGTGCAAAAGCTTAGAATTCATTATCTTGAACAAATAAAACCTTGGTAGAAGTTTTTTATGAAATGAAACCCCACCAAAATGAACCCACCAAGGTGACTAGGGCATTGCAAAGAATTCAAAATGGAATGGCAATCACATTGATGATTGATAGCTACAAGAAGAGATGTAGGTATCATAATGTTTGCTCTAAGGATGATTTCCATGCAAATTGCAAAGCTGGGTATTGTTGCAAACCTACCAATTTTAAACTATTTCCATGCAAACTACATAATTGCATATTACTACAAGGTACATGTCTACCATGCTCCCAGGATGGATTTACATGCAAAGTGAAATTTTGAGGTATAATTCCTAGGACTGTCCTAACATGTTTTAGATGAACATTGTCATTATTCTAGTTCTAGGTTTGTAAAGTTGGGATATTATAATGTCCCACCGCACTACCATAGCTAAACTTGTTTCAGACAATAGAGAGCAACATAGACAAACACATATAAAGAAAAGAAAAGGGG
>Ga0209208_10007741_pt1 | contig 14484 bp, 10 predicted proteins | sample S1TSphfallax_3_FD_187694 | JGI IMG/M metagenome (GOLD analysis project Ga0209208, IMG submission 187694) | Host-associated microbial communities from peat moss isolated from Minnesota, USA - S1T2_Fd - Sphagnum fallax MG (SPAdes) (version 2) | ecosystem: Host-associated > Plants > Peat moss >...
CAGAGAGCATTACACGGGACATAGTTCGTGGAGACTTGGATGTGCAATGGAGCAGTATCAAAGGTTTAGAGAATGCAAAGCGCCTCCTCAAGGAGGCAGTGGTGATGCCCATCAAATATCCGCAATACTTCACAGGTTTGTTGACTCCATGGAAAGGAATCCTGCTCTTCGGGCCTCCTGGAACTGGCAAGACAATGCTGGCAAAAGCAGTGGCAACTGAGTGCAAAACCACCTTCTTCAACATCTCTGCTTCTTCCATTGTCAGCAAATGGCGTGGTGATTCAGAGAAGCTTGTGAAAGTGCTGTTTGAGCTTGCAAGACATCTTGCACCCAGCACCATTTTCTTGGACGAGATTGATGCCCTAATCAGCCATAGAGGAGAAGGATCAAGTGAACATGAGGCAAGCCGACGACTCAAGACAGAGCTTCTTGTACAGATGGATGGATTGACAAAATCAAATGAGCTTGTTTTTGTACTTGCAGCAACAAATCTTCCCTGGCAGCTTGATAGTGCTATGCTCCGACGCCTCGAGAAACGCATCCTTGTTCCATTACCAGATCCCGAAGCTCGTCAAGCAATTTTTGAAGAGCTACTACTCCCACAATCAAATGGAGCTGTTGAGCTCCCCTTGGATGCAATGGTGAAGGGCACAGAGGGCTATTCAGGATCTGATATACGGATTGTATGCAAGGAGGCAGCCATGAGACCTCTCAGGCGCATCATGGCCATCCTTGAGAAGAGAGAGCAACAACAAACCCATCATAGTCAAGAGGAGGACAAGGAGCAGCAGCAGCAGGAGGGTGACAACTTGGAGTTGCCACCAATTGGACCAATCACATTTGATGACATCATGGTAGCATTGAACACAACACGGCCATCTGCACACTTGCAAGTAGCACGCTATACACAATTTGATATTGATTACGGGAGCCAAGCTCTGTGAATTTTGAGGTAGGCCTTTATCCTTGACTACCCAACAAATTCAGAACTGTGATAACCGAGATCCAAGGTGCTTGTTTGTTCAAAGATTCATGTCAGTAATTAATTTCTAATGAACACAAAAAGAATAATCAAAGGAGGATCTAGTGACACTTGTGGATCTCATGTCGGTTACATGCTTTAATGCTTTGGTGATGATATGATGATCTTCAGAGCTAGGCTATGCCCTTGAGCTTGAGTTTTAGAGTTAGGGTTAAGAGCACAGATGCATACTTTCCCTTATTGCAAGGAAGATAGAAAAATTGATGTGTTTGGATTCAAGAGATGGGTGTTTAAAGCCATTGTGTCCACTAGCTTGACTCACATTGTTGAATCCCATTCAGCTTCTGCACCTGACCAAGCATTTGGCAAGCTTGCACCTGAGCATGGCGGAGTTTTTAGGGTTAGGGTTAAGAGCATGGATGCACAACCTGTGCTTCTGTGTTGGATTATTTTGAAAACACCACCATGCATGTGCTAACATTTTTTTAGCAACCATAAAATGCAACCAAAGATCTGCAAAAATTGAAAATACCCTCCTTATTTTTAGAAGAATGTTCAATTGAATCATTAGGTAAAAATTGAACATTAGGTTAAATTGAATCATGTCCAATGCCTTCTTTTTCAATGTTTCATCCATTGTCACCTACACCCCATTGCAGCTTCTATGTAGTATCATTGCCAATAGTGTCAACAATATGACACCAATGAACCACAAGTTGGTCATGATGTAAATGGGTTGCAACCAACTTTTGGCACCTACATTGCATGCAATTTCTCTAAGCCTCTTGCAACCTTGAAATTTTGATGACAAGGTCTTATGTATTGTGATGATCATCTATTGGGAAGCTATTGGATTTTGTCTATAAAATCAAAGTGTACTCGCAAGTAAAAGGTGATGATATTACTTCATAGTCACAAAGTAAAAGTATAGGAGGTTTTGGTTTTGGTTGCATATGTAAATGAGGTGAGCGTGAGCTCCATGAAATCAATGTGCTTTTGTGATTTTGTGCTGCAATTGTTGCAATTGAAAATAGATGCTTTGGTTGAAAATAACCTTTAAATTGGTGATTTTCATTTTTCAAGGTATAACATATATGCCTTGAAATCCATAAATTAAAGTTCTTTTTTGTGTAGGGTTCAAGGTGTTCTCAGAATAGGATAACATGAACTAATTTTCTTTACTTCCCAGTTGTCAGACATTGAATCGTATATTGCATGCAATTATCAATTTGTATTATTTTATTGTTTAGATAACTTGTAATCTGACAAACATAAAGATCTTTCAATTTTCATTACTTTTTCCTTATTTCCAATCAAAAGTGAACAATCTTACTTGATTGCAAATGGCCTAAATTTGGTTCAGTTGGGTGCATAGTTCGAAATCCTTAATAGCTCTCAATACATCACACTTCACAGCAATAATGTTGTGCACATCAAATGAATAAGAGAGAGAGAGAGAGAGAGAGAGAGAGGGAGAGTACAAAGGGAGAACATAATTCACTCTGTGTTTGTTTTGCAATATGTTTGAAGGTCTACTGTTCAATGAGTTTAATCATTGAGAGATGATGCTCACTAAACTTTGTAGTCATCTCAACAAATCACTCCTTATCTGATCAAAATAACTCTGAAGGCTATGAAGAGACCCACCACAACAACAGTAAGACCCAAGGCAAAAGTTGGCAATGGAGTTGTAAAACCTGAACTTTGCACACACACCCACACCCATGGTGACAACATCAATTAGTTGATTGTTAGTTGGTGTTGTTGAAGCAGTGAAATTGTGCATCAAGATGATAACCACTCTCATGAGAAAGAAATCTCCATTCTTGTTGAGATGTGCTCATAATGCCTGCCCTGAGCTATGGGGCAAACATAGGACCCCAAGAAGTGACCATTTCCAATTTCCACTTTTGTTGTCATTTTACAGATGTCATAGTCTGTTGCACAGTTTCTTGAAGCATTTGCACAACCGAAACCTCAACATCTGCACCAGATTTGAGCTACCAAAACACTGATTAAGATAAGCAACAAGAGGGGATGAGAAAAGAAATTTTGGGTACCTCAAGAACTCCCTTGCCAGTGACAATCTCATTCCCAATAGCAGCAACAATGCCAAGCATGGTGATGTGTACCAACCATATGTCCAAGGCTGTTCCTTGCTCTTCCCTCATTTGCTTGCTGACTGCATCTCACAATAGCATGCACTCTCCTCCAGCTCCTCCTCTGTTGTCTTCTTATGCCAATTCTGCACCATCTCTCTTTACTGCCATCTTCAATGGCAAGATGCTTGTTGCAGACTCGTGTACTACTTCTTGCTTGAATAGGTACACAGGATTCAATCCTCCACAGAATACATATACACAAATAACTTGTCAAAAGCAGGGTGTTTAAGGTTTTAGGCAAGGGTGATTTCTGTGCCTGGGGTTTAAGGGTTTAGGGTTTAGGGACAAACACCAAAAGCCACTATCGAACCTTGCAAATTCTTGAGTAAGAGTACACTATCAAAGTGTTGGGTACTAGAAAAGAAACTTTTAGTGCAATGAAACCCAAGAATCATCACATCACAAACAGAAAACAAAAGACTAACTCAGCAAAACAAAGCAGTTTCTTCGGAGATTTGCATTTGCACACATCCCAAAAGCAATCTTATTAAATGTAATTCAGCTTCCTCCTGCTCACTCCAACCCCACAGAGGGCAGGGTTTAGGGTTTAGGATTTGGGTTTGAGGATGAGAAACAAGAAACACTTGAGAGCTTCAAGATTCAAGAGCCAGCCTCTTTTTCAATTGCACAATTACATTAATGAGTGTTGAGCATTGAGCATTGAGTGTTGAGTGCATCATTGTTGACGATTGTCAAATCATTGAGCACAAGCAATGGCACTTAATAGCATTGTTGGCGACTAAGGACAAAGGATCAATGTTGGAGTCCATCTTCTTGCAAGCTACAAACAACATTCGAGAAAACAAAAGTGAGTAAATCATGTTATATACATGGTATGTTAATGTTATGATAGGAACATCCATATAACCAAATGCCCTTTTGGTTTAGTTTAGCCGGTCGCCTATGATCAAGGCAAATCAACAACACCTTCAAGAGTTCATAGTTAACCCCACCACCAATTGGCCAATGGTAGAAACATCCGTATCCATATTGAAAAACAATGTGAACCATACTTACAATCATGCTTGGCAATTCTTTTTTAAATAATTAATAATTTGACAAAAAAGGGTCCAATAGCCCCAATTTCAATATTTCATAATTTCAACAATAATCTCTAATGCTACAATCACACTTGGTATTATTGAGTATAATGTTACACCTACTAACACCAACCTAACACCTAGATAATGACCTTCCCCCTACCACTAACACTAGAGATAGCTAGCACTAGGACTTTATATTTACACCTAATGCTTGGTTTAGGGTTTAATTTGTTTTATAAAGTTTGTGGGCATACCTTGGTGAATCATCATTCATATGATAAGATATCTTTGAGTGAACTTTTTTTCCCTTGTGCCAAAACTTTTCATATGTTGAAGCTTTGTGTGCAAAAGCTTTTCATTGATTGTCATTTCATTTCTTGCCTTTTTTGTTCAAAGTTCACCTATGTTTGCATTTCAATTCTGTAGTGGATTGGAGCAAGCCACTATCTCCTCAATTTCTATTATATTTCAAAGTTCAATCTACGTTGACGAGCTTTGTTTGTGTCAAAAATAATTCCACATTGAATATTTGTTGTGTCAAAGTTTTTTGAACATTTTTGCATTGATTTTTCTCTTCTCACTAAGAGTTTGCCCATTTTTGTTTTGTAGTGGAGACTCAGGGAGGTCATTCCTTGTATATTTTAGGAAGCACCTAAAGTAAAAGGATTTTTTTTAATATGTTATGAAATAATGGCATATTTTTAGCATATTTAGAATATTTTAAAAAATATTCTCAAAATGAATTATTGGCACCCTACTTACATTTAAATTAGAAATTAACATTTTTTTTCAATAAGTTGCATCTTATATTTTTTGCACGTCACTTGTAATAAAATGGAATTGACCTCCCCAAGAGTGGAGAAGGCTATTGTTTCTTTGATTTGTGTTCCACATTGAAGTTTGGTCTATGTTGAAATGTTTTATTTGTCATGCCTTTGTGCCATTTGTTTTTGCATGTCAAAGCTTCATTTCATGTTTTTAAACTTTATTTTATTTTGCTTTCTATTATCTTCTTTGAAAGCTAATGTTTGGGTTTGTTTGCACAATGGTTGTGATTGTAAGTTCCACACGTTGTTCAAGCTTTAAAGTTTTACGTTTCAATTGCAGCTTTGTCATTTTCAAATCATAACTTTTTTTCTTTGAAGTTCTTTGTTTTTTTTTTTTATTTTTTTTTTTTTTTTGTAGTTCTTTTTTTTTTTTTTTTATTTCTTTTGTTTTCTTAAGCTCCATGTCGTTTTTTTAGTTTTTTAATTTCATTCATAATTGTTGTTTTTGTGTGCATTTATAGCTAAATGGTGTTGCTATTGTTTTTGTGTGTTTTTGCAAGTAAGCGTTCATGCTGTTGATTTTTGTGCACTTCTACAACCAAATGTTGTTACTATTAATTTTGTGTGTTTTGTATAGGCAAGTGTTGCTGCTATTGATTCTATATGCTTTTGTAGCCAAATGTTGTTGATATTGATGTTGTACATTTCTAGAACTTAATGTTATTATTGTTGATATTGTTCACATCTACACCAATTGTTGGTGATCTTGTGTGCTTTTGTAGGTACAATGTTAATGCTATTGTTCTTTGCACTTTTGCACCAAATGTTGTTATCGTTATTCTTTTTGTTTTTGCAACTAATTATTGTTATCATTGTCCTTTACACCTTTGCAACTAAATGTTGGTATTATTATTCTTTGTGCTCTTGCAACTAGATGTAATTATTACTAATCTTCTTCAACATAAACCAAATAAGTTACAAGAACTTCCTACTAAAAAAATTCATGCCATGGATGAAATAAAGGATAGGTAGGTCTTTTTAATGCGGTGTATGTTGGTGTTTCAAATCATGGACCATTTTAAAAATTTGGTTCTTCCTTCCTTTATGGATTTAAATTCTAGTTCAATGAACCCAACTATTGAAACTAACATTGAGCTTCATTTCATAGTAGTTGCACTCCATAATTTGTAACTATATAGTTATCTTCAAGTTCTTTCACAAGAGTTAGGTCTAGGTGAAACCAAGGAGCACCACGTGATTCTTTCAATTTTTATTCACTAAATATAATGATGATCAATGTGTAAATTTTTTCATAATGCCAAAATCAATATTGTTTAAGATTGTTAATATATTGAGACCTATTTTGTTGAAGCAAAATACTTGTTATAGAATAGCCACACTTTGAAAATAATGTCATGTGCCATCTACAAGCTAGCCCATGGTGCCAACTTCTTGATTTCTAGCAAGTTATTTGCAATTGGGAAATCCACAACAACGTTGGTGTTACATGAAGTTGTTGATGTTATGAATGTTATTTTTAAAAAGCTTTTATCTTGGCCAAATGGAGTAGAAATTCAAGTTTTCATGGAAGACTTCAAACAATTTTGTGGGTTGCCAAATGTACAGGGTGCAATTGATGGCACCCACATCATAATTTTTAAACCTCTCACCCCTTTTTCTAAGGATTATGTTTACCATAAGACAAAAGGTATTTGATTGTTGCACAAGCTATTATAAATGGTAGGAATTTTTTTTTTGATGTGTTTATGGGTTTGTCAAGAAGTGTGAATGATTTTAGAATGTCACACAAGTCTAGTAGTCTCTATAGGCATGTTTAGTTTCCATATGGGATTCCTTCCCACTTGTTGGGTGATAAATGTTGTTATTTAATTAATTGGACTATGACATCTTTTAAAGAAGAAAAACAACATGCAATTTTAGAATTGTTGTATAATAGAAAACATAAAAGAGGTCATTCTATAGTTGAAAATAATGGGATATTGAAAAAAACTTTCAAAGTGTTAATGCAAAAATCCAATTTACATGTTAAGTTCCTACCTAATGTGTTTATGTGTTGTTACTAATTGCATAACTTTTTTAGGATTGAAGATGAGACAAATATTAATCACTTGTTATGAATAATTGAGTTAGAACTAAACCCACATGATTAGGATGAAGTGCACATTCTAGCCATTGGAGCAACAAAAACAACAAAAGATGCAAGTAATCAATTGCATATTGAAAACCATGAAAGATTTGACAACATCACAAACTTGCCCCTTCCATGTATTTGTGTTTTCCTAACACTTTAATAATGTGTTCAAAGTTAAGTGTAGACAATCATTAATATGATGTTGTGATGATATTGTAACCTAATGTTTTGATCAAGGTGCAAGTTCAAGGTATTGTTCAAGTTATTATTTATCTTCATAGGTTCAAGTTAAAATAATACTAGAAAAGAAAAGTATTATCTGAGCACCAAAAATATTCATTACAATATCAATTTAAAGGAATTCATTCCGTTCACATTTTGTAAAGTTTGTTTTGTTTTCAAGTATGTATAAGCTTCAAAAAATATGTTGAAAAGGATTTCCAAAAGTTTTTTAAAAAATTATTGCCTCATGTAAAAATGTTAAGATTAAAAGTAGAAGAGAACAAAAAAGTGAAAAAAATGGATCAAGTTGAACCTAGTGCAAAATTATTAAGATCAAAAGTAGAAAAGAGCATAGAAGGGAAATAAAAAAACTAGTTAATGAATGTAACGTTGTTGCTATAAACAAAATTTACAGTGAAAAATATAAATAAGTGCTTTGCTTCTATTTTGAAAATACGAAGTATACTTCGAATTGGGAGAGACAGGATTCGAACCTGCGCTCTGCACAGAAAGGACTAAAAACAAAATAGATATTTTTTTTTGTATTTTCCCACCAGAGCTCCGGTCTTGATGTAATACTAAGCTTGGCTATAGGGTTCTTTGAAGATTTGTAGGCGAGAGTTTAATTATATGGTAAGGATTTGAGGGTAGAGCTGATGGCTGTGAGAAGAGGGCCAAAACTCTATGTTAGTCGTAGCTCTCTAAGTTCATCTACTATTGATGGGTAGCTCAACATATAGCTACTCCACACTTAACAACAAAATGAACTAAAAGAATGGGATCTTGAAGGTTTTTGTGGGCTCAAATGAATTGCAACTTCATATTCACATTGACAAATTACATAATAAACAAAAATGAAAATCTAATATAAAAAGATTTTCAAAACTTCTCAAATCTCATTATTAAAAATTCAAGGCATAAACACATGTTGAGAAGTATCCTAACTTGATCAATTGATGTTTTTGGTTTGATTTTTTAAAAAACAAAGGTATACATTTGGTAGGGCCCAAATGTGAACCCCCAATTTGGTGGAGGCTAAGACCAAGAGGATAAAATCAACCATGATCATCAATATGCTTCAAAGGAGGAATTGATCCCTAAACTGACCAATTGACAAGGAGGATATACCACCACCACTTGCACAAAACACAAGTCGAAAATTAACAAGGAGAAATAAAAGCACAACTTTTAGTCAAAGAGGCAAATGGACAATATTAAGGTCTTAAAAAATGCTATGGATATAATGGGAAGAAAGGTCACATCATTGAAGAAAACCAACCAATTTTGAAATATGCCTCTCACATCACTTTTAAACCATTTCAATGGCAAGATTAAATCTAAGAAACATCGCGTACAAGTGTGTTAACACATGAAAAGGGAGAAGGTGTCATAAGTTAAATACTTGGTATGCAAGAATGTGGGCTATCATTCACATCACAATAGTTCAAATTAAAGTACCTAAACTTACCCAAACTTGCTTTACACCATTCAAGGATGAAATATTTGGAAATTCATGGTGGTGTTGGTTTTAGTGTAAACATCTAAAACTAACCATTAGATTTGCAAGGGGACTTGAAGTTTGCACAACACAAGGTTTGATAAGTGAAACATGCAACTCATTTTACCAAAACTTAACAACTATGTGCAATTAACATAATTACACTATAAATCACATATGGAAATATTATGAAATAAGCGTCCAAACTAGGTGACAATCAAGAGCTCAAATGTTGGCTAAAATAGGTTCACAACAAGTGTATAACACCATTCCCAAATCCAAGGAATGGTTGATCATTAATTATGCCATAAATGATGCATGAGGTTTTTTGCTAAGATTTTACATCTTTAGAGGTGAAAGAAATAAAGATGATTACATTAGAGATTGTAAACTAGGAACATGCATCCATGCAAAAAAAACCATGGGTGACATGTTTTATGTTCAACTCCTTTCTGAAGTCAATCCTTAGTGGCATATTTCCATCCAATCACCATTTAAATTAACCCTAAATGAATACACTTCACATGTAATTCTAAAAGTAATAAAGATGCCACAACAATGTAGTTTGGACATGATCACCTCACATTCACATACTTTCATGTATTATAGCAACTAGCATTATAACCTTTTGATGTGAGTTACTTCAAGCAATTAAAATCAACCTTTAAGAAAGAAAGAAATAACATCATGGTTAGAAACAAGCATAGTGAACTAAATAAAGCAACACTAATTAAACGAGTAGACAAAACTTTGAATCAATCATTGTTCAAACAAAACATAAAGGGCAAAAATTATCTAGCCATTAAATCTGATGGAAAGACCAATCCTAATGATGTGTATATAACATCTAAAAATATCTCCAATTCAAATGAAGAGGTTAAGAATTCAAATGGTGTAAAAAATGACAATCCAAAGTGGGGGCAGGATGGAGTTGTTACTAAGTTAATGAATATGGCAATTACAATTGAACATCGAAAAGTAGATGATCATCTTAATGATCTAAATCAACAAGGGCTAAAGTACTTTGTGGAACAACTTATGAATCAAACTACCATTTCAAAACAATCGCTATATATGGAACTATTGAACTAGTTATAAACCTAGTTGATCGTATTTTGGAGCCTCAAGTTGAAGTTGCCATTTCCAAAAACCCTACTCTAAAAACACTCTACCTTGCCCATTTATTATAATTGTTAAGCTTGTTTGCAAGGGGGAAAAAAAAACTATAACAAATCCCATGTCATAACTTCCATAAAATTTGTGAAAATTTTATGATGAAAGGTTATGAAAAAGGAAGTTGTAGAACAAATCAAGGGAGCCAAGAAAAAAGAAACAAAAGGAAAGAAAGCAAAGCAAGTCATAAAAACACTCAATGTGGTAGAACAAGTAGTTGAATGACAAGCAAAAACAAGTTTGAGTAGAACTTGGTTAACAATAACAATCAAAGAAGTAGGGGGAAAACTTCATGCCAACATCCAAGCTAATTACAAAGTTAATCCAATTGGGGATGCAATTATCACCTTTGGTAGTACAACAAAAGCCTAAAAAGAGGTAAAAAAAAACCCTGAGGTAGAATGAAAGAGGAAAACAAACATATAGAAATATGACTTTGAAGTAACAACATCTAGATAATTATATACTTGAAATTGATTGGTGAATATTTCATACTTTTACATTACTAGAAGTTTGATGCATTTTGATAATAATATGACAAATGTGAGATTTTACAATAACATTTTAGTGCACCATTTATTTGAAAGTAGGAAAAATTTAATATTTCATCTAGTTGCAACCTATTTTAAATAAGTTGTGGCCTTTGCCTATATTTTGATGAATTTTAATCATACTTATTTGAAACATGTGGTTGTTAAATATAATTGTTACAAAGTTAAAGAACATGTTCATATTAAACATTAAACATTTTTTTGGATAATATTTTAAAATTATTCATCAAAGCCTACTTTATGGCTATTTTCCAATTATGCTACAAGTAATTTGAGTGGTCTAATTTACCATGATTAGACCTTACACTATAAGCCATTTTTTCTTTTGTTTCATTATTTTGTTGTTTTCCTTTTGTGTTTTATGTTTTTATTTTTCAATGTTTGATTTTGACCAAGGAGCTTCAAAGAAGCTTTGTATACCTTGCATAAGAATTCTCCACTGATGAACATTTTTTTGAATGTTTTCCTAAAATAGAAAATAGTCATGTATTGTTTCTAAATGTAAACATAATAGACCATCCACATTTGTTGTTAATCCATTCACATCATTTATCAATTATATTTCATCTAATATTTTTGTGATCTGATGATGATTTTGAAATCTTCTTACAATTGCTTGAATTTTATTTTCTTAAGGTTCATGAAGCATATTTTGAAGTTGTTCTATTTTCAAAATTTTATAACCCATCAATGCCCTTGGATGTTGAGGATTTTGATGTCTTTACTATGGTTAATGGTTGTGGCAATTAGTCCCCTTGTCCTAACTTTGATGTTGTTGCAACAATTTTTACAGTTAATTCTATTTTTATTCATAATGAAGTATGTTTTAAATCCTAGTTTATCAATCTTGATGATAAAGAGTTGGACAATGTGAATCAAGGGAGTCACAAAGCTAGCAAACATGTCAAGCTTTAGGTAAAAAATGTATTTGATGAATGGAGAAAGTTTTGGGGTTATAATTTAGAAAAATCAATTGTTGATTTATTTAAAGGTGAAAAGATTTTTCAAGGGATTTTTTAATATATTATCAAGTTTTTTTTCTTCTTTAAGTTGCAAATGAAATGGTATTTTTACCTTCAAACTAAGTAGAAATTCTATTTTTTCAAAAAAATTATTTTGTAATTTTTTGTTTTATCATTTTTATTTCTATTATTGTTGTATGTTATTATTAAGTTTTCTTTAAATCTGTGTTTTTGTTGGAATGTTCAACATCCAATCCTTGATTAGAGGTATTAGCAAACTAATTAGGTAGAAGTAGAATCAATGGGCTATTGAAACTATGTAACTCCAACCATACCTTTCAACATTTTCATTGATCCAAGATACAATCAAGTAAAACTAGCAAATGATGAACTTACATTGTGTGCTTTTGATGCTAGGCTTGGGAAGTCTATAAATAAGTTTGATGTTTTTTCTATTCAAGAAGAATGAAAGATGATGGTGTAATAAATCTGTCAACAAACATTTTAAACCAACTCAATATGAAATTTGGGTATTGTTGCACAAGGAATTTTTCATTATGGGTTGTTCCAAATTAAAAAACATGGACTTTGAAAAGTTTTGGTGCAAGTGCATATTAGGTTGGTTTTGAAATTTTGCTGGGAAGTTTATGAAAACTAGAAGATTGACATTACAACATGTTATGCAAATCACCATAAACCTATTGTGGATTACCCTATGGATGATGCTATAATTTTCAAGGAATTGATTCGTGAATGTCTTATTATTTGGCTTGGTGATAAGTCAAGTTCACATTTGCTTTTCTTATGGCCTCAACCTAAGTGGAAGAAGAATGACAACATTTGGTTTGTTGCCTCTCTTATTGGCCACAACCAATTACATTTGATTGTTGATAAATGAACTTTTCATTTTCTTACTTGAAACAAAAAATCTATCAAATAGGATTGGGAAAGGGGTTGGTATTATGTGTATGGAAGAAGCTTTCATTCCACAAGTGTATGACATGGAGGTTAAGGTAATTGAAAACCTATTTCCTAAAATCAATCCTTCCCCTTCTTATTTGTCCATTTCTTATTTTATGTTTTTTTGTTTCATTCAATTCTACCATTTTTTTAAAAAAATTTTAAAATTTATTAATTTTTTCCATTTATGGTTTTCATGTTTGTTGTTTTTCTTTGCATGTTTGTAAGTATAATCAAATTAATTAACACTTGAGAAAAAAAAATTTTACATCGTATTATCAATGGCAAGTTGAAATGCAATCGTCCTTTTCAATGTGATGAGGCTTTTAATGAGGAGAAAAACCATTTGAGAAGACAAAGGTAATTGTGACTTGTCAATTCTTGATTTCTAATTTTTCAATTTCAGTTTTTTTCCCTCTTGGTTTCTAACTTCATGTTTGATGCGCTCCCAAGTTCCTTATTAGACCCACTTGAGGGTCTAAGTATGGGAAATTGCGGAAAGATGGAACTTGAGGGCCGCTCCCGACTTCCAGCACTAAAGGGGGTAAGAGGGGCGTGCTAGAAGTTCCAGGATTAGACTAGGAAGAGGGACAATTATGTTGTTACATGATCCTGCATCCAAAACCAACCCCAAGTTGGTTAGAACTCATTTTGCATCCATTTGGTGTTGGGACAAACCACAGGCGACCTTGGACTCACTTGACTCACCACGGCCCGGACTCGGGGGAAGCCACCACCTTCCCCCATATAGTATTCTCTGCATTACTTTGCGGGAGCCACATTCGAATGGCACTTTTTCCCGGGACTCCCAAGGAGGAGTCTCGAAACTGTCCCGGGTTGAACTCCTGGGACTTTGGACACTCATATCTCCTAGCTCCGACCTCCGATTAGAGTGAGGTCTGAACCAAAGTTGTAGCTCTCCTCAAGAGCTTTCCAATGCCCCATCACAATCCTTCTGCAGACGTCGGGAAGAGGTCGATTCCTGACTTTTTAGTGGTCGGGAGTCAAACAGCCAGTTTGACTCCCGGCCCTTCTTTTGCCCATAACCTAGTTTGTAGATGTCCAAGTGGCTCATGCGAGGCCATTTTGGACATCTACACTTCAAGATCTTTCCAACGGTATAAAGAACACTTCAAGGCGAGGTGTTTTTCCCTCTGCTGTCGAGGTCTAAAGTTGCGGGAGTCCCGAAGGACTCCAAATTCCCACTTTTGGGAGTGTGAGTCTCATCTTCACACTTTGCCCAAAATGGGGTTGCGACAATGTTTAATTAATTTGGCTTCTGATTTCTAATTCAATGATTCTTGCCCATGAAAAACTAGTTACTATTATTGATCTAGTGTTTCTTGTTGGTGAATTTTGTCTTTATTAAGTTTCTTATTTTATTTGTTGATTTTTGACTTTTAGTTTTGTGTAGGAGGTTCATGTTGAAGGTGATCAACATCTTGCTATTGTTGTTGATTCTATTTTTCTTGTTAATGATGGAGGTGGTGTTGCTAATGATGTTTTTGCTAAAGAAAGAGCTATTGCTTTTGTTGTTGTTATTGGTTTGGAGATACCATGAAAAGGACCTATTGCTACTAGTGTTTTTAGTCCAAAGAGACCACGTATTATTGATGGTTATAATGTTGGTCAAAACATTTTGCAAACTTGAAAACCAAGCAAAACACTTGGTGATGGTGATGATTTCTAGAATGAATATTTTGATATTGAATTTCCTAAGCATAATCAACACTTGGAAACTATTCATGGTCATAAACCACTTGAGGTTTTCAATGTTAACATGTATTTTGGGCACGTTTTTAATCATTTGTATAATTGTCTAATAACAATTAATCTTGTGTTTGATTTGAATAGGATTCCTAAGATTGCAAGAGATGTAATGAACAAGTCACCTTAAGTTTTGGTGATGATGTTCTTGATTTCCTCAAAAGTAGTTTGAACTTGATTTGAGCTTTGGCAAGCCATTAATTTAGGAGATACATACTTCATAAGGCTCAAAATTTGATGGGTTG
>Ga0209208_10007742_pt1 | contig 14481 bp, 12 predicted proteins | sample S1TSphfallax_3_FD_187694 | JGI IMG/M metagenome (GOLD analysis project Ga0209208, IMG submission 187694) | Host-associated microbial communities from peat moss isolated from Minnesota, USA - S1T2_Fd - Sphagnum fallax MG (SPAdes) (version 2) | ecosystem: Host-associated > Plants > Peat moss >...
TGTTGATCACACCAAAAACTTTTGCCCAAATATGTTCCATGAATATCATTCATTGTTGAATTATTTTCATGACAACAACACTATGTGATGGATTTAACTTTTGGATCCTTTGTTGAACATTTCACTTTTGACTTGAATGGTAATTAGAACTTTTGTCATTGTTGTAACAATTGTATGGAGAAGCAAAATCCATGTTACAAGGGAGGTTCAAGACTGATGTACCTTTTAGGCTTGTTAAATGGTATTGAAGGTGAAAAGTCCTACTATGTAAACCCAAGGCACATTCTTTAATGCCCAAGAAAGAATAAGGGTGAAAGCTTTGATATGGGACTAGAACAAACTCAAAAGTGAGAGTTCAAGGTAAGATCAACTTACGCAAACCAAGAAAGAGGGTAGTTAATATAATTTGGAGTCAAAATGTTGCATGAACAAATCATGAACAAGTCAAATTCACAAAACACACATGACTTGGACTTGGAAAAAAGCCACCACAACTTTTTTATAATATTATTGATTACTAGTGGTGAGGCTACATCAAATTGGCAAAAAGTCATTTAACTTTAGAAAAGGAATCCCAAAAGTTCCCAATTTTGCCAAATTATGAATCCTGCAACTTTGTGAATTTATAACTCCCACATATGAATTGAAAAACTTCCATCAAAAAAATGTATTCCTTGAAAAGACCTTTCCAAACCATATCACATGGTCAATTTTGAGGTCATTTGCTCCCTATTTCCTAGGTTCTAATTATTAGGAATAAAAAAATGAGTGTTAGTTTGACTCGTGGGCATTTTTTTGGCAATAAATTTGTTTGCAAGCTAGCGTGCACCAATTTCAATAAAATTTTGACTCCTCAATATTATTATTCCTAGTGTATTTTTTATAGGCCAAAAATGTAAAGTTGTGAATTTTGTAAAATAATCATCTTAGGATCATTTGAAAACCCTTAATCCATAAATAAATGAATGGTGACCATGTAGAATAACATTGGTTAAAATCTTTGTCATTTTAAAAAAATTACAAAATCATGACATCACAATTTTCACCATACTCATTAATTTTTATTGTCATTCAAAATACATAAAACATTCATATGATGTTGAAATGGCTAGCATGAGACATATTTCAATCCATAACAGTGTAGAAAAAATAAAACAATTATGTTTAATTTATGGATATTATAGTTTGCAAAATGCACATAATTCTTAGTTCATAGCTTTTAGCTCACAACTCCAAATGAAGATCATAACTCCAAATGGAGAATACGAGTTCATTTTTTATATCTGTGCCTCAAGACCTTTCCAATGGTATATTGACAACCCAATTTGGATCACATTTATTACCTTCACTTTTCTCCTAAAAATTCAAAACTCCCATGAGATTAGAATCACACCAAAAAAATCATTTGCAAATGCTTCAAACTCAACAATTCCACCACTTTTTGTCAATTTCTCATGCCTATGTTGAAAGTTTTTCTTTTTCTTTTTTATGTATTTTCCTTCAAGGTTGGATTTTTTGCAAAAACTTTATTTATTTAATGTTTTCTTATGTTTTGCTTAGCTTTATTATGGTAAAAATTGCCAAAACCCTCTTGGATAAATCACATTAAAAAAAGCCATGTTGAACATGGACACCCCAAAAAAACTATAGCCTTGCATCTTCTAAATCATACCATGGGAACACAATAATCTGAAATTTCCATTTTAAAAAAAATAGATTTCATTATTTGCAAAGTTTCGATGTTAAAAAATTGATCCATGATATTTCAAGAATCCATTTGTATGAGTTAAGGATTTAGAATATTCTTGTGGATATGAATTTTTTCTTCCAAAGTTCTTTTTCCTTAATAAATGTGCACTAATCAACCTAAAAGTTGGTGAGGGAGAGGATTTTGATGTTAATACATTAAAAATGAAAAAAAATCAAAGTGTATCAAATTATTGTTTATATCTGCAATGTAATTTCATTTGGTTATATATGGTTCAAAAAAAAATTATGTTTTTAACTTTTAATATCATGAATTTACATGGTGTTTTCACAAAGTCATTCATTTTTATGTGGAAAAAGCATGGATGAATAATATACATGATATAGGATCAAATGTAATAAAAATTATATTTATTTCTAATATAGATACATAAATTGGGTCAAAGAAAGTTCTTAAAAAGGACCCAAAAAGGTGTGAATGGTTCCTTTTATTGTGATTTCACCTCTTGTCAAAATTAGATAATAATTTCCTTCACATGAAACATTTGATGGATTCAATATTGTCTACTATCAATATTGGCCTCATGAAGGTGTGGAAGAATCCTTCCTAAAACATCTTGTTGTATTGAAAGCATAATTTGCACATGCCCATATATTCAATATTGTCTACTATCAATATTGGCCTCATGAAGGTGTGGAAGAATCCTTCCTAAAACATCTTGTTGTATTGAAAGCATAATTTGCACATGCCCATATGTCCTTTCCTAAAAGGAAGGTGTTGAACCAATTTCAATGCTAGAGCCTAGAGATCCTTTTTGCTTCAACATTTGATATGCAACATGGCTTCATCAAAATCACAACGAAAAGCCAAGTATCAAGTGTCATGCAACTTCTCCCAATGGCAACCCCTTTACTTAGTTGGGGAATACCATTTCATTTTGTAAAATGTTGTGCCATAATCTACGTGAGTATCTCATACTTGTTGATAACAAATGTGCTTGTCTAGGTGGGTGTGAAGGATGAAAGTTTTTTTTTAATTTGAAATTCTTGAAATCTAATCTTCATAACAAGCTAAGTTGTCATCTTCCCATGGTTGTGAGAATGTTTTGGCACCAATTCTTCACATTAGTTCAATTCCCTTGCAAGGAGGCAATGGCAACTTGGAAGAATGAAAACAAGAGGTATGGTGATTTTTAGTTTCGGTATTGCATCTTTTGGAGTTTTCACTTTTCTTTTATTAACTCTTTTAAGTTTCCACGATGTAAGCTTATTTTTTGTTTATGTTGCAAGGACCTTAACTCAGAGCTTTGGTTGCTAGTGTTCAAAACTTTAGACTTGAGAGGCACCCTCAACAATTCCTCAAGTCCTCAAGCTCACACACAATGTTGCCTCCTATATGCATTTGATTTTTTGTTGCTTTTGGGGTTTTTGAATATGCATTCTGTAGCATATTATAACTCTAGTTTTCTATCTTTTTTCTTCAGTACTTTTTTAATTATGCATTTTCTATCAGTTTTGAATTTTCTTGATGATTAAATGTTTTGTTTCAATTTTGCAGGTCACTTTTGTTGCAATGGCCAATTGAGAGATTCAATTCCTCCATAAGTCACGATAGTTCCATGCATTGTTCATAGTGTATTGTATGTGTTGTAAATTTAACTTGTAAAGTTGCAACTTTGTAAATTGTTAGAATTGTGATCATAACAGATTTTGAATCAAACTAGTATGACTGGTGATGTCCAGTATATCTGCACATGCAAAAGAGAGTAAGTATCACTTCCCCAACAGAACCCAAGGAAGAAAAGAAAAGTGTAGCTAGAACCATGTATAGAATTTGGTGGCACATGTCGAAAATGATGAAATTGGCCACCAATCTCAGCTTCAGATTAATGTAGAGTTCAACTGATGTGCAAGAATTGCAATGTACTATGGTTTCCTTGTTGTGTAGTTCTGCTGTGAAGACTTTTTTATGTAACCATTTTCTTGAGATACACATGCTAGAAGGATATCTCGCCAGGATCAGATCATTTGCCAGCCTTCGGAAGTTGGCGTGCCAATCTGAATAACTGCAACTGAACCTGAGTTGTTTTCCCATTTTGTGATGTAGCATCCTTAGAGCAAATCCCCTGGCGCATGTACAGCAAATTTTGGATGAAGACAAGTCAAAGCATGTCGATTTTGGCTCAGCAAAATGGTTTTGGCCCAGGATTTTTCCACAAGATGCTAAGGCTGGCAAAAGGCACAACAAAGCCTAACACCTGTTGTTGAATGGTTTGATTGGTTCAGTGCCGTATTCCAGTTTCACATACAAATAGAATTGAGAACCCAATCGTAGGTCTGATTCTTTTTTTTGTTTAGAGGTTGGTTCTTAATAATTGGAATCAAATCCAACAATTTTTTGCCGGCCAAAGTAGGTACACACTCAACACAAATGATAACACCATACAACTCTAAGTTCACCCCTGACACAAACCATAGAATGGGCACCCCTCTGCTTATCAAAGCCCTTCAGAATACCATCATGTGCCAAAGGAAACCTTTCTATCTCCTAAAGCATGTTCTCCCATGCAAGTTTAACTTAGTCAAAAGTTCACCCCTGACACAAACCATAGAATGGGCACCCCTCTGCTTATCAAAGCCCTCCAGAATACCATCATGTGCCAAAGGAAACCTTTCTATCTCCTAAAGCATGTTCTCCCATGCAAGTTTAACATAGTCAAGAAGGCTTAACCCACATGAATTGGCACACTTGATGGTCACTCACACTCTTACATTGGAACACCTTACCATTTCTGCTAGTTCATATATCCATGTAATGCATTGAAAATTATTTTGCTAAATCAGTGTTCACAAAAGTCTTCTTCCAGACATTGATTTTATCGGCCAAAAAGATCCCCCGAAATCTATCAAGTTGACAGATTTGGTGTTTTTCTTTGAATGAGAACATCATTCATGTGAAATTCTGGAGGAATTTTGGTGTCATGGTAGGCAAATCTGCAGGAGCATCCAGCAAATCCATCCATCTCCACTAAAGCCAAAATGTCAATCCACTGAATGGGTCCATGCAGAATGATGCCAAAGAAATATCAAAGTTAGTACTGATAGTTCCTAGATTTTGTCGAAATAATTATTTTTCTCAAAAGGTCTGACAACCCAAATCTGAGTATTTCAGGATTTTGACAGTCAAGATTAATTATAGGACCTTTCCTCTGTATTTTGAATGTATTGCAACAACCCAATGGGGTGCAGAATTCAATTCTTCAAATAGAACGCAACAACCGTGACGTTAGAATGTTTTATTTTATTTTTGCCAAGTTGCACTCCTGAGAAATTATATTTGAATTATATTGCAACAACCCAACCCAGTGGAATGGAGAGAGCTACATTATGAACCTCAGGGTGCAGGGTTCAACTCTTGAAAATTTTCAAAAATGCGGTCTTAGAATTTTTATATTTACAGAGTTGCCGTGTTGAGAAATTATAGTTTGAATGTATTGCAAATAACCCAGCAGAGCAGGATGGAGTGGATTGCTCCATGAATTCCTCGGGTGCAAGGTTCAATTGTTGAAAAATCTGACAGTGTGAGGTCAGAATTTTTTTCTTTCAACTTGCCCTTTTTGAGACATTATTAAAAGATTGAACATTGTTAGCAGCAGTAGGTAAGGTACTTATATTTTGGTAGAAACACATTTTCATTGCAATCTGTGGATTCATTTGTCTAGACATTTGTGAAGCTCTCTCTCTCACTCTCTCTCACTCTCTCTCACACCCACAGATTCACATATTCTAATCCCTGGAACACAAAAATTGTTGTATTTCAGATCCATTTCTGTGTCTAAGAGTGTTTCAAACTTTTGATCAGAAAAGAAATTTTCAAATTTCAAATTTCAAAGTGAAGTGATTTTGGAGGTTTTCAATTGCCAGAAGTGAGGGGAAAAAGGAGTAAAAACAGACAGATTTTTATATTTGGTTTTCAGTGTGTAGCCAAAAATATAAAAGGATGATTCTTTTTGAATCTCATATATATGGTTTATAGCCAGATTTGGCTAAATGTTCCTAAAGATAATCACCACTTTTTTTACATCTTCCTATCTGTTATTATCATTTTAACACTAAATTTTCAGTTTTGTAGCAGATCTCATACTTGTGAATTTTCAACCTGAATGAGCTGCAGTTGATATCAATTGAGATGCAACTCATGGCAAGCATGTGTAACAGAGTAAATTGTTGGTCTAAGAAGAGAAAGATACTCTTAAATCTTCAAGTTACAATCATCATGTATTGCAAGAAGATCTCAAAGAAATGACAATTGAGAAATTCATTTTTGATCCTAAGGGAAATTACCCTTTGTCCATTTCATGACACACGTGAGATAAAAGGGCACTATTTTCTGGTATGATATGAAATAATAAAAAAATTCTAAGCACCTTATTTCCATTTAGATAAATCATAAAATTTACCTCTTTTCAACAAATTGCACCTTATATTTTTTGGCACATCAATTTTGGGGGAAAAAAAGGAAAGAGAGAGAGAGAGAGAGGCCTCCCTAGTTTTGATCTCAAAGAATACCTACCTAAAGATGATCAGAAATCCAATTTTTTTGATCTGGAAGAAAATTATGATTATACAGAGAAATCAGTCAAATTTGATGATCAGAAATCCAATTTTTTTGATCTGGAAGAAAATTATGATTATACAGAGAAATCAGTCAAATTTGGGCAGCCTTCAGTGTTGTTGTGTGTATGATCATTACAATAATACAGAATTTCTTAATGTGGTGATGATGATTTTGAGCTACCAGTCTCCATCAAGAGTACTAGATGCAGCAGCAGCAGATGATCTTCTTCTATGAGCTGATGATGGTGATGAAGAAGAAGAAGAAGAATTCACCCTGGAGCTAGAGCTGCTTCTTGTCCAGCAGCTGCTTTGCTGTTGATCCATGACGTTGTCCGCTGGTGGGAAGTTCTGATAATCAACTGGAGAGTAATGCTTGGATTCTTCAAAAGTCCCTTGCACAATAGATTGAAGAAAATCTGCCCATGGATCATCTTCCCCATCACCTGGTCCTCGAGCTGTTGTTGGGGACTTGTGGATGGTAGACTTGTAGAACATTGATCCAAATTCTGAGAAAGAAGAAGAAGATGTACTTGTACTGCAATTAGAGTAGTAATTTTGCTCCATTGATGCTGAAGAAGCTCTGCTTGGCCCCTGCTGCTGCTTGCAATAATATGAGGAGGAGCCAGAGGAGTAGTAGTAGTCAGGACTACGAGTGGTAGCACTTCTTGTTGTTGTTGTTGTTGGTGTGTTGATGAGATACTCGTATGCACAATTGACTTCCTTGAAGCTTGAAGTGTAATGCTTTTCTTTGCAAACATCTGGGTGGAACTGAAGTGCCAGGCGACGGTAAGCTTGCCTTATATCCTGTCTTGTTGCATCAGGTCCCACTCCTAGTACTGATCGGTGCTGCTGATCTGCTGCTAGTGCAGATGTTGTTGTGGCTGATGCTCGCACTGGCTCCAAGCTGCCTCGTCCCTTTCTCATTTTCTGTTTCAGATTGATCCGTGAACTCAAGTTGTTGCAGCTTCCGCCCGTCCTAATACTGCCCAGTTCTGCGTTCTTCTTTGATTGTAGTCCAACATGAGAGCTGCTGGCATTTAGGCACATCCTTGAAGGTGTGGATGTTGAAGAAACTGTGGCCTGGGGGATGAATTGACGAGAAGCAAAAGTTTGCGCCATGATCGATCTTCAACGTCAGGCGGAAGATGTCTCGGTGCCAGTACCGCAGGCTATCTAAATCGCAACGACTGAAATCTGTCGACAGTTGCTCTCCTAAAATCTGCAACTGACTCCAAATCTTTCACCAGTGTTTCTTTCGAGCAGTCCCCAAATCTTCGCAACGTCTATCTCTCTTCCTTCCACTCCTTTTTTTTCCCCTAAAAGCAAAGCTTCGAAAATCCAGAACAAAACATGAAAAAGGATCAAAGATGTGGAGCCGGAAACTTATGGTCCCAACTGCGGACTTTGCAGCAGAGTTTGAAGAAAACTGAAGAAGCTGTCTGAGATCCTCGAGACTTTCTCATACGTTAGTACTGGACCCAGCTGCTCCTTGCAACCACAGAGACAAACATGGCCAGAATGCACAGTCCGCCTCTCTCTCTCTCTCTCTCTCTCTCTCTCTCTCTCTCTCTCTCTCTCTGCCACTCCTTTTCGAAAAGAAAGCTTCAAAAAGCCCAGCAAATGAATGAGATTTTCTCGAGTTTTCTCACTTTTGTAGAGTACTGGACCCAGCGCCGTGCAACCACAGAAGAAGAAGAAAGAAGCAGCAGCGTTGCCGGAAGCAGCAAGATCGGCTTTCAAAGCGAAAAAGACTATTGTCCAGTTTCTACTTACACCCTTCTTATAGCAACGACAACTACACGTGAGCTTTTGGCTTACACGTTCAGCAAAAAACACATGTGCTCCTTTATCTTCTCTTCTCTCTTCTATTCTTTTTGCTTCTCTCCCTTGTTCATTCGTGACGAATCACGGAGTCAACAGAAACGGACAGAAACGGCCCACCCAAAAGCTTGATCTCCACGCTGCTGCTGACGTCTGCTGCACCCAGGAAGAAAGATTGCCTGACTATAAGAATATTCTACTGACAGTTCCTTCCACAAAACCTAGAAATTTCTTTGCCAGTTTGAAAAGAGATTCTTGAGAACTGAGTCAGCTTCATGGTATTCCCCAAAGATGCGAGAGCATCATTTCTGGAGGAGGTCAGATGGTCCAGGTCAAATAGAAGGCTCAGAGACATCTAGATGGGACCCGAGACAGTCAAAGGAATCCCCAGTCTTCAAAAGCACTGTAAACAAAAGAATCTCTGGCTGCTGCTGACTCCACCCCCTGTAACCCTTCTCTCCTTTCTCTTTTTTTCCTGTACAAAATCTTGGGTCATCTCTGTTGTGCTGTGATCCTGCATGGTGACCTCCCCCACGCTCTCTTTCGCTCTCATTTCTCTTTTTCCCTCTACAAAGTTTAAGTCAATTTCTCTGTTTGGCTGGCATATTCATGTAGACCTCCACAATTAGTCTCTCCTATTCTTTCTTTCCCTTTTACAAAGTTTGCTTCTTCTCTGTGTTGTGCAGTGTTATATCATGGAGACCCACCACCCATCTCTCCTTTTTTCACCTTACAAAGTTTTGAGTCTTTTATGTTGTGCTGTGATTCATGGAGGAGCCCATGTGGAGAACACTTTGGAACTTGGACCAAACATGTTGAGCATTTTTGGTCCAAGCTAGCGGCTGAAGAAATTATGCCTGGTGCCTCAATTCCACAACCTGCACATGGGCAGCAATTTGCACCAGGCTGTGGGCCTAATGCTCCTCCTCATATCTACACACACCAAAATACAGTCTACTCCTTGACTTACAAGGGCTTGAAGTGATCCCCTGAAACAAATGCTAAAACATGAGAGAAGCAAGTACCATTGACTGACAATTAAATGCATCTGGATCAGCAAGCATCATCATCAGATTTGGAAAACAAGACCAAAGACAAAAGCCACAATAGGTAATGCAAACTTCATCAACGATCAACCTCCACCTCTTTCAAAGAAGATCATTACAAATGTACAAGCTCTGTCCATGCAATTGTACAGCTTGAGATACCAACTAATAAAAGACAGAGAGCTGGTTCTCTTGTTTTAGCATTTGTTTCACTCTAAAACCCAAAACTAAAGTCTCACTCCCTAAATTGGAAACAATTATCACCTTCCCACTCTTCAGCTTAAAGCACAGCACATCATCATGTGACTGACTGATATTCACCTGTCATGCACTCCACAATCCATACTCACACCTGCAGCCAAAAGAAACAAAGGCAAGACACATAAGAACCCATGCTGCTGGACAAGCATCTCACGTCATCATTGCATAAGGTTATGATGAATATAGCATCAGTAGAGCAACACAGAACCACAACTTCCACAAACAGAGGACTGGCTATGATGTGCAATCCTTCACATTTTGTGAAGAGCGACTAAAACCAACCACATTTTAACATCATACTGTCTGCCTGACCTACACCCTGAAAACAGCAGCCTGATAAGAAATTGTGATCAATTACAGGCTACAAAGGCTTGAGCAATCTATCAACTTCTTAACCCCAAGCTGATAATGGCAAACCTGGAAACAATTAAGCAACTCAGCTCAACATACATGGGCAGCAGAAAATGGAGATGAGAAAAAGAGCTTACAATTTCCGAAGGCTTTATCCATCTCCATTCTGCCATGACCTTCAACCTCTGAAAATGTTTATACTTGTTCAGTCAGGATCAACAACTAACAAGGAAATGCTTCACAATCTGGGAACAGCTGCAAGCAGTATAGTCTGACATACGGCATGCCAAGCCCTTATATGTACAGTATATTGGCTAACTGAATGATCTAACAAGTCATTGCAGGTCTGTTGTAGTATCATTTATACCCTTCCTAACACCTTGGATGACCTGATCAGCATGTCCATACATATTCAATCTTAAGATTGATTGGAAGGTTTAGGGTTTGGCTCATTATGGAGTGCCGGAGCTACAATGGAGGATGACTTCACATGCAACTGCTTATTGAAGCTGTCTAAATTCCTTAATCCTTCTGTTGACATCTGCTTCTTCCTTGCATGCAGCTTCTGGAAACTGGGATCATTTTTGTGAAAGCCAGAATGATCTGGATTATCTCCCTCAAAACTATCATTTTCTGATAGCCTGTCTATAATGGGATGAAGAATCCATTTGCTCAAGGATGGAAGCTCATGAGCTTTTGAGTGCCAGCCACCTCCAACATGCATATTCTTGTTGAGAACCAGAGTTTGATGGCAAACTGATTCCCAAGCTTGGCTTGCCAAACCCACCATCACAGGTGCAATCCATGTTGAAGTTAAACCAAGGACTTTTTCTCCTGCACCTGCTACCACTGCTCCCAGAAAACAGAACCAGAAAAGCTTTCATTCATTATGATGCCAGTAAACTGATGAGGACTGCCAGTAGTAGCTGATCAAACCAGAGATACTGACATGCATTGGACCTTTGCATAGTCATACCAAAACCAATTTTATGAAAATTAGCAAAAGAAATTATCATGCATTTAACTAATCAGAGATGGATAAATCTGAAGCATCAGGATCATGGCAAGGAACTACCACTATTGCAAACCCAGCTTGACCAATGAGAAGACACACAAAACTTTAACTTGGAGGAGCTTGACTTCATAGTCCAACAAAGCAGTGAGGTGTACACATTTTATGAGCTCTTCCAATTCTGAAATGACTGTAATTCTCAAACAACAGTGGAGAAACACTTGACGACACAACTAAAATATGATGAAGTGCTCAATAACTATTACCTTCATAAAGATATATGAGAACTTCTTCACACTTACAATTTAAGTCAACCCTGAACAAATTGAGAGAGAACCCAAGAAGAACATTAAAGAGATTTCCAATTTGAGATCGTATCAGAAAACAGGAAACAAGAGGATACCCAAGCCTTGAATTCACAGGAAAACCACTAAAAGTGGTTTCAACATATGTTCAGTGACCTTCTAGAGCAACGCGTCTGCAATGGTCATGACTAGGGTACCATCCCATCCCACAGACCTCACAAGTTCCCAGCAGAGGGTGCAGGTCAAGGTCATACATTTACCAGCATACTGAGGTTCTTTCACAGGAGCAGCAGTTGCAGGAAGACTCAGCACACATGATGCAGGCTAGCTCAACAAACCAAATAAAAAGAACAAAAAGAACTAAAGTCAAAAACAGATGAGTGTAGGCCAGCATAACCACTAGTCTGTGTACTGGATTCCTGTCACAAGTCCAGAAGAAAGGGGAAGCTTCAGCCATGATACTGGCTAGCAACTAACAAAACAGAAGGGAGAAGACAAGTGAGAACCAACTTTAAAAGCATGATATCCAAGGACAATATCAGCTTTGAAAGAAAGGTCTCCACTCAAGATTTAGCCCCTTGAGAACTGTACAACACACATTTTTCAAAGTCTCTCCCCAATCAAGACTTGAAGAAAATGTGAAGCTGAACTGATTGCTCTTGCTTACAGTTTATGTTGAGTGCCATCCGTGAATCCTTTGGTTGGTACTCGACCGTTGTAAGCCAAGAAGGACAGTACAAGTTCATCTTACACCTAAGAAAAACACCCATGAATTGCAGTTCAATTCCCATAATTATGTTTTTCAGTCTGAAAATTGAGATCATAAGGTTTTATCAGGCAATGGCTGGTTGCATGCAAAGACTTGGTTACAAGACATAACTCAATCGCTCCCTTACAAAGCAAACTCTTTGCTACTGACGTATGCTGCATCATCCATTTGCTTATAGATATTGCCAAACAGACCTTCACATACGTCGCAACAAACTTAAGCAAAGGTGGCAAGGTTCAATGTGAGGAAGAAGCTGAATCAAGAGAAAACATCAAAGAAGTTCTTGTGATCTTATGCAAAACATTATCAGTTCAGACCCTCTTACCATCTGTCCTCCTGCATCATTGCATTTACATTCACAGTTAGTTTAGCTTTGGAGCAAACAACAGGCAATCTCCTTCAAGCTTATCATTCACAAAAGAGAAAGAAAAATTTACCAATAGGCTTTGTCACCAAATCCCAAACCCCTGTCACTTGAAGTGACCCAAAACTATCTCCAACAAGAGAAATGAAAAACTTGCAGACAAAAAATCTCTAGAAAAATGCAAGCAGCATCAGCAGCAGCATTGACCTTTTACATCCCAGGAACTTGTCTTCTAACCCTAAATGGTATCCTCATGAACAAAATCACAACACCCTGTTCAAGAGTTTCTCTCAGGATCCATGGAGCAACGACTTCAGATGCTGCCTGTATGTTCGCATTACATGAAAGCGGAAAGAAAACAGGACTACAAACCCCAGTCCTCAAAACCCTAATACTTTTGCACCAGGCACATTAACAACACAAAGTTCATCAAAGAATGGCGAATGCACAAAAGAAGATAGACAAACAGACAGACCCGTCCAAGTAAGATTGGAAAGAAAAAAGCTTACAATCGCAAGGGATGCAAGTGAGGCCACTCGCAGGCAAGCCGATCCCGATTCCGAGAAATGTAACGCCAATGCTAAGACCTACTCCGCAACCAGATCCAACATAACCCACCACCTCAGGACCAAACCCTGGACCCCACCCTACTCCACATCCCAATCCCATACCAATCCCCCAGAAAGCTCCATAGGTTGGGTGCACAGGATTCCATCTCTTGTACCTCCGAAACAGATTCACCACTGTCATCAATCAAGCCTTTCTGTAATCCCCACTCTCAAGTTCTTTCTTCCTTTCTTTCTTCCAAAACAAAACCCTAAAAGAGAGCTAGTTTGCGATCTGTACTCCCTCTGAATCTAATAAATTCATACAAAGCTTCAAATGGGTGATTGATGAACGAGATCACGAAGCTTAAAAAGTTGTGTACAGCGGGACATAATGCAAGCAGAATAGCATAAAAGCTCTCATTGTTGTTCATCTAAAGCTTCTTCGACTCCACAACTCATGGTTCCCAGTGCTCTCTCATCACCAACAATACCCAGTATCTTCATTTTCTTCTTCTTTGCAGCATCATCACCCAACAACAGATTCGCAACAAAATTCGCAAATGTTAGTAATCCCGGGATCATTATAATGAGATTCTACAGTAAATAGTACTCGTGAGCTTATCCTTTGTTTTCGACTTCGCTGATTCGGCATCGCCGGCCAACAAGCGCAGTTTTGGTGCAGCATGTCATTAGCACTGCTGGCCGGTTATTGAGACCGGTTAAGGTTATCAAACCGGGTATCGATAACCCGCCTTTCCTTTTGTGATTTTTGGCAAACTTGTAGATAACCTACCCGCCTGGCACATATGTTTCTCCTCATTACTCTTCAAACATTTCATCTTATGATTGATTCATCATCAATTAGTTGTTCCCTTCAATGTTTGTTTTTTTTTTTTTTCGGGGCCTATTCTCCCTAAATCAGGTGGAGGTTTTTTTTTAGTAAAGAATAAGGTTTTCCCCTATTCATGTTTCTTTTAATCATAAAATAATATTGGATATTAACATCTATGAAAGCTAAATTTATTAATTACACAATTTGTAATTGTGTATGATTACATTGTAATAGTGTTTAAAGACAATGTGCAATATTAACTAGAGATTGGTTTTAGGGTAGTGGAAGGTTAATGCAACCCATTATGTTATAACCTTCACCAAGACTTTTTCACCATCATGTGAATAATTTCAAATCAAAGATGATTTGATTTTTCAAATTGCACTCTTAGAAATGAAGACTCTTTTTAACAATAATTTTGAAAAAAATGTACATTTTGTTTCACAATGTGATCTCACCATCTTATTGAAATCATTGAGATGTTTTCAAAGATATGAAGAACATCCAATTGCAACATGTTTTTAATCCCTAAAAACTTATTCAAATAAGAAAAAATCAAGTGATATGGTTTTTAAACCATAAGAAATTTGAGAAAATTCACAATTTATGAATTTATTTATTTTTATTTCAAACATTTTTTAAACTTTTAGAAATAAAAATCTAAAGTTTTCAAATTTCTAAAAGTGTTTTTTGAAAATAATAAAAATTGTATGAAGCTTTTTTAATCATGACAAATTTGAAATTTTCAAATGAATACAATGGATCATGACCTTGCAAAGACTTCAACCTTCAACTAACAAATGATTCCAAAAACAACAAAGCAAATGAACAAGGCCATGAATAACTCA
>Ga0209208_10007743_pt1 | contig 14481 bp, 16 predicted proteins | sample S1TSphfallax_3_FD_187694 | JGI IMG/M metagenome (GOLD analysis project Ga0209208, IMG submission 187694) | Host-associated microbial communities from peat moss isolated from Minnesota, USA - S1T2_Fd - Sphagnum fallax MG (SPAdes) (version 2) | ecosystem: Host-associated > Plants > Peat moss >...
GCAGGGGTGGATGATTCTTCTAAACTCTCCAAATTTTTGAACTGTGAGATCTGGCTGCAATTCTGACATCAGCAGCAGCACAGCTACAATGGCATACATCCCAGTTGAGGCAAAATTTTCACATGCTACTGGGTGTGGGGGATCATGGGACAAAAGAATTGTTACTCTTTAATGTCATTTACAGTTCAGACTTGGTTGCTTTTTTTTCTGTATTATAACAAACACCATGTGGGAGCTGTGGATGGAAAAATCATTTTTGAATTTTCCATCAAAGTTGACAGGTAAGTAGGTAGAGAGATTTTAGGGTTTAGAGAGAGAAAGAGAAAGTTCATTGGGGAAGACCTTCTGACATTTTGAGTTTGGATCAGAATTTGATGGGGTTGTGGTTTTTGATTAAATTCTTGGTCGGTCAGTGTATTAGTTCCCCAAGTATTCTTCTCAGCGGGTAATCAGCCAGCATAGTAGTAATCATTTTGCTCTTGTATTTGAGCACTGGATTCTCTTGTGAAGAACACAGCTACTAATCCTTTTTTTTTCTTGTCACTCGGTCCCTTATCTTTCTAAAGGTTCTGAGCAGGAATGAATGTCCATAAAGAAGCAGAAGAGTTGAATTCTCATCAATTTTGGGTCACACAGGTCCTTATGTACTTGAACAACAACTCATGTTAAAGCAACTAACCATGAAGATGCTACAACATGTTCCAAGTTTAAAAAGATAAAGATAAATGTGGTCACAAAGCACAATTTTTTAAAAACCAATATTGCTTTACTATTAGATATTGCAAAATCTAGGCTTGACAAATGCTCATTTGTTCTTGTTGTATTCAGAACAAAGAAATTTTTATTTAATGCAGATTTGTAATTACAAGCACTAGGATTTCTTTTACAATTGCCAAGAAAAATTAATGATGGTTAAATGGAAGAATGTATATATGTATATACATACAACATAGTAACTTGAACTGATTGTGAATTTAATCCAGTAGAAAATATTTGTGCAAAAATGGAAGTTGCAAACAAACAAAATTGACTTGCTGCTGCATGAAGAGAAAATGTTTTGGCGAGTTTCTAAGGAAAGAATTGTGGGAAGGTTGATGTTGTCTGATGTAATGGTAGAACAATGAGGCGAGAATGAAAAATATATGCTGGAGGAGAAAGAAGCAATTCTAGTTGACATAAGTATGAATGAGAAAAATGAGGAAAAATCTTCCTTTTTAATGGGCTTTCTGTATTTGAACATAAAAAAGAGCATGGCTCCAGGTGCCATTGGTTTGATGATGGTATGAAAATGCATCGGTAGCAAGTTGATTTCAAATTCAAAGCAGAGTAATGCTAATTTGATTGGCAACTCAATTACATGATCAAAAGAATTGTTTTGTAGTGCAAATAGCTATAGTTTGCAGATCAGTGGAAGTAAATGTGATTGTACATTCAAAGCAAATTGCTGTGATAAATGTCAGAATTGTTTTGCTCCTTTCCCTGTGGTAGAAGTCTGTGGAAAAGCATTGGATTTAAATTGGGTTGCAAAATTCAACAATACTTATCAAATGTAGGCACTAATTGCCTGCAATAGAAATGATGGAATAGGACTACATTGCTTTCTCCTTCAGCTGCTCTAGAATGGCAATGTAAGGGCTTGAGAGAGAAGAGCACAATGAATGCAACAAACCACAAATGCAGCTGCACAGATTATCATGAGGAGTCATCTATGGTGGAGCTTCTGTCACTTTATGGAGCCAATAGGCTATGCACTACTGTGCAGGAGGAGGGCCTTAATCTACTACGATGCAAACAAGTGTAGCCAAATTCCAAGCCATTCCCATATGTGAGACCTGAGTCCAAGAAGTTATCCAGCAGGAAGGAAAGGTATGACACTTTTGTCCACATAAAGATATGCATGGTATGTATCTGTCAAGTGTCTGTCTACTGGGGAGGTGGTGCATAACAGAAATTGGGACTAGCATGAAAAGGAGATGGAATTGGAAGTTCACTTGTAAGATTACACAACACACATTGAGAGACAAATGTCATGGTAGAGAGTTAAGTAACATATTTTTAAGGTGTTAAGATTACACTGATGCAGTTACTTTAGAATGCAATTAAAAGCTTGGATTTCCCATTTTGGTTTGAAATGTAAAATCATATCTTTCCTTAAGCTTTTAGGAATGGTTTGTGCTTTCAAACTATCAATTACTCTGGATGGGGCCATTGGAGGGTTGGAGATGGGTTGGAAGAAGAGTCTTGTATGGAAAGAGCATATGCAGAAGCCAGTGTGGGCAGCAAAAGTGGCTACAAGCATCAGAAATGGCGTGGAAGATAAAACAAATTCTTGTGATGGTTTAGATATTTTTGAACTAACACCATTTTGCCAAAAAACAAGATTTTTTCCCATTTTTCAACAAATCAAAATGAAAATGCCAATTTTATCCTCATTATCCAGGTGCATAGAAGCATCTATTGCATGCATCACCCTCAGTTGAGAGGAATTAAAAGTTTCACATTTGCATGCACACAACATCTTTGTCTTGCTTACACTCTTGTGCTTGGTTCCACCAGGATTCTTTGCTTTGTTCTCACTCCAATACAATCCAAAATGCAGCAGAATGCTCAGAGAGGAAAGTACAACTACAAAAATGAAAAGGCCAGTGAGATTACCCTGATCAATTTCTGACCATAACACATTTTAGGTAAGGATACAGACACAGGGCAACCCATTTAAAAAGCTTATGCAGTTCAATCTGTGTGTACAAAAACCTTGCATTTACACAATGGCAAAGTGTAATATTACCTTGTAGGCTCTAATCAACTCTTTATATTGCAGTTTTTCAGTGTGGCATAAACTAGTTGTATCAGTTAAAAGTGAAAGGCAGCAAGTAATAATGGGCTCTGTAGATTTGTCACTCAATTTTGTATGGGGAAAAGCTATACCTTCAAACACATCTGCAGCTTCAATTCCTAACATTCACAAACCTCATTGTCAACTGGACCTAGTACTTGGCAGATATTCAAGCTTCAACCTGTGCATAAGAACTGAGCAATCTGAGATAGTTGCAGCTCCATACAGATATGTGCAAAGGGATTATTTGCCTGGATTTCACACTGTAACAATTTCCATAGATGAAAAAATATATATATCATGTTGGATATTGAGAAAGCAAGGCAGATGTCAATCACACATATGGAATCAGTTTGAACTTGAAATGTAGACTCTAAGAACCACCTCTCTTTAGGTCACCTGATGTTTGAAGCACACAGACATGACATATGAAACAGCATCCAATCCCCATGCAAAGAAATCCATCCTGCACTTTCAACCAACTGGACCACCAAGCACCACAGCACATTGCTGTGTTCATGACTCAATATGGGCTGGGCATAGCTGCAACACAGGGATGCAATAAAACTATCTCAATGTCGTATCAAACTAGGTGGCATCTACCTCCCATCTTTTTGTGAAGTAACCTCCCATCTTTGCAAAAACTGAATTTGGCCCCAGCACAATAGTGTAAAGATAGATAATTAAGCAAAAAGGACACAAGCATGGAGATGGACGTGGAAGGCATAAAATATTACAAAATTTGGATGTGTACAAGATAGGGAAGCCAGTAAATTCTGTGCCTCCTGGTCCTTCTCTGCTGCTTTTTGTAGCCATGATATACCCTGGTGTTTCCCAAACCAATCTTTCCCCCTCCTTGACTGCTGCTTCAACAAGAGTAGTAGCAGGGATTGCAAACAAACATAGGCACACATAATACAATGTACCACATATATTTTTGCTCTACCCAAAACACAAACAACACAAAAGAGAAGCTGGAATGCAGAGGTTGTGAAGAACATTGCACCTCTTTCACATTCACAGATACACCATAGCCAGAGCATAGCATTTGGCCCACAAGGGTTTGCATGGCAGTTTCTCCAGCCTTGGCTGCTTTTAGGGTTTGATCAAACCATTGCCTCTCACACTCTGCTACCACTTGCTTCAATGGGATTGCCTTCTCTTCATTTGGATTCTTCCTGGCATTCTTCTTGCTGCTGCTGCTGTGCACCTTGAAATTGCCCATCCTGTCTGCCATTCTGTCTGGTGCCCTAAGTTGTCAAGTCCTAATTCCCCTTCAAATCTCTTCTTTTCACAAACACCGGATCCACCACTACCCACGTACCCAGATCCTAACAACACCCAATCGTTCTATCAAGTACGTGATGCCAGCCCTTCTCCCCGTGTTTCCTCACCTCAAAACCCTAAGTGCAGGACTTCAGCGATGATAATGCTAGCAGTAAGGAGGGGCAGAAGGCGGCGAAGTAGAGGAGACAGGAAGTTCTGTGCAGATAACAAACACTCGGATCATGCTTCGTGGTTGTGTGCTAACCGAAATGGGAAACCTTGGCCAGGATGATGACGAAGGCAAGGAGGACGAAGTCAATTTAAGAGGGTTGTAAGGTGACAGATGCTGAAAAAACTACCGCACGAACAGTGTTGATCTATGTTTGAAATAGGTCATGTGTTCCCTAAGCATAGAGACATTTTTTGTGCCATGGTTGCTGTCTCACCTGGTGTTCATTCTCTCTGCTTAAACCATCTCACCATCTAGCAATCTTCTGAGCCAACATGTCTCCGTTTTCTCTCTGTCTTTGCCACAATGAATGACACCTTAGGGTCTGACCCTCAGGCAGTTCAAAACAGACAGAAACGTGACGATGCCAACGCCAAATATATGAATAGAAGAAACAGAATGCAGAATCTAACCCATCAATGTGAACTTTGCTATCAACCTATTATGTAATTCACCATATTCAGACGTCCCTCAATTGTTGGATTGAAATTCATATTTTTTTCTCACATTGCTCTTTCACGTGTAACAGATCGCCCCCTTAAACAATAGAATAAAGTGACAGTTGACTTTCATTTCAGTATTATATTTGACTAACTGTAGACCAAGACTTATGTACAATATTAAAGCTGTACTGTAAAAGAAGGGCAGAGCCTTAAGTACGTCCGAGCGTAATAACCTGGCAGCAGCACATTGATCAGCATAACAATAAGTCCATCCGCGTCTAAGGTCCCCACCCGCGCAATATTCAGCTACTTACAAACCGTCCCAGGGACTGAAAGCTGAAAATCCCACCTTCGTACGGCCGTCCCAAACAAAGCACAACAATAAACTCGATCTTCCCTTAAGAAGATACTCTCCTGGAAACTTCCGCAATAGGACCCATCACCTCCTTCAGAATCAGAAAAACCAAAAGCACTACCATACTTCGTGGACATGTTGGATCGAACCTATACGCATCAATTACATCAACATCAGGCAGCGAAACCCACTTACCTACCACACCGAAACTCCGCTTCACCTGCCTGTAGCGTGCGTATATGCGGGCTCCTTAGGACAGTTACAGAGACCACCCACAATGACCACACGGACTTCCCTATAGCAAGGCGCTCTGCCCAAAAAGAATGCAAGGAAACACATTTTCAATGAAGTGGTGGTGTAAAAATACACCATAGTAATGTGCACCAGAGAATGCAAGGCCTAAGCTCGCTCTCCCCGGATCCGACGAGCCAGCTGAATGTCCTTAGGCATGATAGTCACACGCTTGGCATGAATAGCACACAAGTTAGTATCCTCAAACAGTCCAACAAGATAAGCCTCGGAAGCCTCCTGCAAAGCCAATACAGCAGAGCTCTGAAACCGAAGATCGGTCTTGAAATCCTGGGCAATCTCCCTCACCAATCTTTGGAACGGCAGCTTTCTGATCAATAGCTCAGTCGACTTCTGGTACTTGCGAATCTCACGAAGGGCGACAGTTCCAGGCCTGTAACGATGCGGCTTCTTTACTCCACCAGTTGCAGGAGCAGATTTCCTTGCCGCCTTCGTTGCCAACTGCTTACGGGGAGCTTTTCCTCCTGTTGACTTACGCGCTGTTTGCTTTGTTCTCGCCATTGCGCAACACTGCAAACTCAACCCAACAAAGAAAAATCGACCCAAAACGAGTTCAAAATCGCAAAAGTTGCAAAGGAATTCCAAGATCTCAACAAAGACCTCTCGAGCGATTGCTGTGGGAAGAACGGGAAGAGAGGAGAGCTAAGAAGAGATTCGGTTCGGACCGAACCTAGAGGTCAGGGGAAGCGAAGCTGCTTAACTCCAACGCGTGGTGATCCGTGTGAGGAGAATGGGAGCTAGCAATTGGATGAGGAAAAGGAAACCAATCAGAAACCTAGTATTCAGGTTGCCGGGATCGCAGAGTGAGTGATATCATCTAACGGTGTGAAGAGGTGTGGTGTCGCGACAATCGGACGGATACAGGCGAGTATAGGTAGGTACTGTCGTCTCTCATTTATTTTGTGAGGGGTTTTTTATTTTATTTTATGTTTGGACGGTCTGGATTTTGGCTAGGCACCTAGCTGGAGAGCTGACCGGATCCGATGAATCGATTGCTATCCATCGGATCTGAGAATCTGACGGTCGGATCTAGTTTGCAAGGCTGTTTTTCTTTTTTTTCTCTTTTTTCTTTTTTCAGTGACTCCTTAGTGGAAGAAGCTTCATTCCTTGTGTCTATTTTATTTTTCAATTAAATAATTCATTTTTATCTATTTCCCTTTGCCATTTCGATTTGTTGTACGGGAGCTTCTTTCTTTCTGTCTTCTCTAAACACATAGCAACTTTAGCCTAATCACTTTAAAAGGAAAATACAAAGAAAAAGAAATTGGCGATCATAAACTCGATAGTTTTCCCACATTTGGAGGAATACGGAACAATCAAGGATTTTTACTTTTATTTCAATTTTGTGATATTGAATATATGGCGAATTTTTTCGAAACATCAGCAAAATTACTCAAACCTACACTAAAAAACAAAACTTTTTTTTTGTCAAAATTGTCTAAATCAAAACAGGTCTAAACAATGATGTTTTCATTTGGTCCCACATTTGAAAGAATGTTCAATTTTTGGAAACTTCATGTACCCGTCTCCTATTTTAACTGTAGCTGGTGTGAATTCGCCATTCGGGGCAAAGCCAATAGAAAAAGAGGTTCTGGCATCATCTCATATTCAACAGAAACTAAGAAACTAAGACAATAATACCAGAGATTAAAAAAACAGCAATCAACCAAGAGCAAATTCAAGCACAAACCCCCGTATACCAATATTTTCAAGTGTTAATTTGAAGTATCTCACATTGTCTACAAACCAATGCTCCAATTTTCCAAAACCACCTTTCCTGGCTCATGCTTTTATAACTAGAAACCTTCCTAAACTTCTCACAAAACTCCCATCATTGTACACAAAACGAGGTCTCACCTTGCCTTACTGAAAGCACTCTTAACAACAAGATGGACAATTCCCATATCTCTTTTCTCATGTGCCATGCATTAACACCAATGTCAGAGCCAGATTTTCATATGAAGAGCACAACACAAGAAGGTGGAAAATACAACTCTTGCCTCCAACTAACGGTTTTTGCAAAAGGAGAACACAATAAAATTCTCTTTTGTACTCTTCACATATTTTCCATCACTTGTCTCGCAGCTTATCAACAATCTTAACCCTTCCCTTTGTTTTCTCCTTCTCCTTCTCTTTATCTCTTTCACCCTCCTTATCTTCATCGTCGTCTCTATCCTTGTTGCCACCCATTAGCTCATCCACACAAAAGCAGTAGAGCTCCTGGTGCAGTTGTTGCCATTGCTGCCCATTGTTTAATGCCCGACGTAGCTCTGATCTTAATCTCTCTATTTCCATTTGCATGGCTGCTGTTGAGCCTCTTTGCTGCAAACCCAGAGAGACAAACATACACATCAGGGTCTCAGCAATCAGAGCTGATGGATAACAGGTTTCTTAGCCTACACAGACATACTGGTCACAACTAGGTCCAAAGAGCCTTGCAACAACCTGGAAGGAGGAGGAGGAGGAGGACATAAAAACAAACCTCAAGCTCCTGAATCTGGCGTTCCATTGCAGCCACACTGTATGAGTGACCTTCAACATCTTCATCATCGGGATAAGAAGATGGCAGTATGACAAGTGGACCCTCCCAAGGATTTGGGTTCTGGGAGACATTATCTGACGCAACATACTTACTCAGAGGGGCAACTGGGAGCAAAGGGACTCTACGATTGTTGGAACGACCCTGCTGCTCTGTCATTGACCCATTTGACAGTGTTGGCGGTCGTGGCACCACAAGCAAGCTGCTGATTGGTCCTACATTATCAACAACCGTTGGAAAGCACACAGATGAAAATCAATTTGTAGACTGCTTTGTCAACAATTACTTCTACCCTTTGCCACCCCATTAGAGGACCAATCCCAATGCCCTAGGACTCAGGTTTATTGCACATCACATGCTCAATGTCAATAAACTTCAGCATAGGGTAATGTCAGGGCACCGTTGGAAGCACAAACATGAGATTTACACGTAATAAGTATCTCTTAGAAGAGTCTCACCCACAAAATACCAATACACTATCTGAGTAGGAGATTCACTTAAATTTTTCAAATTCTCATCCACTGCCTGTACTTGAAATTTACCCTGAATTCCCTCTTCACTCACAACGTGCCATGAGGTTCTAATGATAACAGGCCACTAGGTTTGTACTTCAACTTGTACACACAGTTGTGGATATGAAATAGTTACACAATTGAGCAATCCACACAGGAATTCCAGCATGAAAGCTCTATGGTAACCTCAACAGGTGTTGGGCAATGCCCCATGTTACCCTACCCTTGGCTCAAAGTGAAAGATGTTTCAGATGGAAATTATAAGATGGAGTCATGCATTTGACAGAAAAGCAAGGCTGACCTTTGCTATGAGTAAAGGTCCGCAGCACTTGGCGGGATGCAGTATCCCAGAGTCGTACAGTGCAATCCTCTGATCCAGAGACTAGTGACATCCCATCCATGCTAAAGGCCAATGCAGTCACTGCTCGGCTGTCTCCACATAAACCACATACATAAGTCTCATTACCAGGAAAATGCTGTACAGACACTCAAAACACAGCTACCAACTTGCAATACAGCCATATTTCTCTGCTTTCACATGAATCTGTGTACTGACTGACCCTCTATGACAATGGATTCTCCAACTAAGGCCAATTCTGATTCAGATGATATAGAGGACACAGAAGACATCTTATAGGGGTTTGTAGCAAAAATGAAAAAGTTCACCAAGGGGTAGCACCTGTGGCCAATGAGAGCAGCATCACTGCCAACAAGGCCATCATTGAGGATGCCTGATGCAGTAGGCACTCCATAGTTCAGAGCTGTGATGAATATCCTCCCATCAGCACCACCTACATACAATGCATACTCACCTGGATCTAGTGCTACAGCATTAAGTGCTGTTGGAAACACAATTGACCGCAAGAGAGTCCCAAGTGCGAGGCTCCAAATCTGCAGTCACCAAAAGAAAAACTAGTGAGTCCAAAAAGAATCCACCATACAATAACATCTACCTAAGTGCACTAGAGACAACTACCAATCTGATCGAACTGCCTAAAACCACAAAAGGCCTTTATTCTGTAGCTAAAAAACTGACCTTGAAACAAGAATGGAGGAGAGTATAAAAGGTCTGCTGCTCACCTTGCAAGTGTGATCAAGAGAGCAGGAGATAACAACAGCACTAGGGCCACCAGATCCAGCAAGAAGACCTGTAACTGGGAGTGTGTGGTCAGACCAGCCATACATGGACCCCACTTGCCCTTCTCCTCCTCCTCCTCCTCCCTCTCCCATGTCCAACACCCTGATAATACAGGTCATGTGCTCAATCTCATTAGAACCATTGTCCTCTTAAGACAATAACAAAGATCCAGAACCCTCCGGTGCATGTGATCTTCATCTGTTGATCACACACATCATGCTTTCTGGATGTTGTTTACATTTTCAGATAGGTCTAGGTGTTTCAGGGAGAAAAACTTGAAGATCAGTTCTACAGCAAGATGGGGAGACCTGAGAAGAGGCCAGACATTGACAAGGCCATCATCTGCGCCTGAAATGAGCAAAGAGTCATCTTCAGAGAACACTAGGCAGCTCACTGCCTTGTAGTGTGCAGGCCATACCCTCAGCAGCCTCCCACTTGCCACCTTACAGAACATAGACATCACAGAAGAAACCTTGTCAGTGTGAGGAGTAGTGACACTGGTGGCATACTGCAGACATTATACTACGATACACATGGAGCACAGACTAGTAGATTGGTGAGGAAAGGTAAAATACTGCAAATTGTGCAAACTGGAATTTTGTAATTCACCTCCCAGAAATAGATTCTGCCAGAGGCACCTCCACCAGAAAGGTAAGCTCCATCACTGGTGCATGCCAGTGGAGCTATTGGCTCAACTGGGTAGCTCTTGAATGCAACTTGATTCTACCAGAAAAATCACCAAGTTCCAATTAAACCCCATGTGTGGATAAGTATACTACAGTTCCAAACAACATAAATTAGTGCATCCAAAATAGTGTCCAGCATATATAAGCAAAACCCTCCAAAAGAAAATGACCTTGGCAATCCCACCTTCAACAAAACAATGGCTGCACATTTGGCAAGAAAGGAAAACCTCTGGGATCTAGCAACTGGTCAATCTACAGTTAGTAGATGGCAAACTGCCTACAAGTCAGATCTTCTACTCTTATTCTGCAATTTGAAGTGGAGCAGAAGGTCTGATATGAGTCATGATCAGATGCAAAAAAAAATTGTAATGTCCTCTCGGAGTCTTGCCCCTCATGAATGTTTGTGACCTACTTCCATGATTTAGGGTTTAGGTGAATTGAAGCTGACCTTGTGCCAAGCCCAGAAGAAGACAGCACCCCCCGGGGATGCTGAGGAAGGCTTATGGAGCTGTGCTGCTGCTAGGTGATGAAGTCCCACGCATGCAAGCGCATTGCGTGGCGAGGCACAGGAGCGTAGATGAGAAAGAAGGGCACCAGAAGCAAGGTCCCATACTGTGACACCCGCATCCGTGGATGAGGACACCACCACTGCTTCTCTTAATGTCGCCAGCTTGCCCCATCCACCCACAGCCGCCTCAGGGAGAGGAGGGGAGGGGGTTAATAGGTATCCTTTTTTTCCCTTTCTATTTCAAGCTCTCATTCCTTCTCTCAATTCTCCCAACCCTCATCTCCTTCTCTTCATGTCTCCACAGAAGACAAAACTCAAATGCAAAAAATCAGGTTGCAGAAGACAGACAGATCTTGAGACAACTGTGTTCAGAACTGCGAAACTGTTTTGTTCTGCAAGCTACTACTGTAGCAGTGATTATGGCTACTATGTAACGGACACACCACGACCAGAAGCCTTCTTTCAAACCCCACCCCACGACAGGAACACCAAGAAAAACCTAAAAAAAAAAGAATCAAAAAACATACAAGAGGAATTTACCAGAAGAAACTAGAAAATGTAAGTAATCATCTGTTGCAATCTGCAGAGCAACAGCAACAATCCCTCCCCCTCGCATCCGCAGCAGCTACGTGCACAAAAAAGAACAGGGAGATCCTCGCCGATTCTCCAAACCCTAATTTTTTCTGCGTCGTCTTCTCTTGTCTTCCCTTGGCCGCTTCGGGAACGGCAGAACGGCAGCAACCGCCTGGTTTCCGCCACATAGAACGGCGTTCACACAGGAACGAATGGATAGATATGGATGGATGGATCCTTCACACTGGAACTAATGGATGGATCTATTCACACGCGAGTGGGTGTTGCAATGTGAAAAGTGTTAGAAGATGTTTTGTTTATTTGAAACCTATAAGAAATGGATAGTTTGACTAGAATTAATTTTAATTTCTCGTTTTTAACCAGCTTATTCTTGCACCCAAGTTCGTCCTTGCACCTTCGCTCCCATGTCTCTAATCACATTCCTCACTAAACACCTAAACTATGTGCACATGGCAAGTCACGCACCTTGTTAGCTCTAGCATTCACTTCATCTTGTAACATTCGGCTAACCTTGACTCTTAGACGAGTGAGACTAAGCTTTTCACAGACTTTCTAACTGATTCAAGGCCTTATTGCACATGATTATCATTTCTTATCTTATGGCCTAACCATGGACTTGTTTAGTTTGAAGACTTAGTGCCTTGAGGACATTTCCTTAGGTCTCTTCCTCAAGCCCTCCCTTACCAGCACTTATGCAACTCATAAGTAATATCAAACTAAAAATCAAACCCAATTCAACATTTAAACTTGTAACTTGATCCACCACAAGGGTTGCCCCGCCATGGTTCAAACTTGAGCCCTAATTAGTCGAGTCTTTTCACTTGAAGGTTCCCTTAGAAAAGCATGTCACTTACTACTATATTGTTTTGAACATTTTTTACATTTTTATTTTTTTTCACTTGTTTTGTTCTATCTTGTATGATTATGTGTGTTTTAATAATGTTGGGTGTCAATTTAGTAGTGCATGAAATATTAGAAAATTTTCTATTTAAATGAAGTGAAAAAGTGGCCCAAATTGAACAATTTGAATGTTTATTGAAGAAGATTTGCCAAATTTCATTAAAAGATACAAATTTTATTTAATACTTATGAAAAAGATTATGAATAAAGGAAGAAATGGCACCAATCATATTTTAATTAATAAGTTTTAAAAATTTATTAAAGAGTCGTGACATTAGAAAAAAATTGTTGTTTACAATCAATTTTTGCAACTAAACACATTGTTTGTAACTAAAAAATATTTACAAATGATACTTTTTAGTGGCAAAAATTGATTGTAAATGACAAATGTATTCTAATATAATGGACATTCTAATTTCATTACTTAGACCAGGTAAAAGCAAGAAATGAAAAAATAATAATATTGGATTTTTTATTTCATTTAATTAAATCAATTCATTATATGAATATCATCCAAATGGAATTTTTTGATGTAGATTTTATCATTTTGAATCAAATATATGGGGGTTATTTTAATCTTAAATTTGGTGGATTATATATAATAAATTACTTTTATGTATGAAGTCATGTTATAATTTTTAATGCATTTTTTTCTTAATTATCATTGGAAATATTTTTTTAATTTAAAAAAAATTCAATAGTAATATAACTTCAATGTTATGTTTTCATTTACAACTATGAATTCTAAACATGAAAAGTCAATGTGTTCACCAAGGTTTTTTTTGTTTTTCCAAGGTAGTTCAACTAACCTCCCCAACCTACTTGGGTAAGGATGGTTGATAGGTTACAATGGCTAATTGTTGGATAGTCTTATGGCGATTCCATGCCACAAGTGGTTACTGCATGTTTCATTAAATGATGATAAAATGCGATCAAGTAGTTGTTCAAAGTGAAATATTGGTTACATAGTTTCATCTCTAGTGCAAATATTGGTTACATAATTTTGATTAAAGTTGATAAACTAACTACACACATGCATCTTTGGTTGAAATATGGGCTACACAATTTTGATTGAAGATGAAAATTTTGGGTTTTATAAATGTGCAAAAAGGGACATTTTAGCTTAATCTTTGAATCTATTATGTTTTATTGCAATTCAAGTAACTTGCATACTAGAGTACCATTGCAAGTTCAAAATATGTGAAAAAACAAAGATATGTAAAACTATTTTCAAGGGGGGTTGAACCCCAATCCATAATGGATTTTGCCCAACTACATTTGAAGGTGACCTACAAGCCACATAATCACAAACTACTCAAAAATCCATGTGCATATGAAACAAAACACACCTATAATAATAGGTTAAGAATAAAAAGATGGGTTTTAAGGTTTAAACTTTGAACCATGAGTGGATTCAACTCAATTGTCAAAAAAAATTGACATGTGCAAAACCACATAACATTGAAATACTTAAACTAGGTTCAAGCTACCAAAGAAATAAATCCTCGCCAAAAATGTATTCATAGTAAACCCACAAGCTAATAGCTTTAAAGCCATCACAAAAACAAACTTGCCTTAAATTTTTAACATATTTAAACATGTTAATGTCACAGATGTCAATGCCATGAAATTCATTTATTTGAATGTTTATCCATGACTTGTAATGAACTTGTATCTAACTCCTAGTTTAGTTTTAATTCCCTTCTAGTTAATTTTTAATTCATTCTTAATCAAGTTTTAGTTCATTTTTAGTTGAATATTAATTCATTCATAGTTCATAGATGGGTGGACATGGGCCGCATGTGGGCTAGAAGTTTATTGAAATTTTTCTTTAAGTTAGATGCACAATGGATATAAATCAAAATAAAATTCCCCATTAATGTTAATCTATTCAACATCAATTTTGGGTACTTTTTTTTTATCATAGCCTTGTTTTGTTCTTATTTCATTCTTTCAATAAAATCCCATTGAATTTTTGTCTTACACTTGTCATGTTTTTGTTTTTGTTTTTTTAATTTCATGATTTGGATTTGGGATTAGGCCTTATTATTGTGTTAATTTTAAAATCATGTAGACTTGATTGTTTCATGCATGTGATAGTTAACCATAATCCTTTTTCCAAATCCACATTGTATCTTGAATGGTAATGTAAAATGGGAATGTGGG
>Ga0209208_10007744_pt1 | contig 14480 bp, 6 predicted proteins | sample S1TSphfallax_3_FD_187694 | JGI IMG/M metagenome (GOLD analysis project Ga0209208, IMG submission 187694) | Host-associated microbial communities from peat moss isolated from Minnesota, USA - S1T2_Fd - Sphagnum fallax MG (SPAdes) (version 2) | ecosystem: Host-associated > Plants > Peat moss >...
AGAAAAATCGAAAATCAAATTGTCAATTTGACTTTCAACCACTAAAATTCGAGAATCACTTCGATTTATTGTGTGCACGTGATGTGCCACATACTGTTGGGAAGTTTTTGATGAGGGCTACAACTTTGCTTTGGACCTCACTTCAATCGGAGGTTTGCACACAAAGTTATGGGTGTCCAAAGTTGCAAAAGTCCCAATTTTGATAATTTCAAGACTCCCACTTGGGAGTCCCGGGACAAAATGACATTTGGGTGCTAACCATGTGGTCAGGCACAAATAATACTATAAGGGGGAAGGTGGTGGTTCCCCCCAAGTCTAAGTTATGGTGAGTTTTGTGAATTTATATTTACTTGTGACTCATCCATGCACTAAAGGTGTTACAGCTACGCACTAACCAATTTGTTGTTTGGTTTGTGCAAGTGCGTGTAAATTATTGACTTGTTTTTCAATCTTTTTAACTCTCATCCCGAAGCTCTAACACGCGCCTCTACCCCAAAGTGTTACGAGCCAAGGAGCGCGCCCAACTTTTTCTCCTTCCACTATCATCACCTTTAGAGTTGAGTCCATCAAGGAGCTTGGGGGTGTGTCAAGGGTTGCAACAACACTAATAATTAATTAAACCAAAACACTATGTATTTCAATGATGATATGAAGAGTTGGTGCCATGAAGTGATGACAATTTGAGGTGGTCTAAATTGTAATATAATGGGCATATAGACAAACTTGGAGTCATGCATTTGGGATGGGAAAGATATTAATGGATCAACCAAGCTTGGGAGTTTATTTTTTTGGAATGGTTAATATGAAAAACCCATAATAAGTATCTTCAAATTAAGGCAAGAAATTCACGTAGTTTAGGGATTTGTTAATCTAAAGAGCTAATCCTACACCTTAGGTTCTACATAGAAGATTTTGTTTATGTTCATATTGGTTTTGTATAAACTAAGTACTTTCCATCTGCACTACAACCCCTACAATCCCACCACTATAAACCAATAGCTAGAAGGGAAAAAAGAACATTGTGGCAATGATATAGATGTCATATAAGTAAATTTGGTGTATTGCATTTTAGTGATGGGGTTTTAGCAACTCACAAGACTACTGGAACACTGAGAAAACTAATCTATGCCTAAACCTTCACAAATCCTGAAAAAATAGTTTGGTTGTAATGTAACCAAAAGAAGGGTGATAAAATAAATTCTACTATAAAGATGCTGCACAACACAAGAAAAACCACTTAGCTGCAATTGCTTCTGAATCTGGTTTCTTATACTACCTACCACTGTCCAAGTCTTCGAATTCCATTCAATGCTGCTCCATCTTCAACCATCTAAAGCTCTGGACTGATAAGATCTGCATTACACACTAACGAACAAATCCTCTCACCCTCCCTCACATGCTTTCTTGAAATTGTTATGGCCATGGCTATCCTAGAGAAACAAACAACAACAAAACACTTTCTATCTTCATTACACAGAAAGTTGACAGTAATTGAAGCTAAAAACGAAAACCTAAAAAAGTTCCGTGCTCACACTATGACCTTATTCAGTTCACTTCCTTTGAAATCATAGTAATCTCAAAATGTGCAGAACAGTCACTGGATGGAGTTGCGTCTGAATGAGTTCAGTAGTCCACTAAGTAGCTCAAGAGTAAATGCTGAGTTCCAGCAATCTTCGTTGAATTTCAGTATAGAAGAAGCGTAGGACATATGTCTCTGGTTTGCAGGCTTCCATACGTTAAGCCTCTTGTCTGACAGAAACGTAATTCTCAGTTGGGTAGAGGAGCCTTCATCAAGCTAAGTTCTAAGAATGTTAATAGGACGCTTCGTTTTTGGTTACAGTGAGTCCTTCCAATTTGTTCCTTGTATTCCCCCTCTTTTGGGTGCTTTGGTTTTTATATGACTGGCAGGGTTTCATCAGTTCAAGGGGAAAAAGAAATCACAATTGGAAGGTTTAATGGCAATGGCCCTTTTTAGCCCTAGAGAACAAGAAGGATGCAGGGTTTTCTTTAAGGATTTTATGATATAGCCAAGGTGGCGACCATCCAGAAGCTCATTTAGCCAATTCTGGCTACATGCCAGATGTGAAAGTAGAAAAAAACCAGGATCCTTCTATACTTTTGGCTACCTACTGGAAATTATTGTAGAAATCTGGCAATTTGAACTCTTTTCTTTTCAAATTTGGCGAATTTGGACCATTTTTCCCATGAAAAAAATCCTTTGTATTGGTCGAAATCTCATTTTTCAGGTTGAATTTTTGCAAAAAATTGCCAATAAAAAAAACACTGCTAGAAAGGAACTTAGGACTTGAAAGTGGCCTCATTTCCCTAGTCACCTAATTTGGAGCCACCTTAGGTTTCACAGAGAATTCAAAGGGCACCAGCCTACAGGGGTCCACCAGGATTTGATTCACCAGCCTTACAGCTTGGTCTTTTTTTGTGGGTCCTTGTTGTATTTCTTTTTCATGAATATTGCTTATTTCTCCCATTTAGGACACTTATTCTTTCATTTTGACATGGTGTGTGACTCATTTTCAGGATGATTCTGTAAATTCAGGGAATAAATGGACCAACATTATGCTATTTAAATAGGCTCTGAACTGTATTTTTTGGACTTTTTTTTGGAAAAGCAAATCCAGAAAATTTTGGAGAAATTTGTCTTTCTAGTGTAAATTCAAATAATTTTACTAAATAATTTGGGAAAAAATCTCCAAATTCTCCATATCACAACTTGAAAAAAAAAATCCCTGATTCGCATACAATATGGAACAATGCTTTTCTTTTTGCAATTTTTGTGATGTAGCCATTAGTGACAATCATCAGGAGATTTGTCGAAATTTGGCTATAAACAAGATATCAAAGTTTTAGAATGTAAGCATCCTGGTTTGGAAGATCAAATATGTATTTTGCCTGTATTATTGCAATTTGATCAACCTTTTGGTAATCACTTTTTGTTGAGTTAGTTATTAGTTTGTCAATTGTTTTGTAACAATTCCAAAAAAATCCATCATGAAATGTATAATTTTAAGTATTTATGGTGTTGTCATTTTTTGAAGCGAATAATACTCAAATTTCATAATATGAAATGTATTGAAGCTTTTCCATCATCATATAAGGATATGATTATGTAAAGGATGTTACATTCTACACTAAACTCAACATGACAAACATGCAACGCATTTTATGACAAAACTACTAGCAACTGTAACAAGACATTTTACTTTCAATATTAATCATTTATTTTAATCTAAGACCTCCGTATTTGCCAGCAATCATGGGTCCAAAGTTTCAGGGTTTCTTTTCCAGTTTTGTAAGGTAGCTGGGTTGGCAATCTTCCACAAGAACTTAGAAGTCAAGTTAGCCAAATTTAGCTACAGATCAGTGAAGACATTAGAAAAAAATTAGGATTTCTACTATGTGTTGGCAACATGCCAGAATTCATGGCAATTTCTGTTCATTTTTCCTCAAATATGATTGCTTGTAGGATGTTTTTCAAATAATCCTTTGCAAGATTCACACTACCATCAATTAAATCTAGGTAAGTTCAAGAAAATGTTATAAACGTGCATTCACACCTAATGTTAAGTCAGTGTTAAGTGAAAATCTAGGTGGCACCCAATGTTAAATGGGTGACTATTAAATGTTAAGTGAATGTTAACTTAACATAAAATCTTCGTGGTAAATAGGTTTAGGTTCTAAATGACTAGCTTGTTGTTAGTGGACTTAATACTAGAGTCCTTAACACCAAGTGTGAATGCACCTTAAGTTAGGTTCTAGGGTGTCTAGACCAAAGATTGTGAGTTTTTGTGGAATCGTCATTGGAACTTAATTCAATAACCAAACTATTTTTCAAGATCGAATTAGAACTTGAACTTGGGATGCTTCCCCATTTTAAAGTTCTCTAAGTAGATAAGAATAAATTTATTTTTGAAATGTAATATGGGCCTTACATTTTAAGCAAGTTATTGAATTTGATCGAATGTACTTACTATTATAAAATTTCTATTTTGGATTGTGAGCATTAATTGAACTAACTAACATTGGTGAATATTGTTAAGCATGTCCATCCTTGCAAATGTTGTCAAATTATCTTTTGGTCCGAACATATAAACTTGGACTTTGAGATCACATTTGAATCCAATGGTCAAACAAGTTGATAGGTAATCACACTAAGAGAAGGGAAATAAGACAATTAGCTTAATATGTGAGGTCACGGGGATGCAAAAATTTGGCACAAAGAAAACCATTGCATCAGAATCATGCTAGAAGTTGGAAGTTGAACACAAACAGAATTTAGTAGTTAAATTCCAAAATCTGCTCTGCCTTATCAAATAGTTAAACCAAGGAGCTCATGACAAGTTACAACCCGATTCATTATATGAAAATTGGTAGATAGATATGAAGCAGTAGAACATGCAACATCTTGATAAATCATGAGTACCCAACATGGACTTGGAGTAGAGACCTGTCACCCAGGCCATGTTGTCGTCTGTTAATATGCTGCTATTTCTCCTCAATGATTTTGTTTCGACAAATTTTATCGTTTCTTTACGCAAAAAATTGGGACAATTTTGGACAAATGTGTTTTTCTAGTATAAATTTGACTATTTTTGCTATTTTTTGGAAAATTTTGACTAACTTTTTATAGCACAAAATTGAAAAAATATTCCCCTGATTCTACGATGCACATGTTGGACTTTCATCATATGAGGAGAACTGGACATCAAAGCTTTTGCTTTGAGTGTGCTCTCTGAGCACATCCGACAGCAATGTCAGGCCATCACCACCGCCAGCTCTATGGACACTCAACGTGACCAACAATGACAAAGGTGTGATTGCAATATCAGTGGAATTTTCTTCAGTGAGCTTTGTGTGCAATTTCACCAGCCAACACAATGGCTAGACCCTAATGTCATGGCAAAGGTAAATGCCCCTCACCCTTGCTGATTACATGGGTGCATTGCATACCTCGCTGCAATGGGTTTGCCTGGCACATTACCCAACATAATGGGCAGGGGCTTGACAATTCCATAGGCCTTTTCTCACTAGATTTCCTTCAGAGGTAACCTACTAACTACCCATTGGATTGGTTTCCAGTGCTTGTTTTGCCTGCATAGTGAGACGGACACAATTTACCTATTCATGTCTATTGTCACCTGCTAGGGCTGCACTCCACATAGGCATGCCAACAACCATTGGAACTGGTTCTTGGTCAAGATTGTTAATTCTTTTTATCGAGCCATGTCTTTACGCAAGGACTACACATTCACTTGGGTTTACAACACCTTAACATTAGAAGTAGTTTGGATACCTTCTGGACAAAAATAAGTCATCTTGAAACACATTTAAATAAAATACCTTGTTCTAAGTCACATGCTGAACACCTCTCGAAATGCTCTAAGGCCATGAAATCACAAAAGAGAAAAGTCAGCAAGATTGTTATATTCAAAAATTTGACTAGTGTAGCCTATGCCATTGGCCCAAGTGTGAACACAATTTGAGGACTCAACTGATTTTTTCCTTCCAAACCCAATATTATACAATTTGTCTAATTTCCAGCAACAAAATCCACTCAAAAATTAATATCTTCCACACCTTAAATCTGAAAATTGTGAATTAAACTCTATTAAATCTGACTCACCAAGGGCTTTCCAAGAATGCCAGAGCGCCTTCAAATTCAAATACAGTTTTCAGTTTCAATTTTTGATGTTATTTAATTTTCATTGAAAAAATGATTCAATGATCAATATCTTCCATACCATAGCTCCAAACAATCTCAAACCAACTCAGTGCACCCCTACTCATCAAGAGTTTTTCAAAGATACCAAGAGCGTGGCATGAAGTGCAGTGATTTGGGAGATCTCAACATGCAAAACAAAGCTAAACAAACTACCTTGCTCTGTAGATAGATATCTACATTTAAGTGTCCTTAACAATCCTTGCAGGTTACTAGTATCACCAAAACAAAGGGGACCAATTCTATTGTTTACTAAAGTAAAGTTAGAAACAAAATAGGGTAATTGGAAAGTTTAGAAAAAATCACATAACTATAACAATTGTAGAAATGTACAATTTTCTAACTTCACCCATAAATTTAACATATTTATGGGTGAATGCATGGTATGGTGACTCATTTTAAGCAAATGCTCCATTCCATAGGAGTCCATAAAAAGTTTGCTAAAGAACATGGTTACTTTGTTTATCATAATTTATGATTATAATCATTTATAAGTTGATGTTCATACATTTGTGAACATTCATATTCTATTTTTAAACTTAAATAAAATCATGATGACATTAGTTGTTTTGATGGATGCAATTCTTTTTAAATCGTAATACTTGAAAAAATGTTCTACAAAGTCCATATGAATAATGGCCCTTTTAGATATTTCATAATCAAACAATTTTAGAACCAATGACTCGGTTTGTAGTCGTAAATGCCATCCCATGACTACATGACTATGTAGTCCATATGGACATATCACTAATCGTACTTTTGTTTTAGTTGTATATGCCATCAAATATATATATAATCCAACCATTTGCTAGGTAGGTAGGAATAAGTAGGTAGGTAAATAAGATCCCATTTTTTTTTGGTGACAAGCCTTTTTTATTGGCTCATCACAAGTAATATTTGCACTATGAATAATTTTGGTGCATATACTGTTTGTGGACCAATACTTTTTCACCTAGTTATATAGTTTCCAAAACTAAACTTGTTGACAAAGGACACGGGATAAATTTACAACATTATCTCATATCATCCTTTGTTGAATACCCAACTTTGACCATTATTATCTTTTTCATACTTTGTCCAAATGAAAAGAAATAAATTTCATTCTTAATCTTTTTTCCAAGATCTACACATCCATGAAAGAAATTTAACAAAATTTTTGACTGAAAATTCATTTGAATCTTCACTATTATATACATTTGAACAAGAATGATATCTTGAAGATTTTTCATTTTTATTTTTTTCATAAATCAACTTGTAAATAAACATATTTGAAATCAACATGGTTTTTTTGGTATGTATGGTATGTATATATATGACTCCTACCTTCCTACCTACATACCTATAGATAGGTAGGGTAAGTAGTATGATAGGTAGGTAGGGTTATGAATAGAGTATGGGTGTATATATATTATTTTTTTCACCTTTTGAAAATATAATGAATCAATAAAAATGGCATAATTTTTTTACTTATTACAATGTGTTATATTTATTTTTAATTATAAAAAATATTTTTAAATAGAATATGTTATCTATGAAACATATGATATTATTTTCGACATTTGAAAATTCTATAAAAATTATTTAAACTATTTAAATGTTTTAATTATTAATTTATACACATGTATTTTTTAATTTCATAATTTTTTATCAAATTTTATCATGAGTAATATATTTCAATTCTTTTTTCAATTTTTTTCAATTCATTAAATGTGATTTAATAAATATCAAATATTTAAAAATTCCAAGTTTTATGACCAAATATTTTGATAAATTACTAATTTAGATTTTTTTTTTCTTCTGCTACCCATCACATGGAAACATGAAAAACAATGCCATTTTGGGGCATGTGGATTTCTTTTGAAATTCATTGGATATCATTGATAAGAATATATTTCATTATTTAATGTCAAAAAATCCAAAATATATATTCATTTAAATAAAACTTTAAGCAAAAATCTCAATTTTAAAAAATTAATTATATTCTAAGCATCAATTTTTAATTTAATTTTATGTTTCAAAAAATTTGGCAATTTGTTTTCCATTTTTTAGCAATTTTTTAAAAATAAAAAATCCCCAAATTTTGTTTTAATTACTATCCATAAATTCACATGAAATAATTGGTGACTCTAAGGCAAAATTTCTAGAAATTATAAGGTATTAATTATTTACTTGTGCAATAATTATGTGTTTGATCATCTACAAGTTTAAAATATGTTTACTAGGTACATATGTCTACCTTTTAATTTTTTGCCCTTTTAATTTTTTTTAATGTTTGAAATTGTATATTATTAAATAATTATATGGTGTTCATGAAGAAGATTTTTAGTCACATATTATTCCTATTCATGAATACTTTTAGTCATGTAATCATATCCATGGTTACAAAAATACAACTAGGCACAAAAACATGGCATATATGATTGTATGACTAGAAATGGTCACTAATCATATTTGTCACAATTATAAATGTCAAGTTTTAACATAGTGTTGAAACACCCATTAACAAAATATTTCAATCACCCCAAATTTATCCACAAAATTTTCAAACCTATTCAAAGTTCCCACAAATATGGGTATTCCTTCCCTTCAACATAAAACCCATTTGTATCCCTCGAAAATCTCACATTACTTCCCACAAAACATTGAATTGCCATACAAATTGCTCATGAAACTTCCATAGTGTTTCATCATCTTCCTTTATTAATCCCTATAGCATGTTTAAATATGTCCCTTCTAAGAAAATCATGGCCCAATGAAAATACAATGCATCCAAAAAAATTGGCTCCTAACAATTGGGCATTCTTCCCAAGCATCACTAAACAACCACATTTTAAGACCATAACTACTATAGATAGACACTAAAAGCTTATTGTTCAACTACCCCAAAGCAACAAGATAGTAGCAAAAAAACCTAACAAAGCCTTCCCCCACAACATTTGAAGCACATCCCCTTATATAGCTTTGTTCGCCTCTTCATAATGCACATCGTCCAAACATAGCACAACACACCACACAAATCAATGTCGAGCAATGTCAAACCATGAAGAACAACACACCAAAACTCATAAATTGCAAACAACAAAACACCACAAAAATAGAAAAAAAATAAACAAGGAATTTCATTTTCTTCAAATTCTCACGATCACCAACCATCTCCACTTTTGGCATTTTTTGCCAATCACAGTATGCAAAACATTTCATTCATTAGTGTAACTTTTCATTCCACTTTCCAATTAGGTCATATTCAAATAGTAAAAAACCCAAACACATGTCCATGCCACACTAAATCATGTATTCATGATGTCATGGAGGCTAGGGTTTCAATTCCCATTGTCCTACTACTAACAAACAACAATCATTTATTTTCAATTTACTTTCCACTATATACTAGATTATATAGAAAAACAACTCTTTGTTGAAAATCCAACTAAAGTTTTGAAACTTGGGTGGCCCTGATTTCTTAACCTTAGACTCATGGACTCATCAAGCCTCTAAATGTGAAACAATACACATAGTTTGGTGCATTTTGGACTTGAATGCAGCAAATCACAACAACACATTTTGGGTTTTGCAGTTGGCCTTTACAACTACATACTAATTAGGAAGGACATATTTCACTAATGACTAGCGAGTTATTAAACCCATATTGTTTCACCCATTTAGTTGCAAGGGACGTTTAATTGCAAAGCCTAGTTGTTTTAATGATTAAAATTTTAGAATTTTCTTATAATAATGAAATTTCATGTCACCATTAACCTTGGTATGATGTGTAAAGTGTATGTCATTTTAATTTAGTCAATTTATTCAACTAAATGTTACAAAAGACACCTTGATGGATCGATGACATGTGTAAAAAATGTATAAATATGTTATGAATCATTACATATGACCAAAAGTCAACCTAATTTAGCCCATGTAGCTAGCATAGCCAAAAGTCAAGCTAGCCTAACTCGCCTAACCAAAAGTCAACCTAGTTAAGCTAATTACATATCTTAAGAACCTATGTTAGGTGGCCTAAGTTAAAAAATAAACCTCAAGCTCCTAGCCCAAGGAGCCTAGACTAACTTAGCACCTAACCTAAACCAAGTGGCCTAGGTATCATAAGCTACAAGATTGAAGACTTGAAGCCATCACATTCACTTTGGGGTTCAAGTCTTCATCCATTACATTACCACATTTTGTTGTAATAATTATATTTAACACAAAATTGTAGAGATGAAATTTTTTAACCTTGAATTAACCTTGGCCACCTAGGTCAACATGTTATGAATGCCAATGCCATTGGGTTGATTAATTTGAATGTTCATCCATGATTTATAATGAACTTGTACCTAACTCTTAATATAATTTCAATTCATTATTAGTTAGCTTCTAGTTAAATTTTGGTTCATTTTTAATTCATTTTCAAATGACTATTAATTAAGTCCTAATTCACTTATAATTAATTATTAATTCACTTTTGATTAACTTGTAGTTCACTTCCAGTTCATTCTTAATTAAGTTTAAATTCACTTTTAATTGAGTTTTAATTCACTTTTAATCGAATTTTAGTTCACTTATAGTTCACACATGGGTGCACATGGGCCACATATAAATTGGAACTAAGTGCCCAATGGGCATAAATAAACATAAAATTCTTCATTACCTTTAATTTGTTCAACACTAGTTTTGGGTACATTTTCTTGTCACAATTTTATTCTATTTTGGTTTCATTTTTGTGATAAAATCATGTTGATTCATTGTCTTACATTTGTCATGTTCTTGTTCTTGTTTTTTTTGTTTCATGATTTGGATTTGGGATTAGGCATGCCCTTGTGTTCATCTTAGTTAAAAAATCTTGTAGTCTTGGTTATTTTCGTGCCTATGACAAAACTTACTTACTACCTACCAACCTAACTTAGATGAACTTCCCTAAGTTAATTTAAAATGAACAAGTTTGTCACTTTATATTATTTATTAATTTAGCCAAGGTTAACATAGGTATTCTTAGGCTAAAAATTAAATTAACCTAAGATAATTATGTTGCATTTAATCGCACAAACTTGAGGTGATTACAAATTTTGATAAAATATTTTGTAATGAATCTATTTAGGTTGACTTGGCAAAAAACTTAAATTTAGGAACCTAGGCAAGCCTACTTAGGTTAACCTATTAGTAGGGTAACCTAATGTAAGTATATTTAAACACATTAGATGTAGTAAATTTTTTATGTTTAATTAAATACCTTATAAGGTGGCTTATATTATGAAGTAGGTTTTACTAAATAGCCTACATACATAAGTTAATTTAATAGCTATGTTAACCTAAGTTAGTGTTTTAAGTAGTTAAAACATTAAGGAATTATGTGTCACCTTTTTAAAAAAGATTGTTAATATTGTAATCATAATTATAAGTTCACAATAGATTGTTTAATACACATATACATGCATGTGAATTCATGATTTCAAAAACATCATGGATTACCATGAAAATTTGTGACACCTTGTTGCCAAATGGCATGTCATGTCATCATCATATGAAAGACTAAGTCGTTATTAATCACAAAGGACAACAATATTTTCAATTAGCTAATAAATGAGATTAATTCATCAAATCAATAACATGAATCATGATGTTGAGAAATATGACCACACCATCTTGTTGGCATATAGCATGTCATGTCATCATCATGGGAAATTGAATCATTATTAATCACAAAGGTGGGTGGTTCTTACAATTAATCAACTAACATGAACAAAAATTGAAAAAAATATGATAATTTACCCCAAAAATGACAAGTTTTCATATTAACTATAGTTGCAAAACCATGATGACATGTGGCATGTTGATGTTTTTTTCCATTACTTAGTGATTGTTATGATTAAGTAGTTTTAAATGTAGTTGAAAAAAATAATTGTCTTTTTTGTGTCTAGTTCAAAGGACAAGATTTGTTGTAATAAGGGTAAAGTTTTTGGACTTGCATCTTGATGTAAAAAATTAGATCAAGGGATTGGACATCATCATCTCTAACATAGTGACTAACCAATAAATGGTTCATTTTATCCAAAGTAATGTATGAATCATCATGTTGATTAATAGTCAAATATTTCATTACCACATACAGTGCCAAAACATGTTTTTTACAACTGATTTTATTCGACTATAGTCATTTTTCTAATTTAAAAAAAAATCATTTATGTCATTTTAAAATTGTTTTCCCCCATGGTAGTTGAATAGGACAAGTTGTAAAAGACATGTTTTGGTGTTGATTACATGTAGATGCCAAACATCATGTTGTGAGGCTAAAATTCAAGTTTTAATTGCAAGAGTTAAGGTATTTTTAATCAAGTAATTTAAATTTATTTAAAGCATATTATTACAATTTCATAAATAATAATATATCAACCCAAAAAAACCCACTTGTCATTATACTAACTATAGTTGCAAAACTATGAAATCACATGACATTTCAATGGCCTTTGTAATTAGATAATGATTTTTGTGATTAAGTAATTACAATTGTAATTGGAAAGGACAATAATTGTTTCTTTCACCAATCAAAAAACCCATAATGTGTTGTTGTGAAATGTTCCATGTGTTTATTAAATGGTCCATGATGTCAACATAGTCCCCAATGGTGTAAATCCCCATGTTGTTTCAACAACTAGGCCATAATCATTGAAAGGACAATTGTTATGTCCATCATACATCAATTGTTCAAGCATGGCAATCTTTTTCTTCATCATGTTAACAAATGCTAACATTGCACCATTTGGATTTAAATTTTCAAACAACTTTTTCATGATTTGAAAATATACCCTTTCATGTCACTTTTCATTGACATAGATGGTGCCCAAGCTAATGGCTAGTTTTGTGTCACTATATTCTTTTGCTTCTTTTGCAATGTTGTCACATGTTTTTGGAATGTGCAATAAAAAAATTTTAAATAAGGATTTTTTCTATATTAAACATCAAAGTTTAATCTTAAGCCATGATATTGTTGTTTTTATTTTAACTTGCAAAATGAAAATTTTGAGCTTTTTGACCAAAAGAAGAAAGAGATTAGCACCATGAAAAGAAAATTAAAATTACATTTGAATTTGAATTACAAAATTTCCAAGGTGAAGTTAACCAAAAAAAACCTAGTATAACAACATAATTAGAAGCTTGGAATGAAAAAGATTTGGTATGAAAAATGAACATACCACACCAAAGCCAAGCATGTACTAAATGGTTTTTATGAAGTTGTTTCATGTCAACACAACTATTGAAGTATAAATATTTGTGTAGTAAATCACCATGTCTATTCTCCTTTTTAGTCCAATGTGTTTGGGTCCACACAACCCAAGGGGATGGATTAACTCCCATTTCATTGTTGGTTTTATCCACCCCATGGTGCTATGTTTGGTATGTGGGAAAAACCCTTCTATGACAATGTTTGCCACCAAATGAACAAAATAATCATGCAATAAGCATGCAATTCTCTAACGCAACTCTTTCACTTTGTCCAATATGCATGAAATTTTATTTAAAGAAATGAAATGCCATCAATATTATTTTGAATTACATAATTTGTGTGTTGATTGATTTGTTAGGTGTGATTTTAAATGCAATTGATCAATTCTATTAGATTACAACTTACAACTTAATGATGTGGGGTCATTGTATTAACTCCTTACTTTGTATGATCATTTGAATTTGATGAAAATGTTTTTTTCAATATTGTTACTAACTTAAATGCATATGCAAGGCAAATCATTGATGGTGAAATAACCTTTAGTTGAAGATTGGATTTGGTTGATATTGTGTTTTTGGTGGACTAACTTAATGAAAGGGTGTGTGAAATATTGATTATCATTCCTTGTTTTGTATTGGGAAGAAATGAGGAAATGACATGTTTTAGATTTTATTTTTATTTTTCCTACAAACAACATACCCATTGTGCAAATGTGGAATAATCATTAAGGTTATTGTGAATGTTCAAATGTGCATGTTGAATATTAAAAGTTCATATGCACAAAGTTGACATGCAACATCAATTCCTTTGAAAATACTCATGTTAAACACAAGCATAAAATTCACCAATTTGTTTAGCTCATCATTGACATGGTTTGAACACAAATAGATCAAAACAAAAGTTTGATTTTCATTTGACAAGTTAAGTGTCTAGCAAAAGGGAAGCATTTTTTTGTGACTTTTGGATTTTATATGGGATGTGATGTAAACTTGTGCAACTTTATTTATCTATAAATGAATATAAAGGAAGAACATTAAAATAAACAAGAAACAAGTAAAAAAATTATAACTAAAACAATGAAATGATTCTATACTTCTTGATTTTTAATCAACTCCAAACATAACAAGAGTAAATTATATAAATGGTATGTTCACAAGCAAAAAAATCCCATAGGAAGCCCACCACACCGTTACTATCTTAGTCAACAATCAAAAACCCCATTTTTATGTAAAGTGATGAAAACCATTACCTTAAAAAAAGGTACAATGACAACAAAAGGGGCTTGTTTGTACATTTGGTGTCCCAAACCTTTTTGGTAATTCAATTATGCAACAAGTCATCAACATTTTTGTATAAACAACCTAAAATTTACATGGGCAATGTTAAAATCAATATGTTTTAATTTGATTTTCATATTGCCTAACCTTAGCTTTTTTAACCATACAAACCATGAGTGCAAATGAGTTGAAATAAATGCACTTGCTTGCTAGTTAATATTTATAATGCCCTTATGCTATGTCACAAAGTCAA